>Ga0105049_10005445_pt1 | contig 14818 bp, 10 predicted proteins | sample MAT06_FD_78087 | JGI IMG/M metagenome (GOLD analysis project Ga0105049, IMG submission 78087) | Freshwater microbial communities from Lake Fryxell liftoff mats and glacier meltwater in Antarctica - MAT-06 | ecosystem: Environmental > Aquatic > Freshwater > Ice > Liftoff microbial mat | place... | reverse complement strand
GCGACGCGGCTGCCGACGAAAGGTTCGCGAAGCGGCTGGAGGTGGCAGATGCGGCGATGGCCAAGGTGCTCGACCTGCGGGCGGACTTTGAGCAGCGTCGTCACACACCGCTGCTGAAGAAGCCGATTATTTCGAGCGGGGTTGTCCTGTCCAAGGGCGATCGCGTTCGTTGGGATACGGTTGCGCCGCGGGCTTCGTCGATGCTGATCGGCGCGGGCGAGATCAGGATGTATTATCCTGCGGACAAACTGGTGGAGGTCTATCCGGTCGGCGAAGGGTTCAAAGACCTTGCGGGCTCACCATTGCCGCGCCTCTCCGTACTGAAGACCAGGTTTGACATTTCGCCACTGGCGCCGAGAGACTTGGGAGTGAACGACGCAGATCCGAAGTTCCTGGCGGTGTTGCTGACGCCGAAGCTCGACGAGCTTCGAAAACACGTGGCGTCGGTCAAGGTGCTGATCGATGAATCGCGCCCGGCGGCCACCAAAGTAGTGATGACCGATCCGGAGGGTGAAGAGACGGAGATCCTCTTCACGAATGTCCGGTTGAACGCGGGAGTCAAGGCCGACGAGTTGGAGCTGAAGCTACCAGAAGGCGTCCGGATTTCCCGGCCGCTTGGAGAAGGCAATGGTGCGAAGGAAGCACCCGCGACGTCCTTGTAGACAAGAATGGGCCTAGAGAATCCCCGATGCCGCAGCGCGTGACTGCGGCCGGACCCACGCCGGGGACGCGTGACGCTGGCTGGAACCGTCAATGCTGGAAGTGTCCTCAGAATCGCTGGTCGCGATGGCGAAGCCGATGATCCCGTCGTGGGCGAGCGGCTTGGTGCCGTGCGTCTTCGACTCTCGGATGATGTCGCTGGCGGCAGGGGTCAGCGCGGGCGTGGAGCTCGCGTGCGGTGATGGGGTGGGGATGGCGACGGCCGTTGTGCCGTACGCGACACGGCTCTCGGCGGAAGAGTTTCGGTCGTGTGTGGCAGAAGTGTTCGCGTCGGTGCTCGACGGGTTGAGCGAGTGCAGGTTTCCTTACCCGGTGCGCATGTGGAACTTTGTGCCCGGGATCCACGGTTGCATGGGAGACGGCCTGGATCGATACCGCGTGTTTAACCTTGGGCGCTTCGACGCGTTCTCTCGCTGTTTCGGGGGGATGAAGCTTGAGGCGTTTGCACAGAGACTGCCGGCGGCGTCGGCGGTTGGGCATCAGCGCGAGCATCTTGTGGTGTGCGCCCTGGGGTCGTTGAGGCCTGGGGTGCCGGTGGACAATCCTCGTCAGATACCGTCGTTCGGATACTCGCAGGCGTACGGCCCCAAGCCGCCGTGCTTTGCTCGGGCCACGGTCGCGAGATTGCCCGTTGGTACGCGTCTGTTGGTCTCAGGCACCGCGAGTATCCGGGGTGAGAGTTCGGTTCACGAAGGGTCGCTGCACGCGCAGCTGGAGGAGACTTTCGAGAACCTGGAACGGCTTGTTCGGAACGTTCGCGGCGACGAGCGATTTGAGCTGAGCGGGATCGAAACCGCCCGCGTGTACTTTCCTCGTGCGTCGGACTGCCCGCCGCTGCGATTGGGTGTCTTCGCGCGATTCCCGGCGACCGCCTCGGTGGAGTTTTTTCCGGCTGCGGTGTGCCGCGCGGAACTGCTGGTCGAGATCGAGGCGACGCTCGCGCCTTCACCCCGTGAGTAGGGACGCGCATGCATGACACCTTCGGTTCGGGCGTCTGCCTGACAACACGCGCGTCCGAGACCTGCACCACCCTGATCGGATCACTCTATCGACACGCGGACCAGCGGCCCGGCGAGGAGGCTGTCGGCGAGCTCGGAGGGGTCTGCTGCACATACCGAGAATTGGCCGAGTTGATCACGGATCGGTCGCGAACATTGACCGAAAACCTCGAGGCAGGAAGTGTGATTGTCGCGGCGCTGCCCTCTGGCGTTGAGTATGTCGCATGGTTCTGTGCCGCGATCGCGTCGGGGATGCGGTTCTTGCCGATGCACGCACAGATTGCCGAGCCCGAGGCACTGGCGGTTTCGGCTCGCGCGGGGGCCATCGCGGCGGTTGTCGGGCCGGGTTTGGAAGCGGGAGCGCTCAACGGTCTGAAGAACCTGTACCGAATGGGTGGTGAGCCAGAACGACAGAGACGATGCTCAGAACGATTGGTTCCGACACACGCCGCCGTCATGCTGGGCGGCGTCGTGCTCGGGTCATCGGGGACCACCGGGCTCCCGAAGCTCGCGTTGCGAGAGGGCCAGTCGCTGGATGCGGACGCGGCCGGGGTGGTCGCGGGGTTGGGGCTCACTTCGAATGACCGGGTGCTGGCAGCGACGCCGCTGAGCCACTCCTACGGAGTCGACTTGCTCGTTGCAACGCTGACCGTGGGCGCCGCGCTGCGAGTAGCTACGCAGTTCGACACGGACGCGGTGGCACACGAGCTGGATTCCGGGATCACCGTGCTGCCGGGCGTGCCGTTCATCTTCGAGGCGCTCGCGCGGTGCGAGCGGAAGCGTCGCGGGTCTTTGCGGCTGGCGATCTCCGCTGGCTCGGCACTGCCCGAGCGGGTGCGCCGGTCGTTTACCGCTGCCTGGGGCGTTGACGTCGGGCAGCTTTACGGCGCGACTGAGCTCGGAACCGTGGCAATTGACAGCCCGCACATGGAAGGCTTCGATCCCGCGTCGGTTGGAAAACCACTGGCGGGCGTGAGCGCGAGAGTGATAGATGTTGGCGACGGCCGGCGCGAGCTGGGCGTGGGCGAGGAGGGGCAGCTGGCCGTGCGTGCGGCGTCGATGCTTTCGAGGTACCTCGACGGCGACGTGCCGCTGGTGGACGGGCATCTGTTGACGGGGGACCTTGCACGAATTGGCGCTGACGGTCGGATCACGATCACTGGTCGGCTGAAGTTGCTGATTGATGTGGGGGCGTACAAGGTGAACCCGCTCGAGGTAGAGAGCATGCTGAGCACGCACCCGGGTGTATCCGAGTGCGTTGTGGTCCCGGTTGCGGCGTCGGAGACGGTGCAGCGTTTGCGAGCCGTCGTTGCGAGCCGCGACGGCGAACCCCGGCCCACCGCTGATGGGCTGCGGCGGTTTCTACGAGAGCGACTCTCGCCGATCAAGATTCCCCGGATCATTGAGTTTGTGAGTGCATTACCGAAGTCGCCGACAGGCAAGGTTCTCCGCGATCGGGTGTGAGCGAATGGAGGTCGGTGTGAACGTGTGGCGGCTTTCGATGTTGGGTTTGTTGATAGCCATCATTGGCGGATGCGCAGGCGTCACGCCGCTGCCTGACTATCCGGCGATGAGCGATGCCGATGCGATGAGGACGATCGCCGACCGACAGGAGGCGGTGAGGAGTGTGAGCGCGGAGTGCGACCTCTATCTGACCGATCCGCAGGGACAGACCGTGAGCTTGGACGGCGTGCTGGTGGCGCAGACGCCGGGAAGTTTGCGGCTGCGGGCCTGGAAGTTTGGACACGCGGTCTTCGACTTGACCTTGACGGGCGGCAAAGGCTGGGTGATGCTCCCCGACAACCGCCAGGCCGCCAGAAAGCTGGACCCGGCGAACATTTCGGCGCGCCGAGTAGGCGACGCGTTTGAGTTGCTGGGGTCCTCGTACTTTCGAACCGCCTCGTCCGTGAACGAAGTGCGGCCGACCGGCGGGCCACTTCTGGTTGTTCGAGGTTGGGCACTCGGGCGGGACGACGTGGTCTGCGAGATCGATCGTCGGACACTTACGCCCCGCCGGTTTGTCATGGGGACGGCAGATGGCACGAACGCGAGCGAGATCAAGCTCGACGGCTGGGCGGTGACCCAGAACGGCATGGTGTGGCCACTGCGGATGAGTCTGGCGAGCCCCATGGGCGAAGTGCTGGTCGTGATCCGATCGGTCGAACTGAACGGCGACATTCCCGTGGGCGCGTTTGTGCCGCCGAAGCGGGCGGTGGAGCTGCCATGAGCGAACCGTCCGGGTCGAACACGCTCGTACCGTGGGTCGGCGCTTTTGCAGGCCAGTTGGCCGAGTGGTCGGCGCTGCGGCCTCGCCTGGTGCTGGCCGGGGCCGCGGTGATTCTGGTTCTCTCGCTGCTGTCCCTGAGCCGATTGCAAGTGAGTTCCTCGCTGGCGGTGATGCTGGGAACCAACTCGGCGACGGCCGCCGCGATGGAGCGGGTAACGACTCAATATCGCTTAGGAGATGCGCTGCTGCTGCTGGTCGAACTGCCCACGGAACGGGCGGCGGACGACGCGGGTCGGGCGGACCTCATCGACTTTGCAACCCGTCTCGAAGAGAGGCTGCACGCCGATCCGGAGGTGTCGCCACTGCTGGCGTGGGTGCGGTTCCGCGAGGATCCGGAGTTTCTCTTATTCGCAAGGGAGGTCATGCTGCCCGGCGGTGCGTACTACCTCAGCGACGAGGGTGTTGCCGAGCTCGCCAAGCGGCTTGCGCCGGAGCGGATGCGGGAGCAGTTTGCCAGGAACGAGGCGATGATCTCAGCGCCTGGCCCGGCGGGGTCGGCGTTGAGCGGTAGTGTGCTGCGCGATCCGCTGCGGTTGGTAGAACTGGTGCCGAAGGAGCTCATGGCCGGGGGGACGTGGGGAAGAGAGATCGGGGCAGTGCCACAGGCACCCGCGCCGCCCATGAACTCCGAAGGCGGGGAGGAAGAGGTGCGTGCACCGGAGGGAAAGCCTGAGTTTTCAGAGGATGGCCGAGCGTTGCTTATCCGCATCGGTGCCAGCAGCGTTGGGAACGACTTCGAGGCCGCGGGGCGATTGCTGGACGGTGTTGTTCGCAACTCGACGGCCGTGAACACCCGTGGTTTGCGAGTCGAGCCCGCCGGATTTGCGGCGATCGCGGCGGCGTCCTCACGAGTCATCCGAAGTGACTCGGTGGTGAGTTCGCTGGTATCAATTGGGCTCCTGTATGTGTTGTTTCTGGTTTTCTACCGCCGGTGGTCGGCGGCACTGGTCATCGGGGGCGTCGCGGCGGTAGGAATGCTGGCGGGCATCGGTGCGCTGGCGCTGGTGATGGATCGAGTGTCGCCGCTCGCGGCGATGATCGCGGCGCTGCTTGCGGGGCTGGGGACCGATTACGGGATCCACTTTCTGTCGCATTACGACGGATACCGAAGGAAGGGGCTGGGCAGCGTCGAGGCGTCGGTTGAAACGGCCCGTCACATGGCGGTGCCGATCGTGACCAACTGCTTCACCAGCATCTTCGGGTTCATCTCGCTGTGGCCATCGAAGATCCAGATGCTGAGCGACTTTGCGGTGATGGGAGCGGCAGGACTGATCGGTGCGCTGGTTGCGGTGTTCGTGCTGATGCCCTCGGCACTGGCGATGCTGGACCGGAAGTCGGGGCCCAGGGCGGCCGAACGCTCGTCGTTCGGGCGTCTGGCCGACGTGGTGGCGAAGCGCCCACGGGTCTTCATGACCTCGTCGCTCGCGTGCCTCGGCATCGTTGTGGTTGCTGCGGGGATTCAAGGGTTTGAGCTTCGGTTCGAGCCAGACCTGACGGTGATGCACCCGCGTCCGAGCAAAGCTCTGGACGCTACGGGTGAAGTCATCCGGCGATTCTCAACGCAGGGCGAACTGGTGCCGATCGAGGTTCGCGCCGCTGTACCGGAGGCCCTGGTGGCTTTGGCTCACGACGCTGCCGCCGCGCTTGGGTCGCCCGCCTGCCGCGCCGTTGGTGTCACCAGCGTGATGGGGCTGCAAACGCTCCTGCCGGACCCGCGTACGTCCGAGCGGCGTGCCGCCGTTCTACGAGAAATCGACGCCGACCGGGCGTTGGGGTCGTTCGATGCGGCGCTGGAAGAGAGCGTGTTTGAACCTTCTGCGTACACCGGATACCGCACGTTTCTGCGCACGCTCCTTTCGCCGCAGAGAGCGCCGAGCATCGCCGATGTGCTCAACTACAAGGGCGTATCGGAGAAGGTCTTCCCGACCTTGGATGTCATGAGCGGACGGGCCCCAACGAGCACCGTGCTGGTGGTTCGTTTCTCGACGCGGCTCACGGATCGAGTTCAGCGGAAGGCCGCTGTGGACGCGCTCAACGCCGCTGTTGCGCCGCTGCCGGGAGTGACTGTCGCCGGGATCGCCGCTGTGTCCGAGGAGCTCGAGGAAGCGGCTCGTCACGGGCTGCCGCAGTCGGCAGCGATCTCGTTCGTACTGGTTCTCTTGTGGCTAATGGTGGTGTTCCGCAGACCTCTGGACGTGCTGCTGGCGCTTGTGCCGCTGATGTTCGCCGGGGGAACGACAGTGCTCTTTTTCATTGCGACCGGTCAGCGGTTCAACCCCATCAACAGCGTCGCGATCCCTCTGCTCAACGGGATCGCTGTAGACGCTGGCGTGTTTTTGGTGTCGGTGTATCGGGCCCACGGCGGGGCGCGGAACGAACTGCTGGTTCACCTTCGTTCAACAACGCACGCGGTGCTGCTCTCGGTCGGCACGACTGTGACGGCGTTTGCTGCGCTCTGTTTCGCGCACACACCGGCTGTGCGATCGCTTGGGTTTGTGTCGGCAGTTGGCATCGTCGCCTCGGGCGTGGGGGCGCTCCTGCTGCTGATGCCCATTCTCATTCGCCGGGCGCCCGACCTGAAGCGGACGATCGACTGAGGGCGGCCATCTGGGCGGTGAGCCGGGCATGGAGCGAAACAAAGGCATCAATCAATGTCGCTTCGATGACTCCAGGCTCAAGCTTCGGGTCGATTGGCTCGCCGTAGATCATGCCGTAGCGAGTATGGCGGAACGGGAGCCAACTGCTCACGCGGCCGTATGCGTGCGAATTGATCAGCACGCATGGGATCACGGGAGCGCCGGTCATGTGGGCGATGCGCCCGGTGCCGGGACGGATGCGGCGGGTGTGAACGACCGAGTCGAGCCCCTTGCGGAACCCGCCTTCGGGAAAGATCCCCACGGCGCGAGCACGGCTCAGTCGGTCAAGGATCACACGCACCGTTTTGCGGTCCGGGCGCGAACGGTCGAGCGGAAAAGCATTCAGTGACCCGTAGAACCAGGCGACAAGGGGGTTCTTGAACACCTCGGTGATGCTGACAAAATCGAGCAATCGGGGTGTGTGACGGATGAGCAACGGAACGTCGTAGGGGCTGTAGTGTGTCGCGGCAATCAGGCACGCGCCAACGCGAGGCACATGCTCGACGCCGATGATGACGGGCGAACCGCTGACCCAGAAAGCCGTTGAGCCAACTGACCGGACTATTCTGTAGAAGAAATCGCTCATAGTGCCACGCGTGTCAGGGGACCTGCTCGTCGGTGATCCCGCCGTTGGATTGTTTGAGCAGGCCTTGATAGGTACGGACGAACTCCTCTCCCAGCCGAACCGCCATGTTTTCGCGATCTGCACGCCGCGATCCTGAACGCTCCGGCGGCAGGACGTCGTTGCCGAAAGCCGTCCAGAGCCGACCTCGACGAAAGGGAAGCCAGGGGCCGATGGAGTTGAGGCGATCGGTTCCGAGCACAACGACGGGGAGAACCGGCAGACGGGTCTCGACGGCGATGGTGCAGACACCCTGCTTGAACGGCGCTCCGCGAAGCACCGAGTTTCGCCCCCGGGTCACGCCACCTTCGGGGAAAATGCCGACAATCTCTCCCGATCTGACCAGCCGGATCGCTGTACGGACTGAGGAGAGCGAGGGCCCAAATCGGTCGACCGGAAAGGCGCCGCCTTGACGCAGCGCCGCAGCTCGCCAGCGGCTTTGATAGAACTCGATGCGGGCCATCCAGCGCACGTGCCGCTCGACAGCGACAGAGACGATGAACGGCTCAAGGTGGCTCAGGTGGGTGCAGGCCAGGATGAAGCCGCCTTCGCGATTCGCGCGGTCCGCATGGAGGACGACCTCGCGCATCGTCTGCCACTTGATGAATCGACCGCTGGCTCTGCAGCATCGGTAGAGCATGGCTCCCATGGAGCAGCGATCATATCGCGAGAACTCTTCGCGCATCTCCGGAGGGCAGACGATTCGTGTAGACTCTTCTCCATCATGGCGGCTTTGCTGGATTCCTCCGTCGAAGCGACCGGTCGTACTTCACGATCCCGGAACCACATCGACACCGGGCCGTCCGCCAGCAGTGTGCAATCAGGGACACCAGTTGTGTTGGGGCCGTTCTTCTGGCTGGCGGCTCTGGCACCGAGTTTCGTGCGTGCCTGCCGTCCACTCGTGATGCGGCTAGTGCCGCTGGTTTCGCGGAAGGTCAGTTCCTCCACCCGACGAAACGCAACGAAGATCTTTGGAAGGTCCCTCACCAAACCGGAACAACGGGCCTTCACGCGCGGCGTGGTGGGCAACTTCTTTGACTTCGTGATCGACGTCGGTCAGTCCAGTCGCGAGACCCCAGAGAGGCTGCTCGAACGCATCGAGGTCGTCGAGGGAGAACCGGCGTATAGAACGGCAAGAGCGGGCCGCCGAGGGGCGGTGCTGGTGACAGCGCACATGGGATCGTTCGAGGTGGGGCTTGCCGCTTTGAAACGAGTGGAGCGGCGGGTGCACGTGGTTTTTAAGCGTGACGCCTCTGGCCCATTTGAAGCAATGCGTGCGCGCATGCGCCGAACTCTGGGCGTGCTGGAGGCGCCCATCGATGATGGGCTCGCAACGTGGATGGACCTCCGCGACGCGCTGCTCAACGACGACGTGGTGGTGATGCAGGCAGACCGCACAATGCCCGGGCAACGCTCGGAGGTAGTGCCGTTCCTGCACGGGCACCTGCGCGTGCCGACCGGTGCCGTACGCCTTGCGCGCATGACTGGCAGTCCGATCGTCCCGGTCTTCACCTTGCGGCTTGGGACCGGACGGTTCGCGGTGTACCTATTTCCCGCGATCAACCCTCGAGGTGGCGGGACCGCTGCCAGCGACCCGGCAGTCGTGGCGGTCGCACGCTCGATCGAGTCGATGGTAGCGAAGCACCCGCAGCAGTGGCTTGTGCTTGGCGCGGCGTTTGATGAGGATGCGGCGCATGCGTGAGCCATCCTCACCAACAGCGGCGAGCGACGGGGTCGTTATCACCGGCGTGGCAGCGGCGGCGTGTCTCGGTGTCGATGCCGAGACGATCTGGGCAAGCGTGCTCGCGGGCAAGTGCGGAATGGCTCCGATGCCGGACATCGAATCGGTGCTCCCGCCGGGAAGCATGGGCGGCCAGGTCTCGGATGTGCCGAGCTCTTACAGACCCGATCTGGCTCGTGAAGTCAGGTACCTGCGATGGACGGTCGAGCACGCCCTCCGCGATGCGGGGCTCACTCCCGGCACGCAGTATGCGCCGGTCCGAGGGTGCGCAGTGCTAGGGACAACGCTGCACGGCATCCGGGCTGGAGGCCGCTTTTTGCGCACCGGCGAACTCGCCGAGCTCAGTTCGTTTCTCGCCGGGGCGACGGCTTGTTCGGCGTTCGAAGGGCTCGCTCTAGAAGGCGGCGCGTTCACCACCTGCTCGGCCTGCTCGTCGAGCTTGGGTGCCGTCGCGCTGGGTGTGACTTTGCTGGAAACCGGCCAGGCCGATCTGGTGGTTGCCGGTGGGTACGACACGATCAGCGAGTATTCCTGGGCGGGGTTCAACTCGCTGCGATTGATCGCTCAGGGGCCGCTGCGGCCGTTCTGCCGCGGGCGGCAAGGGATGAAGGTCGCCGAGGGATATGGCCTCTTGGTGCTCGAGCGCGCCGACTCGGCGGCCCGGCGCGGCGCAACAGTTCGCGCGTGTGTGGCCGGGTTGGGCGAGTCAGCCGATGCACACCACCTTACCCATCCGCACCCGCAAGGCGCCGGCGCGCTGGTGGCAATGACCCGGGCTTTGCAGGTGGCAGACATCCGACCCGAACAACTGGGGATGATCGCCGCCCACGCGACGGGAACGCCCGACAACGACGCGGCAGAGGCGGCAGCTCTTAAGAGCCTGCTCGGTGAGGCCCTCCCGCGTGTACCGGTGGTCGGCTTCAAGAGTTTTCTCGGTCACACGCTGGGGGGAGCGGGCGCGGTAGAACTGGTGCTCTCCAGCATGGCTCTTCGCGACGGACGGGTGCCTGGTTGCCCCAACGTAGACGCGGATGAGATCGAGTATGCGGGGCTCCGAGTGTCGTGCGGCCCACCGATCGAAGGAAGCGTCGGCAGCACGCTGAATATCTCGCTCGGATTCGGCGGTGCCAACACGTGCGTCGTACTGACAGAGCCGGGGCGTTGCGCACCGGTGCGCCCGATTAAAGCACCGAAGGAAGTTTGGATTACCGGATTGGGCGTGGTGTTGCCCGGGGCGGTCGGTCATGCAGCGTTCGTGGATCGGGTCTTGCGCGGAGGGCCGTGGGCGGGAACAGCCATCGAAGACGTCGCGCTTGCGGAGTACCTGAACGTGCGCCGCACACGCCGGCTGAGCCAGTACGTGAAGTACACTCTGGCGGCGGGCGCGATGGCCGTGCGCGACGCTGGCCTTGCGGACCTTCCGGCCAGCGTCGCGACAACGTCGGCAATTCTTGGAACCATGCACGGTTCCGCGTGCTTCTGCTGCGACTACTACTCCCAGATCGTCAGAGAGGGAGCGCTGACGGCCAACCCGGTGCTGTTCGCCGAAGGGGTTCCCAACGCGGGGGCCGCCCACCTCAGCACGACGTTGGGCCTGAAAGGTTCGTGCCAGACGATCATCGGCTCACGCACAGCTGGGCTCGATGCGCTCGCGTTGGCGTCACTGCGGATCCAAGATGGGACGTCGGAGCGCATGCTGGTGGTGGCCGCCGAAGAACCGTGCGAGATCGTTGCGCGGGCGTACCGGGCGAGCGGCCTCCAGGCTGCGGAGGGGACCCATCCTGCGAGTTCGGCCGGAGCAGGTTTCCAGAGCGTCGGTGGCGGGATCGCGTTGGTCCTTGAGTCCTCCGAATCCGCCCAATCTCGCGGCGCAGACCCTTACGCAAGAGTCGCCGGAATCGCCTGGGCCGCACCGACTCGGCGCGGTCCCGCCGCAGGCGTTGGTTCGGTTGTGTCTCGTCTGGGAGCTCCCGGGCGCGTGATCGGTTCCGCCTGCGGAACATGGTTGGACCGGGCCGAACGGCTGGGCGCCCGGCGAGCTGGCGTGACGGCGGGTTTCACTCCGGGCACGGACGGCTTTGGCGAATTGTTTTCGGCGACGTCCCTGATCTCGATTGCCTGTGAGTGTTCAATGCAGAGGCATGAAAAGCGATTTGCATCAATCTGCACGGATTGGTCCGGGGCGATCTGCGGTGTCAGCCTTGATCGCTTGAATCGCACGCTTGGCAGTACGAACGCATGAACGCGAGAACCCTATGAAAACTGATTACGACGTGGTGGTCGCTGGCGGAGGACCGGCCGGATCGACAGCGGCGATCGTGCTTGCCCGCGCGGGGTTCAGCGTCTGCGTCCTTGAGAAGGACAAGCACCCGAGGTTTCACATCGGTGAATCCATTCTTCCAAGGACGACGCCGCTGCTCAAGCAACTTGGGATCGAGCAAGCGGTGCTGTCGTTGACCCACGTGCCGAAGTACGGGGCGGAGTTCGGCTTTGGTAACGACCACGCGACGCGGAAGTTCTCCTTCTCCGACGGGTTAATCGCAGGCTCGCCGGTGTTCAACATCGAACGCTCGAAGTTTGACAAGCTCCTGCTCGACAAAGCCCGCGAAGCAGGAGCGGAGGTCTTTGAAGAGCGCCCGGTCAGAAGAGTGACCAAGCTCGAGGAAGGGGCGGTGGAACTCGAGACCGCGGAGGGCCCCGTGCGGGGTCGGCTGCTGCTCGACGCGTCGGGGCACGGCACGGTGGTCGGACGAGCGCTGAATCTGCGCCGGAACTTTGAAGAACCTGAGCTTCAGAAGGTCGCGTATTTTCAGCACTTTGAGAACGTGGAGCGTCCGGCGGGGAAGGAGACTGGTCACCCCGGGATCTTCATGTGCGAAGAAGGATGGTTCTGGATGATCGGCCTGAGCGAATCAAAGACGAGCGTGGGGTTCGTCACTCGACCGTCGTTTGTTCGCACGCTCGACATTCCTCCCACTCGACTATTGCAGTGGGCGATTGCACGCTGCCCGGTGGTCCGCCACCGGATGCGCGACGCGACGGGGAACGCGGAGAACGTCGTGCTTGCCGATTTCAGCTACCGGTGCCGACCGTACGCCGGTCCGGGGTACTTCATGATCGGCGACGCTGCGTGCTTTCTCGATCCAATCTTCTCTACGGGGGTGACACTGGCGATGATGGGGTCATCGCACGCGGCAGAGCTCGCTGGCGCCATGCTCAGCGGCCGCCTCAGCGCGGAGTCTGCGCGGCGGCGTCACATCCGCTATATCGAGCGCGGCACCGCTCCGTTCTGGCGGCTTATCCGCGCATACTACAAGCACTCGTTTCGCGAGCTTTTCGTGCATGGAACCGGGCCGCTGCAGATGCCGGGGGCCATCATCTCAATCCTCGCAGGCCAGGTTTTCCCGCAGCAGCCTTGGAAGCTTCGGTGGCGCCATCGCGCGTTCGATCTCTTCGTCTGGCTGCAACAGTATCGGGAGCTCGCGCCCCATCGTCCGCCTTTCCGGCTTGTTGACGAACCGCCGATCGCGCTGGCGAACATCGCGGGGCAGCACGGAATCGAAGTCAGGGCTCCGCACCGTCAGACGATGTCGCTTGCGGACGCGATGGGCGCGTGAGAATCGCCCGCACAACCGAGTAGCCGAGCAGGCCGAGCCCGACGCCAGCGATCACACTCCCGAGCAACCATTCGACGAGAAGCGCGTTGACCGTCGACCACTGCGCCGCCTGCCTGAGGTCGATGGCGCCGAGATCGGGAACACTGCCATTGATCAGCAAACCGCCGACACAGATCGACAGGGCAACGAAGACAAGTCCAAGCGGAGGTGTAGAGAGGCTGGAGGTTCCGATCACCGCCAGCGGATGAAGCCGGAATCGGCCTGAGATCCACAGGCAGATCACGGTCTTGACGCCATAAATTGGCAGGGTCGCCATCAGCAGCCCCACGCCGACCGAGGCTGCAAGCCGCTCTTGCGACGCCGCATCACCCCGGGCCATGCGCCTCAGTCGCTGCGGGCTAAACCACCGGCCCAATCTTCGTAGGATTGTCCCGGTGGACTGCTGGTCGTTCTGATTCAGCAGCGCCGGCCCCGGAGCGAGAGCGCGGAGCAGAAGCCGCGCGTGCATCGCGACCGAAGCCAGGGTGTCGTGGCACACCCTGAAGTGCGTGGTACGCCCGCCGGGGACGCAGTAGATGTTCCGGATCGGCCTCTCGATCACCGGTACGCTCGACCATCCGGCAAGTGTGATGACCTCGGTTTCGAACCCGTATCGCGACGCTGATCCGTTCAGGGACGGCATGCTGGCGAGCGGGTAGACACGCATTCCCGACTGGCTGTCTCTGACCGAAACACCGCTCTCGAGCCAGACGAGCCGATTGGAAAGCAGACGACCGATCTGGCTGGCCCAAGGCGTGCCGGAGCCTTTCTTCACTCTGGCTCCGATAATCAGACCGCTGGGACACTCCGCCGAAGCAACGAGAAGCTCTCTTAAGTCGGAGGGATCGTGCTGGCCGTCGGTATCGACCGTCGCGGCGTGGGTGAAGCCGAGCCGAGCCGCTTCCGCAAATCCGCTGCGAAGCGCCGCAGCCTTCCCCATGTTCACCGGATGTGTGACAGTGTGGCGATCCTCACCGGCACCCGCCCCTCTCCACTTAAGGAGAACCGACTCAGTATCGTCGGTTGCTCCATCATTCACAACAATGATGGGAAGTCCGTACTGAGCCAGCCCGGCAAGAACTCCCGCAATCGCCCGATCGTGGTTGTATGTCGGGGCAATTACCGCCACCCGCGCCTCGGGCGGCCCGTGAGTGTCGCCGGGCCAGGGTACGGGGCTGAGAACTGCGGTCATGGGTGTCAGGGTATGTTGCGAGCACCATGAAACTGAAACTGGAATGCGGGCAGACTGACAAACTCTCGCCAGCACCCATGCGATTACCCCCGATTCGGTACGAACTGCGGCGCGAGCTCTTTGCTTCTCTCGCTTGTCCTTGAACCTGTGCCAACCCACGCCGTAATCCCTCGGCTTGCTCTGCCGATGATCTTAGATGCCGCCCGATTTGGAGCGGTGATCCGTGTGAGTGCGGCCCGCGATTCGTACAAAGCCCGGCGGAGATTTCGAACTCGGCGTTGTTCTGGAGGGATGACGGCCGATTGGAGCAAGCGACTCATTGCGACTAAGACGGACAGAAGCATTCGGCGCCCGTGGGTCTGCCGCTTGGTGCGGTGTGGTCAGCCCGCGCTGATCTAGGCGAGGATGGCGAGGTCCTGGATCTCGCGGTCTCGCGAGAGGAGGATGGCTATGTTGACGACCTCTGCGGTCTTGGGGTCGTTGTCGAAGAATAGGAGGAAGATCCGTCCGCGATGCTGGCTAGGGACGGGGACGATCCAGAGCGTGCCTCCGGGAAGCGCGGGATGGTACCGCTGCCCAGGTGGAGCGCGTATTCGCCGAGTTCGCCCTTGATGATGGCGCAATCACGCTCGAAGCGGATGTTGGTGATGCCGAGGAGTTGGGACGACTCTCTGAGGAGTGCGGCCCGCATCTCGACGGTGCTATGGGTGGCCTCTGGATCGACGCCGCCACGGTGGGCGACACTGACGACGAGGTCGAGGTCCCGGAGCATCTCGCTGAAGATGCGCGGCGGGACATCGCGGATTGCCATAGGCATGACGCTGGCGGCCTTGGTGAAGGCGATGCCGCCGATCGTGAGGCCGTCGATCTCGGCGGGCGTGTAAAAGCCTTCCGCGAACTCAGCGTGTACGGTGAGGCGCTGGCGATGGAAGGTTCGTTGCACGCCCTCTTGCCTCTGTCGAGCAG
>Ga0105049_10005438_pt1 | contig 14825 bp, 5 predicted proteins | sample MAT06_FD_78087 | JGI IMG/M metagenome (GOLD analysis project Ga0105049, IMG submission 78087) | Freshwater microbial communities from Lake Fryxell liftoff mats and glacier meltwater in Antarctica - MAT-06 | ecosystem: Environmental > Aquatic > Freshwater > Ice > Liftoff microbial mat | place... | reverse complement strand
GTTTTCGGCTTTTACCGTTCGGATTATTGAGATGACTTATAGGGGCGGTTTTACGGGGATGATGACACCGTTTAACTGGATGTTTTTAAGTTCATTTGAACCGCTTCGTGAGAAGGTTTTGCGCCATACAACACTCACCAATTTGGTACGCCCTGAATTTCATGCTTTTTTCGACTCCGCCTTTGTGACGGTGTGCGGCTTTACCTTATTCAATAAACATCAAGAAGATTTCAAAGGGTCTTTTATTGACCTTGACCAATTCTATGGTGCAGATGTGCAGCCGGTCAAAACCTTAGAAGCCATCCAAAACCCAGATTGTGGATGGTTCTACCGCGCCACCGCCGTCGATTTCAAGAAAATCCCCGGCTCTCCGATTGCGTATTGGGCGAGTGAGCGTGTGCGGGAGATTTTTGCAGAGGGGACACCTTTGGGAAATATTGCAGAACCTCGACAGGGTTTAGCAACTGCTGATAATGGTCGTTTTTTGCGCTTTTGGCATGAGGTCGGTCAATCAAATGTTGGCTATAAGATAGTCAACCGACAAGAAGCAGTATTATCTAGAAAGAAGTGGTTTCCATACAACAAAGGGGGGCAATACCGTAAGTGGTATGGAAATAATGAATTCCTTGTTAACTGGTATAACGATGGTTATGAAATAAGAGGTTTTGTTGATGATAGCGGTAAGCAACGCTCTAGACCTCAAAATACTCAGTTTTACTTTCGCGACTCAATAACTTGGACAGCGACGAGTTCTTCATACTTTGGGATACGGCATTCAGATCAAGGTTTTCTTTTTGATGTAAAAGGCTCATCGTGTTTTACCCCGGAAAAACTTCATTATGCTTTATTGGGTTATCTAGCATCTTTTATCTCAGTCGAGATGTTAAAAATGCTTAACCCCACAATTGAATTCCAAAATGGAAATATAAAAACGTTACCGCTGGTTGCACAATTTCAAGATGATATCTTTCTTGAAATGGTTTCATCTGTGGTAAAGAAACTTGTTTATTTTGAACGGATAGACTGGGACTCCTACGAAACCTCGTGGGATTTCGCGGATTTGCCGTTGCTGCGGGCGGCGCATCGGGCGGAGGCGCTGGCAGCGACCTATGCCCATCTGCGCCAGCACTGGCAAACCATGACCGATGAGGTGCAGCGCTTGGAACAAGCGAACAATCGCATTTTCATCGACGGCTACGGCCTGCAAGACGAACTCACGCCGGATGTCCCGCTGACCGAAATCACGCTGACCTGCAATCCGGCCTATCGCTACGGGGGCAAAAAATCCGCCGCTGACCTCGAAATCCGTTTACAAACCGATACGGTCAAGGAGTTTATCTCGTATGCGGTCGGCTGTATGTTCGGGCGCTACGCGCTAGAGGTCGGCGGCCTCGTCCTCGCCAATCAGGGCGAAACGCTGGACGATTATCTGCGCCGCGTGCCGTCGCCGTCGTTCCCCGCCGACGCCGATAACGTCATCCCGATCTTGGACGGCGCGTGGTTTGAGGATGACATCGCCGAACGCTTCAAGCGCTTCTTGCGCCTGACCTTCGGGGCGGATGCCTATGCCGACAATCTGCGCTTCGTCGAGCAGTCGCTCGGCAAGGACATCCGGGCGTATTTCGTGCGCGATTTTTACGCCGACCATGTGCAGCGCTATCAGAAGCGCCCGATTTATTGGCTGTTCAGCACGCCCAGCGGGGGCTTCAACGCCCTGATCTACATGCACCGCTATCGCCCAGACACGCCCAGCGTCATCCTCAACGATTATCTGCGCCAATATCGCGATAAGCTGGCGGAGCGCATCACGTATCTGGAGGCGCAGAGCATCAGCGGCACGGCGGCCAAAGAAGAAAAGACGGCGGCGCTGAAAGAACTCGACTCGCTGCGGAAGACCGTGCGCGAGCTGAACGAGTATGACCGTGATGTGTTGTACCCGCTGGCGACCCAGCAGGTGCAAATCGACTTGGACGACGGCGTGAAAGCCAATTACCTCAAATTCAAAGGCGCGCTCAAGCCGATTGCCGGGCTTGAGGACAAGGACTCATGAACACCAAAATCAAACAGGCGCTGCTCAAACAGTTTGAAAAACATCGCATCATCTTCTGGTATGACCGCCAAAAGGAACTCCGGGCAGATTTTGAGGCGCTGGATCTCGAGGGCGTCGAGAAGGTCGTGCTGGACAACAACGAGTTCATCCTCAAGCATCGCCTGTTGCGCGGGCAGCCCGCTCAGAAGTTTTTGCTGTATCACGAGGGGGCGCAGCCCGATGATCGCGATAACTGGCTGTTGGACATCTTGCTGGCCTATGGCGAATTTCGCACCGATCAGGTTTCGATCTGGTTGGGTGAGTTGGAATTGGGGCCGGAATATACCGATGTCATCAAAGATCACATCGAATTTTATAAATTAACCAAGCGCGTGGAGGCGCTCAAGAAACAGGTCAAACCAAACGACTCGTTAGAGGTGGTGCGCCTCAAACTATTGGCCGTCTGCGTCGAAGCGCCCCCGCAGTTGGATGAAATCCTCGAAAAATTATTGGCCGAACACGCCTCAGACCGAGACGAGGCCGAAAAACTGATCGGGCGCTGCAACCTGAGCGCCTTTCTGTGGAAGCGTGTCGCACAAGATTACGGTTATCAGCCCGAAGCGCCCAACATCAAGGACTTCGCCATCGCGCTGTTCCAGTCGTGTTACCGGACGGGTCTGGGCGGCAATGGCCTGCTCGATTCCGCCTCGGTGGTCTTTTTCAAACGCTGGAAGAATAATCGCCAAAACAGCGAGGCCTTCGAGACGCTCTCGGCGCGTTGTGCAGACCTGTTTCGGATTGAGCAGGACTTGGAAGAACGTGATTATCACACGCTGATCGCGTTGGACTATTATGAGTTGATTGATCAAAAGGTCATCAGCGGCTTGGTCAAGGATGTGCTGAATCAGGCCATCAGCATTCAGGAATGTAAGCAAGTCGTGGACGAACGCCGTACCGGATACTGGTATGAAGGCTATAAAGACCTGTATCTCGCCATCGGCTATGCCTCACAATTCTTGGCCGCGCTGAGTAGCCTGCCGCTCACCATGACCTCTTTGGCCGATGGCGTGCAGCGTTACGCGAAGGATTGGTTCATCATTGACCAGTTGTATCGCAAGTTCACCTATCACGTCCGCACGGCCAGCCAACAAACCTTGATGCAGTCGCTCTCCACGCGGATTGAGAACCTGTATACCAACAGCTATCTCCTCAAACTCAATGACCACTGGCAAACATTTGTCGATCAAGCCGAGTCATGGCCGATGGCGGGGGTGCTGTCTCAGCGCGATTTTTTCACCCGCTGCGTGCAACCGTATCTGGAGCGTCATAACAAAATCTTCGTCATCATCTCAGATGCGCTACGTTATGAGATCGCTGAGGAATTTGTCCACTTAATCCTCGCCAAAGACCGCTATGAGGCTGAAATCGAGCCGATGGTCGCGGTATTGCCGAGCTATACGCAGTTGGGCATGGCGGCGCTACTCCCGCATGAGCGCCTCAACCTCGACCCAGACCGAGGCAGCGCTGTTATTTTTATCGACGATGAAAAAGATACGCGGGGGACGGAAAACCGTTCCAAAATCCTTGCACAGGCCGCCGGTGGGGTCGCCATCCAAGCCGAAGACCTGATGCAGATGAACCGTGAGCAAATACGCGACCATATCAAAGGCTGTGATGTGGTCTATGTCTATCACAACCACATCGACAAGACCGGCGACACGCTCGCCAGCGAAGGGCGCGTTTTTGAGGCGGTAGAAAAGACCTTGGATGAACTTCTAAAGCTGGTGAACAAGCTCCAATCCAGCGGCAACGCCTATAATTTTCTGCTAACGGCTGACCACGGGTTTATCTACCAGAACAATGAATTGGACGAGAGCGATTTTCTGAGTGAACCGCCCAAGAAGTCGCCCGGTATGGAAATCAACCGACGATTCGTCATCGGGCGGACTCTGCACCCGCACAACAGTTTGAAGGCTTTTAGCGCCGCGCAACTCGGCCTCAAAGGTGATTTTGAAGTCCAATTCCCCAAATCGATCAACCGTTTGCGGCAGAGCGGATCAGGCAGTCGGTATGTCCACGGCGGCATCGCGCTGCAAGAGGTCGTCATCCCGGTCGTCAGCATTAACAAGAAGCGCGTCAGCGACATCCGACAGGTTGGGGTTTCGATCATTCGCGGCACGGGTAAAGTTATCACATCCGGCCAATTGACGGTCAAGCTGTATCAGAAAGAGGCCGTGAGTGAGAAAATCCAGCGGCTGACGCTGCGTATCGGCCTGTATAACCAAGCGAACAAGCTCATCTCCGACAGTCAGGAACTCATCTTCGACTCGACCTCTGAGAACGAACGTGAGCGAGAGAAAGCTGTGCGGCTGATCCTGTCCAAAGAGGCGGACGCGGCCAATAACAGCACCGTCTATGTTAAACTGTTGGAACGTGAAGACGGCACCTCGTTCGACAAGGACTATGAAGTCGAAGCCTATACCCTGCGCCTGTCTGGTTCGTTCACCCGTGATTTCGACTTTTAGGCTACCGCTATGAGCGCACTCGATCAGAAAATCAACCAATATTTTCCGGGCTTGGTCGTCCGCAAAGACCTTGTGAAAGTGGTCAAAGGCAACGCCATCGTCCCGTCGTATGTGCTTGAATACCTGCTTGGGCAATATTGCGCCACCGACGATGAAGCGTCTATCCAGTCTGGCATCGAGACGGTTAAGGATGTGCTGCGTCGCCATTACGTCCATCGCAATGAGGCGGGCTTAATCCGGTCAACCATCAAGGAAAAAGGCCGTCACAGGGTCATCGACAAAATCAGCGTCGATCTGAACGAGAAGACCGATGCGTATGAGGCGACCTTTGCCAACCTCGGCATTAAAGAGGTGATCGTCGATTCGTATACCGTCAAGACTCACCCCAAACTGCTGGTCAGCGGGGTGTGGTGCATCGCGAATCTCGAATATAACTACAGCGAAGATCGCAGCAAATCGCCGTGGGTGATGGACGACCTCAAACCGATTCAGGTTTCTCACTTTGATTTTGACGGCTACACCCACGCCCGCAAACAGTTCACGACGGATGAATGGATTGATTTACTGATTCAGAGCATCGGCTTTAACCCTGAATTTCTGGGACATCGTAACAAGTTGCACCAGCTCGTCCGGCTGATTCCGTATTGTGAGCGCAACTATAACCTGATTGAACTCGGCCCTAAGGGGACGGGGAAGTCACACATTTACTCTGAATTTTCACCGCACGGGATTTTGATCTCCGGCGGGGAAGTCACCGTACCGAAACTATTTGTCAACAATGCCAGCGGGAAAATCGGCCTCGTCGGCTATTGGGATACCGTCGCCTTCGATGAGTTTGCGGGCAAAAAGAAAACAGCCAATAAAGCCCTCGTCGATATCATGAAAAACTATATGGCGAACAAGTCGTTTTCGCGTGGCATTGAAACCATCGGCGCTGAAGCCTCGATGGTGTTTGTGGGCAATACGCAGCACACGGTTCCCTATATGCTCAAGCACGCCGATTTGTTCGATGAGCTGCCCCCGCAATATCACGATTCAGCCTTTTTAGACCGGATTCACTTCTATATCCCCGGCTGGGAGGTGGATATCATCCGCGGGCAAATGTTCTCGGATGGCTATGGGTTCGTCGTTGATTATCTGGCCGAGATTCTCAGATCGCTGCGCGACCACGATTTATCGGATCGGTACAAGCAATATTTCACGCTCACGGCGGATATTTCGACCCGTGACCGGACGGCCATCAGCAAGACCTTCTCTGGGCTGATGAAGATTCTATATCCGCACGGGGAGGCTACCGAGCAAGAGATTCGAGAGATTTTGACCGTTGCGATAGAAGGGCGAAAGCGCGTCAAAGATCAATTGATGCGGATTGACGCGACCTATTCCGAAGTTAGTTTTGCCTATACTGACCGGCAAAATCAGCTTCATCACGTAACAACGCTCGAAGAAGAGCTGTATCCCAAATACTATCACAAGACGTTGAGCGAAAGCGTCTCGGAGGATGAGCCTCTAGCAGCGCCATCCGTCCCAACGGTGACGGGGCTGTTAGAGGAGAAGCACCTCACCTTCCCAGAGAATTCTAAAGGCTTGTCTTATGACTCGTTATTCGGGGCATATCTGAAAGATGCCCGGCGCATCACGATTACCGACCCATACATTCGGCTGTTTTATCAGGCGCGCAATCTGATGGAGTTGTTAGAGACCGTGAGCAAGTTTAAGCCGGAGGACGAAATCGTCTCTGTCCATGTCATCACCGCGCCAGACACACAAAATCCTGAGAAGCAGCACGAATATATGGACAAGATTGAGCAGGCTTGTGGGGCTATAGGCATTACCTTCACATGGGAGTTGGATTCGACCAATACGATTCATGCCCGCCATATCGTCACGGATACCGGCTGGAAAATCATGTTAGATCGTGGCCTAGACATCTTCCAGCAATACGATATGAACGATACCTTCACCTTCGCCAATCGCTTACAGCAATTCCGCACCTGCAAGGCGTTTGAGGTGACGTTCTTGCGGGTGGGGTAAGGGGTATGCGTAACTCATATGAATTATATTATTTACAGTTATATTTCGACATTACATAATTAAAGCATTAAAGATGTTTTGGTTTCAATCTTGAAATTTCATGTTCTTAATCGTATTTACTCATAAAATATGCTATCATGGTTGATTGATACTGTTAAATCATTCGAGTAATGTCATCTCTCTCTGAGGAGATTAAAAGATGTCCCTGCAAAAATCACGTTCACTATTTCTCCTCTCATTTTTCGTCTTATGTATTCTAAGCTTGACTCCTATTTATCATGCTGACGATCTGAGTCAAAATCTTCCCTTACCAACACCAGTCGGAACGGAGGGAGAACTATTCAGAGAAATCACAGACGTGACAAATACGTCTGAAATTCCGACAACATCGACCACCGAAGTAACACCGGAACTAACCAATGCTGTCCTCCAAGCTTACATAGACGCGCGCGGTATTATACCTGAGCGTGAATTATGGGTGGATATCACTACAGCAATAGAGGGATGGGTGTTGGGCATTAGTGCCATTCCGGCTCCGCCTGTGGAGTATGCTATGCCGGAAGATTTTCTTTTTCTGGCGCAACAAACAACCGATGGTTGGATTGTTTATATCGAAGGAACACCAGAGTTTTACACCATCTCGACTTCTACTCCAGTAGGTTTGTTGAGTGATGATGTCAAAGCGAACTCTTTTGATGTCGCTGATGGGTCTATGATTCGTGGGGACGGATCATGGAATATGAGCTTGCCTTTTGCTACTGGGCAGCAAATGTCTATGACCGTGGGACCATATAACGCAGCATCCATTTCCAGTGAGACGCGCCCATGGAATGCGCTAGTTTTTGGTGGAGGATCGACAAGCCAAATTACAGCTGCCCAATCAGGTACAGTTTATCTCCCCTGTGCGAATATGGTACGTCTTGATATTGGAGGAAACAGTAGCCAAATCATCCGTTATTATTTTTTAGATGGTATTCAGGTATCAAACGGTCAATCAGTCTCACGTGGTCAAAATCTTGGACAACGTTCCATGAATGCAGGTTGCGGTGGCAGTGTTCAAGGCGGCCCTATAGTACAATTTGCAGTCTATAATTGTTCTGATTACGCATCCTGCCGTAAAGAAATTACAGGCTTAGATATTGGTGGTTATACAGTCGAATCGATTTCTCGGGGAAATGGATGCTTGCGTCGTATTGCTAATCCCGGCGAAGTGTATTGTGGAAATCTCGGTTCTAGTCCGGCGAATGTGCCAAATTATGGTGAAATAGGCACCCCTAGACCAAGTACCCCAACAAACCCTACTACCAATGTCATTTCATCGACACAAATAAACCTTTCATGGACTGATACGAGCGGAAATGAGTCTGGGTTTGGGATCGAGAGGCATAGCGGAAATGGAAATTGGATTCAAGTTACCACGCTCCCAACCAACACAACCAGCTATTCTGATACAAGCCTCGCTTGCGACATCTCGTACACTTATCGCGTCTACGCCTACCTCGGTAGTTTACCTTCTGAGTATAGTAGTGAAGCTACCAGTAGAACATGGATGTGTGCTCCTGCGAGTATAACAGCACAGGCGCTAAACCAAACACAAGCAACGGCGTCATACACTAACAGTGTCAATTCCGCAAACTTTTATCGCATTGAACGTGCTGTCAACGGAGTCGCACCGTGGATATTGATTGCTGACCTTCCAACTGGGACGAACTTTCATAAAGACGTCACACTCATGTGCGGTAATAATTTTACTTACCGCGTTCAAGCACGGCGTAATAACGGTCAATTTTCAGATTTCCGTGTCGCAACTACAATTAGCACTCAGCCTTGTATGTTCGACAAAGCATTATTAATCGACCCTGTTGATCAGCAAGAATACTTGCTGGCAAGCGCAAGGCCAACATTTCGCTGGTCTTTGGTATATAGCGCAGCCTGGTATCGAATTCAAGTTCGAGATTCTGATGAGGACTTAGATGTCAATAAACTTTTGACACCTGCTGAAGCGAATTGCTCTAACGGGGTTTGTTCATATACACCACCAAGTAACCTTACAGGTGATGCCTATACTTGGAGTGTAGTGGCAACCAGCAGTAGCAATCAAAAGGCTCGAAGTGACGAATGGACTTTTTATGTTGTCAGTGTCTACTCGCCGCAAATCATCAGTCCGATCGGCACGATAAGCGCTAGTAATGGTCATGTCGCTTATACATGGGTTCCAGTTGCAACAGCCGTTAAATACAAGCTATCGATCTATGTTCCACGGAATAGCACGACACCTTGGTTCACAATCCTATTGAATGCGGCTGATTACTGCAATGTGACACTCTGCACATTCACACCCTCCAAGAACCCGTTGCGTAACTACGATTATCTCCATGATAACGGAAACTACCGCTGGAAAATCCAAGCTCGCGAGGCTATAAATCGTAGTAAATGGGATACTGCAAATTTTTCGCTGCAAGTCCCAAAACCGGCAATGGTGACAATCACATCCCCATCCGCAAACAGCACGCGGACAAACGACAATGTGATTTTTACATTCAGCGAAGTCCAGAATGTCTATCAGTATGTTATCAACGTCACAGGTGGACCCACCGCTGTTGATAACATGCGCTTTTACAGGGATGATACGGCAAAACTGAACTGTAATGGCAGTACTTGTACAACGGTTTTGCCGATTCAACTTAAGAACGGCACTTATCAAATCACCGCTAGGGGTGTCGGTTCGGGTGGGAATGGGCCGCTTCAAGCCCTACCCCATAATTTCACGGTAAATGCGCCACTACCTGCTTCATTCAACCAACTTCGTCCGAACAACACTCAGGCGCCAGCACGTACCGAGTTGTGGCCGATTTTCGAATGGCAACTATCCCCCAATGCGATTAGCTATCGTCTAATTGTTAGAAACGCGGTCACGGACGAAGTTTTGGTTGGTTATCCCTATACCGTAAACGTATGTAGCCCAAGCAAGTGTTCAGTGGGTAGTTCGACTATCCCCGGGGCTGCTAAGTTCCTTGATGATAAGCGTTATGAATGGCGATTAGTTGCGGAGAATTTCCAAGGGACTTATGTCATCCCGACTTGGTGGGAATTTAAGATGGATCTTGTGCCAAGTGAAATCCAACTCTATACACCAAGAAATACAACCCAGATTACTAACCCTAAGCCATTCGTTGATTGGTACTTTGATCAACGATTTACCGAATACCGAATCTACTTTTCGAAATCGTTGGATCTCGATATCATCCTAGATGATACTATTGTATCCAATCGATATACTCCATGGATGTCTACAATCTCACCAGAAACAACGGGCTTGATTTGCACAATTAACTCCTTCTGCTCCTATGATGGCAAGTCACTATCCAAACCATTGTCAGACCAGACAAGGTATTATTGGGTTGTCGTCGGACGACGCAATGGCGTGACTAAACAAATTAAAAGCGATATTTGGTGGGTTACGATGTTGTCTTCCTCACGCCAAGCAGAGTAATCATTAAATACAGAGGGATGGATATTCCTCTGTATTTATATAAACAGTGTAACTACTCAGCTATCATTTTTCCCCTCAATTTGATGATGTAGAGCGTCAAATTGGCCGAGGCGCAGGGAAATTCTTCCCTCAGATGATTGGGCTGAGTAGTTACTAAACAGTTCTAGAAGAGGACACTATGGAAAAAATATTTATCTCGTATCGCCGCGATGATACTAGCGTAATTACGTCAAGGATATATGATCGTATCGTGTACGTTTTTAACAAAAAAAACGTGTTTTTTGATAATTCTGACACACGTGATAATACAGATTTCACTAAAACATTAATTACTCGCGTTAGTCGTGCGAAAATAATTTTAATTATTATTGGCGATAAATGGCATACTATCCTCGAACAACTAAATAAAATTGATAATGTTTGGCAACGTAATCCTGATGATTGGGTATTACGTGAAATTGAAACGGGTTTATGTATAGAGGACAACGAAGTTTTTGTAATTACAATAGATAATGCCAAAGTTCCACATTCAACTCTGTTACCAATAACTTTACAACAGCTTCCCCAAATACATCAATTCAATATTATTACCACTTCAAATCAATATTTTGATTCGGGCGTCAATCATGTGATTAAACAAATAAAATCCAAACTAAAACGACAATATTCCTTAACGCAGCTTGGAATAATTATAGTGTTAGGATTACTAATATTTTTAGCTGGTATGCTTTTAGGGATTCATCCAGGGGATTGTGAAAATATTTGCCCAGTTAGCCCTACACAAACGGCCATACCTACCATGACGATGACTTTATCGCCTATATTTACCGATACTGTATTAGCACTGACCAATACAGAACTCCCTACCGTAACGGTGAGCCTATACCCTACCGCTACCGATACCCTGTTAGTTTTAACCAACACACCACCACCAATGCCGACCGCGATAGTGACCTTATTCACTACGCCCGAACCGACAATGTTGCCCACTTCAACCCCCATCATCCAAGCGAAAGTCGTTGGGCAAGACATCCATCGTTTTTGGAAAGATGCAGCCGTTATCAATGCCGATGGTAACTATAAAAGTGATGCACCGTGGTGGTCTGATGAAGCGCGTTTGAATTGGTTTTCGTCCCCAAAGGTGCCCAATGATCCGCTGCCTCCGACTGGATATGAAGCACAAGCGTTTTGTCGGTGGAGCGGGCATACCCTGTTGTCTTATGCCCAATGGCAAGAGAGTTGGGGTTTACAACAGCTTGATTATTCACAGGGAACCTATGAATGGGTGTCGCAGCCTGATGATCAAACATGCGATATGAACAATGGGGATACAGGGTTTGCCATCGTTCATATCGAAAACGGAGAACTTCTCTGTCAATCTGTCATCCCAAGCCGTAATGCTGCGTTTATGGATACGGATTACAGCGACCCTTTATCTTTTCGATGCATTGGACACGATTAAAACAAGGAGATACTAATACCATGAAAAAGCAACTGGCTCTTATGTTAATCCTGTTACTACTTGGCTTAGAGATGCCTCTGATCTTACAAGTTTCAGGGCAAGATCTTTTCACCATATCAGCACAGCCCACTTCAAACGATCCAGATGATAATGATGGCGATGGTTCAACTTCCGATAATTGTCTAGGAACTCCCGGATCTACTGAGAATAGAGGATGTCCAATAGATCCACCAATTCAGGGGGAAACCCCAACCCATACCCATACACCCACACCGACAGTAACCAATACCCCACTTCCACCCAGACCAACCATTCTCCCTGATTATCCCGGCTGTAGAACATCTCCTAATAGCGGGGAAAATAAAAATATTCGTAGTCAAGCAACAACAGATTCGCAGAAAATTGCTGCGTTAACATATCTCGAAACAATCGAAGTGATCGGTAAAGAAACACAAGGGAGTGAAACATGGTATCGGGTAGAACTCCCTGATGGCACGATAGGATATATGTTTTCAAGCACGGTTAACCCACCGATTGGTCAAGGGTGTGATTTTGAGACCGGTCTGACTGATGAGCAAATCGCAGAAATTCTAAAACAATGTTCACCCGAAGAAGCAGCATTAATCACGATAGATGATATCAAGGCGCTTCCGGTCAATGTTCAGCTTTCTTATGTGACCTATACGGGTGGTGTATGTAGCGATTTGATTGAACTCATCGATTCTATGGCAATAGACGACACCCTCGCGGTCTCCGATGAGGTGGTTCAAGATCAAATCAACAAATGTGGTAGCGCTGCACCCTTTACCCTAAGAACTATTAGTTTGATCGAAGAAGAATATCCCGGGTCTGCGGCAAAAATCACAACGGCAGGCGACGGATGTTTAAACCGTGAGGCGATTAGTATCTTAGATGCCAAAGCCAAAGGAGATATTGCCATCCTTCAGTGTTTTGACCAAAAACTGAGCAAGCGCCGTCTGACACAGCTACGGAACACATTAGCTTTATTAGGGTATGCGCCAGCAGACCACGAAACCTCTTGCCCGTTCATTAATTATGTCAATCTGATGGGGGCAATTGAGGGGACAGAATATCATACACTTTATGATCGTATCAAAGATTGCACGGTAAAAACCTATGATGAAGAAGGCTCGATGTATGAGGTTTTTCAAATCTTCACACAGGGTGTCATTGTCCATGATTTGATAGACGAGGTGTTTGGGGGCGGCGCTTCAACTGGTCAGCAATCCGAGAACCATCCTTCATTGTTCGACTCGTTTTGCGATAATCCGGCAGTTTTTGCGCTGGCCTATACCCGTCCTATTGAAGAATTACGGGGCGATGTTCCGCGCATTTTTTGGGAATGTGGACGCGCTATCATGCAACTGTATATCAACCATCTAAAAGATGGTCCAGCTTGGATTATCAATCGAATTAGCAGTGCTGGTCGTCCGTGTGAAGCACTGCTGCAATATGCTGAAAGTGGTAAGATATACCAACCGGAGAGGACTCCTATTCCCACGGTTACTGATGGCACACCTCCCACCTTTACCCCTACGCCAACCCCGACCATCAGCGTTGCAGAGCTAACGGCTCCCGAAACGGAAGACTCCAACGTATGTCGAGTGTTAAGTCTTGCCGAGGTAGAACTACCAGAAAATTGCCATATCCAACGCATCCCATTAGCTGCTTTTATCAAAGGTCAAGTGAACACCTTACCCAGAGATATTTACACACTCAACTCTGATGGAACGCAAGAAATGGTTGAGCATCGGTTACCTGAGAAGGATGTTTTGTATCCTGCTTTGAGCCCTGATGGCTTGTCTATGGCCTATGTGATAAAAACTGCTGATAAAGCAGAACTCACATTCTATTGGATTGATTCAGCATTTGAGTCTCCAAAACCGGAAATTCAAATCGATGAAGCAAAAATTATCTGGGAAAATATCTCTCATATAATTTTCTCCGCGAAAGATGAAGCAGGGATAATCAATATCTATCGCTTCAATGTTGATACAACGAGGACAAAGCCAGAACTTATCGTTGAAAACGGGCGAAATCCAACCTTATCACCCAACGGGTCTGTAGTCATTTTCGAGTCCGGCGAGCAATTGATGTGGACCAATCTTTCGAACCCAGCTAACGCGGTGAGTATAACAGTCCAAATCAATGGTGAAGCGCTGAATGGGTGTGGTAATCCTGTTTTCAGCCCAAACCCAAAGTTTATTTATCTGACCTGCCCAACCGAGGCCGGTTCATCAGTGGTGAAAGTGGATATCGACGCGGAAACCGATGCAATTGTGTTATGGTCTGATGATATCATCTACAACCTGAATGCCAATCTCGCCGCGAGTGTACTGACCTATGATGATGGTCAGAATATTTATCTGACGATTATCCAAGACGATAACGATGTGAATATCCAACAGTATTCTCCGATAGAGAGCCCTGTCACAGATTTCTTCCCACGCTAACTAGATTGTGTTGACATTTCCCCTCTCCCTCGTTAGGCGGGGCGAGGGGACTTTCTGGCCTACAATTCACCTCCTTCTTTCACAAGGGAGAAGGAGGCATGGGAATGAGAGGAAAGAAAACAAAAGAAGTTAGCATGTCCGCTTTTGTCACCATGTGAGAAAAATTGACACTCACATAGCTATGTCAAATTTGACTTTTGATTGTTAAGACACCGGCGATTACCCATACACGCCCTTCATAGTGTTTGAAGATCGCCTTTGATGCGCTTGTTGAACAGTGTACAAGCTCAATTCAGCCGTATCCGCTGGCTTGGCAACTAGACTCCCCGTAAAAACCCACTTTGTGAAATCTTGCTACGCCATTTGTCAAAATTGACTCCCCAAAACGGTAAAATTACACAGGTTTGACATCCTGACTTTGATACGCTGAATGCATCGGTAAAACGTGGAGAACCACGCGATGCTTCAGCGTTTTGTTTTTCCAAATCCAGCCCCCATATCAACGAACCGGAATCCTCCATCCGACGACTGGAATCCTCCTACCCAAAACCCGGAGGATTCCAGATCTTCCCCGTATGCACTGTGCTACGCTCGAATCATCAAAAGAGTAAAACAGAGGGGTTTACCCGTGCCGACCATCATCCAAGAACCACCAGCCCCAACCAACGAAAACGGCATCGACCTTGTGGCTGTATATCGTCAATTGATCCGAATTGTTGCACGTTTGGAATCAACGCCGTATACTGAGTCCATACAACGCCAGACCGACGAGGTGGAACTCGACGATCTGGCTAACCCCGCGAGTGAT
>Ga0105049_10005427_pt1 | contig 14844 bp, 10 predicted proteins | sample MAT06_FD_78087 | JGI IMG/M metagenome (GOLD analysis project Ga0105049, IMG submission 78087) | Freshwater microbial communities from Lake Fryxell liftoff mats and glacier meltwater in Antarctica - MAT-06 | ecosystem: Environmental > Aquatic > Freshwater > Ice > Liftoff microbial mat | place... | reverse complement strand
TCCATGAGCTTCCAATCACCGACTTGAATCAGACTCACTGGCGTTGTTCGCCAGAGTCCAGGACCAGAGCCCAAGTAGCCGGGAAAGTGTTGGTAGATGGCGTCGCGTTGTAGACTGGCGGTAGGGTTGCGGAACAGTTTGACGAGACTCTCACCATCGAGAATTTGGCTCGGCTTTGGGGCAGAGCCGATTTCTAAAAATGTTGGGAAGATATCGACATGTACGGTTGGCACATTGCAGCTGGAGTTGGGTTTTGTTACGCCAGGCCAACGCACGATAAACGGCTCTCGCGTTCCGCCTTCGTACAGGCTTCCTTTGCCGCTTCGCAGTGGAGCATTATCGGTGATGCCGCCGCCAACTTTGCCGTCGCCTTTCTTGGCTGTAGCCTCTCCCGAGCGGCCCGGCTCCCGGATAAGCCCATCGGGGCGATGGTAGCCACCCACGCCCCCGTTGTCGCTGGTAAAGATGAGGACTGTGTTGTCAGCAAGTTTTAAATCGTCAAGCGTCTTCATCACCCGACCAACACTTTCGTCTACGCTGGCGATCATCGCTGCGTAGGTGGGGCTATGATGACCGCCACTTGCGGGCTTCAGTTTGAATTTGGCGATCAAGTCGGCTTTCGCTTGGTGCGGCGAATGTACACCGAAATGCGGGAGATAGAGGAAAAATGGTTTGTCCTTGTGACGAGCGATGAAGTCTACTGCTTTGTCGGTGAGAAAGTCGGCGAGATATGTCCCTTCGGAGTACTCCGTTTGAGGATCCGTCGCGAACTCGAAATGCTTGCCAGAGCTAACGATTGCTTCGTCAAAGCCCCTCTTTCCTGGATGGTACTCCTCGCGATCTCCGATGTGCCACTTGCCGAACATGCCCGTAGCATAGCCTGCAGCCTTGAGTTGCTTGGCGATAATATCGCGATCGAGCGGTAGATTGGTAACGTTTTCGACCGGCCGCAATGGGCGCGTACTCCAGTCGAACCGTTCGATTCCACCAACGGTATACATGCCTGTGCGCGCACCGTACTGACCGCTCATCAACGCGGCCCGTGTGGGCGTGCAGTTCTGGCAATGATGGTGACTGAGAAGTTTCATGCCTTGAGAGGCCAGCCGATCGATGTTCGGTGTTTCGTAATACTTACTGCCGTAGGTAGCCGAATCGGTCCAGCCGAGGTCATCGGCCATGATGAAGACAATGTTTGGACGTTCGTCGTCTGCAAGTAGCGTCGGCACAGAGGTCGATAGACACATCAGCAAGAGAGAGAGGATTAGCTTCATGACTTACTTTCCGCTCCAATAGGCGTTCAGTGGATTTTCGCGATCAGCGGCGATCGATGCCGAGAAGTGATCCACCGTAGATCTTCGAACCGGTGGCTTTGGGAACTGCCATCGGAGCCGGCTTGATATCGAAGGCCACCGAATATTTCGTGAACCATTTGAGCTTCGACTTTTCGTCACCTTGATTCAGCTCAGGAATGTTTCGCTGACCGACCAAGTCGACAAGAAGTCGCGGGGTTGGGGTCAAGCCGTAGTTGGAGCGAGTCAGTTGCGAGGTGGCCCCGTACTGCTTCATGATTGCAACGATACCCGGATCGTAGGTGAACCGATTGGCTTGATCAGCGGATCCCAAGCTATCGAAGCTGCCAACGGTGACATAGCTTTGAGTTTGATCGTGAAATTGATAGGCTTCGATGTTGATGCGGCGCAAAGCTTTGGCAGACAGTGCCGCCCGTTCGGCAGCTAGATCCAATTGCGATACCTTATCCTTGTCGTTCTGATCGCTGCTGCTGCTGGCGCGTCCCCAACTTTCAAAGGTGTCTTGACCGCTGAAGACCGCGACTCGCACAGTGAACTTTCCGGGGCAATCCAGCAGGGAGAACTCAGAGTACTCCTTTCGTTGATTCAGTTTCTGCACAAATTTGTCCAACTCAGGAGCCTTGTAGTACTCTTCGGGCAATAGAGGATTGCGTGTCGTAAACGCAATGTACATCGGCCCCTTTTGTTCAGCCCCTTTGCTTTTCTTGAGCGACAGGAACTTGCGATAGTCGTTGACCGAAACGGAGCTCGATTTGTTGGCATTTTGCAAATCAGCGTTCGTGGTCGCTAGAGCCTTTGGCGAGATTCGCTTAATCGTCTCTAGTGCGTCGGTAATGGCAGGACTATCGATCGAATCGAAATCTCCGACTAGAACTGCGTACCCCTCGACCACTTTCCGATCCCGAACCTTCATTCGCCTCGTGTTTCCCTCTTTGTCGATTCCCGCCCCCGTTAAGGGTTGCGTAAAATCGAATTTCTTTGCTAAGCAATAGGCTTGAAGTTTGAAATCGCGGCGAAGTTCTGTCGCAAGCTGCTCTGCCTGCTTCTTAGCGTTGTAGCCGTCAAACGACATCGCATGAACGAGCCATGGGCCGTTATCTTGTTTCAGCTCGAAGCCGTTGGGAAAAGTGGATGTATCGCCGGGAATGGCCTTCGTTGGTTGTTGAGCCAACCCCCTGGAGGAGGTAGCTTCGAAGGCGACAAACGGCAACGAGGCTGCAATCGCAACGCTGAAAAGCGAGCGAACACTTGGAAATTCAAATTGGAACTTCATAGACTCCATCCCTGATTGCGTTAAATTTTTTTGGCGGCATCCTAACCCGGCCTTCGACCCAGCAACTTTCTTTTGGCCAGGAATAATGGATTTATCAGTTTTCCAATGACACGACTAGGCCGATTTTCTCGGCCGTCCCTGGGAAAGTCAAAAAGCACCGGACCGAAAGCAAATGGAGTAGAATGATTTTTCTACGTCCTCCGAGCATCCCATCTGAGACTTACCCAATGATCCAGCGTTCCCCATTTCGCTCCTTGCAATCTCGAATCTCGTTTTGGAACGCAATTTTGCTGTTCGGGGGGCTACTGTGTGGGTTGACTTTGCCTGTTGTCGCCCAGGACGCCGTAAGTCCGGAAAGCACCATTCGATTACGCTATCAAAAGAGCGAACATGTGATTCCGATGCGGGACGGAAGCATGTTGCATACTACGATTTTTAGCCCCAAGGATTCGACTCGCACCTATCCGATCCTGATGAAACGCACTCCGTATTCGTGCGCCCCCTATGGGGCTGATACTTATCCCGCATCGCTGGGTCCGAGTGATCACTTCATGAAGGCAGGGTACATTTTCGTGAACCAAGATGTACGAGGTCGGTTCATGTCCGAGGGGGCGTTCGTTCAGGTTACGCCTCATATTGCAATGAAAAAGTTGCCGACGGATATCGACGAAAGTTCAGACACCTATGACACCATCGCTTGGCTACTAAAGAACATCGCCAATCACAATGGGCGGGTCGGGATGTATGGCATTTCTTATCCGGGATTCTATGCATCGGCTGGGATGGTTGACGCGCACCCGGCATTGCAAGCGGTTTCACCTCAGGCACCCGTTGGCGATTGGTACTTCGATGACTTTCTGCACAATGGAGCGTTCTTTTTAGCCCATGCGTATCGATGGCTGAACAACAACGCCCAAGAGCGGACCGCTCCCACGACCGAGCGCCCTGCGCCGGAGACGTTGCCATCGACCGATGGCTACCAGTTGTTCCTCGATGCGAACACGATCGAAGAAATCAATCGCCGCCATTTGAAGGGTAAGGTTCCATTCTGGAATGAGATGATGGCCCATCCGAATCGAGATGAATTTTGGCAGAAGCGCGAGATCCTGCCTCACTTAAAGAAGGTTGCGCCAGCGGTCATGGTCGTAACCGGCTGGTACGATGCGGAAGACTTGTACGGCTCCTTTAAAACGTATCAGGCAATCGAGAAGCAAAACCCTGGCGTCAACAATGTGATCGTAGTCGGCCCGTGGATTCACGGAGGATGGGCTTCTACCGAAGGGGACAAACTAGGAGCGGTCACCTTCGGTTCTAAGACAGCCGCGTTTTATCGTGCGGAGATTGAGTTTCCGTTTTTCGAGAAGTACCTGAAAGACGCGCCGCATCCGGCTCCAGCCGAAGCGACCGTATTCGAAACCGGCTCCAATAGTTGGCGCACTTTCGACCATTGGCCTCCGCGCGAGACAGAATCGAAGATGCTATATGCTCGCGAGAACTCGACCTTAGCTACCGACCCACCTACGCAATCGGCGGGAGAATCTTTTGACGAGTTTGTCAGCGATCCAGCGAAACCGGTTCCCTACACAGAAGCCATTACTTCTCGCATGACCGTGGAGTATATGGTTGAGGACCAGCGCTTTGCTGGGCGACGGCCAGACGTGGCGGTGTACCAGACGGAGCCGCTCGACACGGACATGGTTCTAGCCGGACCGATCGGCGTAGACCTGTGGGTCACCACGACAGGGACCGATGCCGATTTTATCGTGAAACTCATTGACGTCCAACCCGATGGTACGAATGCGGCCAATCTACCAAACTATCAAATGATGATTCGGAGCGAGGTAATGCGGGGGCGGTTTCGGGATTCGTTCGAACGGCCAGCGGCCTTTCAACCTGGCGTTCCGGCCAAGGTGCGATTGGAGTTGTTGGATGTGCTTCACCGCTTCAAGAAAGGCCATCGGCTGATGATACAAATCCAGAGCACTTGGTTTCCGCTGGTGGATCGTAACCCTCAGAAGTTTATAGATAACATTTACTTGGCCAAGCCGGAGGATTTTCAAAAAGCGAACCATCGCATTCTGAGATCTTTTTCGCATCCGACCAACATTCAACTCAGCGTAATCCGTTAAGCCCATGTCGATTACCAGTTTCGAGCAAATCCATTCCACAGATAGGCGGCGTTTTCTGGGCGGCTTGGGAATGGGTTTTGGTCTAGCCGCAAAATCCGTCGATGCGGCTTCGACTTTGGCGGAGGAACCCAAAAAGCAAATCCCTTCGATCGATCCCTTAAATCCCTTCGCGGCCCGTGGACCAGACTTTGCACCGCGTACCAAGTCTGTCATCTTTTTTTTATTGTGGGAGGGCCATCGCAAATAGATACCTTTGACTACAAACCCATTTTGCAAGTGTTGGATGGCCCGTCGGACACATCAAAAACGGATGACGCCGCAGGAACGGGAACAATACGAGCAGGCAGAGGCCAAGACTAAGCTCCTAAAGCAAGCCAAACGCTCGTTGGCCAAGGGACTTTTGATGCATGATAAAATGGACTCGTTGGATGCGATCCGCATACTCATGGGGGGCGACCACCGAGCGCCTTTGGATCGCGCGGAGCCAGGATTTCCATCGGTTCTGTTTCCCAACACGCCGGAATGGGCCACGCCTATCAAAACGACCACCACGGGCCGACGATTGACATTGGCTCGTTGGATCACCTCGCCCGAGAATCCCTGAAACGCGAGGGTTATCGTCAATCGCATTTGGCAAAACTACTTTGAGACTGGCATCGTTACAACTCCCAACGATTTTGGCGTGACAGGGGCGTTGCACACCCACCCGGCCCTTTTGGAATATCTAGCATCTGAACTTATGGAAAGCGGCTGGTCTCTCAAACGGATTCATCGACTCATCTTGAACAGCAATACGTACTGACGGCATACACTTTCCAACTCCGACACGAACAGCGGGGGAGAGTTTGCTACTCTTCGGACCCGTCTGCGTCGTTTGTGCGCTGAACAGTTGCGAGATTCGATTTTGCGATCCTCCGGTCTCCTGCAGGAGAAAAACGGCGGCCCGTCAGTTTGGCCGGTGCTGGATGAAGCGACGTTAGCCGCAAACCCAGCGGTCTTGGACGACAACGAAACCCAAATTAAGGGTTGGTACTCGTCGCCCCAGTCCGAGCAATCGTGTCGCAGTCTTTACTTGATACAAAAGAGAACGACTCGCATTCCTTGAAGGGAGACTTTTGACTTGCCTGAAAATGCTGTCTCGTGTGGAAGGCGCGAGTGCTCGCTGGTCGCGCCCCAGTCTCTTGCCATGATGAACGGCAGCCTAGCGTTGTAGGCTTCGCAATGCCTTGCCGAGAAAATCCATAAAGACGAGTCCACATGCCGTAACGTGCTAGTGACCCATGCCCTCCAGAATATCTTGCATCGCAATCCAGACGATCGAGAACTGGCCTCTAGCGAATAGTTTCTGAAGACAAGATCCTTGGTAGAACTCTGTCTGGTGCTGTACAACACCAACGAGTTTATCTCTATTGAGTAGATCCCGCTTGCGTCCTGGCAGTTGCTATAGATATGGTCACTCGAACGACCGTGAATGGACTGAGCCGAACCGATAGCAAGCCGAAGCGAGCTTGTTTCTGTCATCCTCTTTCCCAGAAACACTATTGAAACCACCATGAATCTCCTCTTAACGTCGAAAAGTGCTGCGATCTTTCGCATTTTGTTGGCCTTAGTTGCGTTCGCTTTTGAATCCAATTCCGCCCATGCACAATCCCAGCGACCGAACATTGTTGTATTTCTGGCTGACGATCTTGGGCAACTCGATCTGGGTTGCTACGGCTCCACGTTTTACGAGACGCCACACATTGATCAGTTGGCTCGCGAAGGAGTGCGATTTACCAATGGCTATGCCGCGTGCCCTGTCTGTTCGCCGACCCGGGCTAGTCTACTAACAGGCTTGTATCCCACTCGAACAGGAATCACCGACTACATCGGTGCCCCCCAACCTGCGCAATGGAAACGGAACACCATACTCCAGCCAGCTCCGTATGCGACTCGGCTGGCTCTCGAGGAGACGACGATTGCTGAAGCGCTCAAAGGCGTTGGCTACTCCACTTTTTTTGCAGGAAAATGGCATCTCGGCGACGAGGGTGCTTGGCCTGAAGACCAAGGGTTTGACGTCAATATGGGTGGCACCGATCGAGGCGGTCCGTATGGTGGCGACAAGTACTTTTCGCCGTATGGAAATCCGCGTTTAGCCGATGGCCCTCAGGGCGAACATCTTCCCGACCGGCTTGCGACCGAGGCAGCTAAGTTTATCGCAGCCAATCGCGAGAAGCCATTTTTGATCTATCTGCCGTTCTACGACGTGCACACACCACTTATGGCTCGAGCTGATTTACAGAAAAAATATGAGGCGAAACGGAAACAATTGGGCTTAGAAGAACGATGGGGACGAGAATTTGAACGAGATGTGAGATTGGTACAATCGCATGCGATCTACGCCGCCATGGTCGAAGCGATGGACCAAGCGGTAGGCAAAGTACTCGCTGCCTTGCGAGAATCCGCAGTCGACGACAACACGCTCGTCATCTTCACCAGCGATAACGGTGGTCTCTCCACGAGCGAGGGCTGGCCGACTTCGAATATGCCTCTTCGCGGTGGCAAGGGGTGGATGTACGAAGGTGGAATCCGTGAACCTTGGATTGTCCGATGGCCCGGGGTTACGAGATCAGGTACGTCGAACGACACACCGATAACAAGCCCAGATCTATTTCCTACCCTCCTTGCTGCCGCTGGGGCCGCCGGGGCCGCTGCTTTGAAATCGGATGGAGTGAACATCGAACCGCTGCTCCGCGGCGAATCGCTGGAAGAGCGTGCACTCTTTTGGCATTACCCACACTATGGCAACCAAGGGGGAGCGCCCGCAGCGGCGATTCGACGAGGCGATTGGAAACTGATCAAGTGGTTCGAGACGGGACGACGCGAACTCTTCCATCTCGGCGAAGATCCTGGCGAACTGAACGATCTTGCTGACAAAGAGGTCGGCCGGGTCGGATCGTTGCTCGCCGAACTACAGGTTTGGCTCCAAGCGACGGGTGCCAAGCTTCCCACAGACAACACAAACTATGACTCTAGCCAACCTAACGGTCGTTCTGCGAAGCGCGCGCCTTAGAGGCCCGACAATTGAATAAAATGAGTTTGAAGTATGGACAGCAATTCGTCAATCATAGCCGGGTCTCGCGGTAAGTCGGTGTGCTTCTCGGTTACCCATTGTTCGCTGACTGCGTTCGATTGTCGCGCGCTGGTAACGGGAACGACACCGTCGGAATCTCCATTTCCTGGCATCCAACGACCATGGCCAATAACGGAGTGCAATTGAACCCTTGGCTCGAGCGGCAATCGGTCCAACGCAGCGAGCAGCGGACTACTTGGTTCCAGAAGATCGATACTAGTCGGAATACGCTTGGTAAATTCGCTCGAAAAGACAAACGGATTGTCCTCTGTCAGTTGCCGATGTGCTTGCTTTTGTTCGGCTGGCTGCTCAATCAAAAGCGATCCTAATCGTCCGACCGCCCGCTGCGCTAAAACAGAACCACGGTGTGGAGTACCAACAAAAATCACTCGGGAAATCGACAACGAAGATTCAAAGAAGAATGCTTTCGATAGTTTTTCACGAACTTTGGGTTCTATCCGCACATTCTCAAAGCCTCGCTCTGAGATCGCGTTCCACAGAATGTCTTCGCTTTGGGCGATCTGCATCTTGCAGATCAAGCCACCCATGCTGTGACCTACAAGTACGACTTGATTCAATGCCTCATCGCTTGCGCTTGGATCCAAGTATTGCCTAAGTTCAGTCAATTGACGACGAAGCTTTGCTGCAGTCTCAAGGAACGGTTCTCCGGTTGGATACTCGAAGCCCCATAATTGATATCGGTTGTTGAACCATTCGTTAGCACGCACCTCGTTGACCACATTCGCCCAGGTCAGTCGATCCGAAAGCAGGCCATGGACGAATAGTACGGGGATCTTGCCCTCGACATACGGCTCCAAAATAAACAACCCTTCTTCATCCGGCGAGACCGAACTGGGCTGAACAAAGGCGCGCAGATAATTGCGTTCGGTACTGCTTAGGACTTGAGCAATCGCGGCTGACTTGTCATAGGCTATGGGTGTGTCACATTCTTGGATGGTAACCTTGGAAACGACCAGCGGGTTGTGAAACTCGACGGCGAAGCGGAAATCATCGGCCGATGAGCTTTCCTCGTGGTTTCTAAGGATCATCGTGGCTGGAAAAGTGGATTTCTTTCGTTGGAAATTATCGCTCCTCGGACGGCAACGGACAACAACAGTGGGTACTCCCACACCATTCTGTCGATAAACATGATTCAACTCTGTGGTTGAGTAGTCACCCACAGTGACAACAGCATTGAAATCGGAGGGTTCGCGGGAAAAACCAAAGTACAAGCACGGAATCTGCGTCCAGCCGTGTTGAGTGTGGACTCGTAGGCCGACGCTCGGGTCGAACCGCTGGTAAAGTTGACCTTGGGCAATCAAAGCGTTCAAGGATGAGCGGTAAAGCTCGGCAGCGATACCATCATGAACACACTTTTCGTGAAGTCGCGTTTGGATTTCCTGCCAAGCATAGCATGCCGCTTTGAAATAGTGATCGACGCACTCGGCTTCGCCGCGACTCATTGCCTCCGCAGCCATTGCGTACGCAACTTCCGCCCGCGTTTGATCAAGAGTGCCGGTGCGGACAGTGACTCGATGGGAGAGGATAGTGGAATCAGCCCTTACAAGTATAGGCTGGGGCCACGTCCCACGACGTACGATCGACATACAACTGCAATTCATGCAAACCAGAATGGTTAGGCTGATAGTGAAGAACTGGCAGCGTCCTACTGGCTGATACACTACGGGGGGCTGATACACGACGTGCGAAACCATTCGTGGCTTAGGCTTCCAGCCTGCGATTGTTTCTCTTCCACAGGCTGTAAGCCTATGCCTCACTATTCCCAATGACGATAGTTTGTGATCGTCACGCTTAGGGACGAGCCGCGACGAATTCGAACCAACCGTAGATAGAAAGAATTCTTTGCCGTTTGCAATTGATGCAATTGTGCTTTTTGTTCTCGGCGAAGAAAAACTAAATAATTTAGGACACTCCTCGCCGAACGCCACCACCTTAGGACCGTTCGACAACCAAGCAGCCACGCCAGTCCAGCTAGGGTGCTCGCATTGGAGCGCGTTCGGGCGGGGGAGGTGGGGCTGCAAAGGGGGATTTCGGATTCTGGTGCAGCTTTGTTTCCAAGTTGGCCCATGGCGATGTCGGCTCCTTACGCACGATCCTAAAATAGTCCGCAATCGTTGCCATCGCGTAGAATCGATCTTTGGACTTGAACAACAATCCGCCGACCGCGTCGATGTGTTGTCCGAACTCGCGAGTCGATTTCCTGGGCAGCTGTTTGGCGCGGCCGAAAATTGGGAAAATGGAAACCAACATCAACATACCCAAAAATGCCGCGTGCAGTGTAATGACGTTGAGCGGCCAAACGGTTAGCATCTCGAATCCTTTCTGCTGTTCCATGTCGTCGTCGGTTCGAATGGGAGGGTCCATCACTCCGGTCAAGAAACCAACGTTTTGCTTGGGCAATTCGTCGACGAGACGCCTCGCAACCGACCGGTTGGCCGGATTCGTCAACGAGATGTTCGAAATCAGCGAGGTGTTCGCCAGAACGATGACCCGCGATGTTCCCCACTGTAGACGTGTTATTTCTCCGATGAGAGTTTGATCGGAACTAGTGGCCAAGAGGCTTTGCATTGTGGGCAAATCCTCCGCGTTCAACCCTTTGAGAATTTGCAGCATCTCCGTATCCCAAAGGCCAGACACGAACTCGAATGCATCGTTGTTAACAGGCTTGGTGGTCTTGGCGGTACCCTCAATCGACGCATCTTCAAGCTCTTTACGGAACGCTTGATAGGACTGCTTCTCGTAGGCCAATGGGTAACCGCGCACGTAGATGTTGGCTTGGCTGGCATCGATCCCGTCTGCCCAGGGGCCGACCAAGCTCGCAACTCGCTCCACGCTTGATTCGGAGTAGTCGAACAGACACCAAGACATCGCGACTTTGGGCCGACATCTTGCCCTCATGATGTCCAGCTCGCTGTCGAAACGAGACTTTTCCTCCATGGCAGCATAGATTTCTGGGTAAGGGCTCTCCTGCAAAGCCAATCTGTCGATCGACTGGCGTGAATACTCGGACAACGCGGAGAAATCTCGGCCAACGTAGATTAGCGTTCGGTCGCCCATGGAGAGCCAGCTGTCCAACCAGGCGATTGTCGCTGCACGATGCGGACCATATTGATCCGGAGTCCAGACGATCGCTTGTAGTCGTTCCTTGGCGCGAGGGGAGAACGATCGCACCAATTGGGTGTCGTGATTGTTCGCTTCGCACATGCCACGAAATAACGAAATCGAAGCCGGGCTTTTCTTGGCAGTGGCTCCCTCACTAGTACCGTACTCTCGGCTCAATGAATCTCGGCAGCCGGTCAAAAAAATCAAAGTCAAACCAAGCAATAATGCTGTGGCCAAGTTCATCCCGATTGTCATGCTTGCCTCTCACTCTCTCTGGCTGAATGCAAGGAGGCATCGAAAGCGGGCAACTGCCCCCAGATGCCCTCGAACGCTTCCTGGCTCAAGGAGTGTTTCCCGAAGAATACCAGTTCAAAAGCATTGACCAACTGAATTGCAAACCCTCCCAGACTCTCGCGGCCTCGCAATTCGTTCAGATAGACCCGATTCGTCTTTCCACGAGCCAAACGAATACACCTCGCGTGGTCCATTTCCACAAGTGCATGACTGAACAGATAGATGATCGACTTCGAGTAGTCACCGGCTGCACGATACTTTTCCGCCAGCGCGAAAAGACCATGCGTCGATTGCTCCAGCTCGAATGGCAGATCTCGGATCTTTTCCTGCTCTCTCTCGCGAGCCAAGGCAACGTCTCTATCGTGGATCGTTCTTCGCCCATTTTCGCCTCGAAAACGAAACACTGCGAACAAGATTACGCAGGCTATGAGCACTATCGCAACAACCAAGATAATCTTCCAGCCCGCAAAAAGGAAAGCGAACAAGTCCCCGAAAAGATCCCCAATAAATTTGAACCAACTCCAGTCCCATTGACTCGGTTTGTCGATCCAATCATGCCGATCACTCACATCCACGTTCGACTTCTGAACCTTCAACGGCCTAATTGACTTCTTTTCCGGATCGAACCAAACGGAATGTGTCGAGCGTTTTACTACTTGCGAGTCGGTGTCGATTGGCTCCTGACCCGCATTGTACGCAGCCGTAGTTTGAGCAATGAACGATGCTACCAATAGAGAAATCCACCACATCCATTTGCTGAGCAAACTCATCTTGCCATTTCCTCCAGACGTTGCGCTTCGGCTTTCAATCGCAATTCAATCTCCCAGCCCTCGGTCCGGATTCTCGAATTCATGTAAATTAGGAATCGTATGACCGTCACCCAAACGCACAGAAACCAGAGTATCATCGGATAAATTGCAATATCGATCCACCATCCCCAACGCGTGATCCCCGTTAAGACCCCAATCAAAAAAAGGATCCCAAGGGTCGCCGAGGTGGCCGTCAAAACGACCACCGTGCTCACGCCTATATGTACCCCGAACAATTCGTTGTAAAGAGTGGAGTGCAACCATCTAGACCTCTGTCCGTACGCTAATCGCTCAGGATTTTTCTTAGATTTAAAGAACGGACATCGCTCCAATAACAAGATCTCTGCTGAGAAGGGTCGGAACCCTCGTATCAGATAAACCGAGCCGCACATGAGCATGGCATAGAGCGGGATTTCGATCTCCGGTGCAAAGACAGGGGCTGAGTACATAAAAAGGAGAGGTACAAAACAAAGTACCGACATTCTAAGGAAACCCAAAACGAATAGCATCGCACCTGATCGATGCCAAAGAGCTAGCAAGACCTGCCGAGTGCTGGGCCTCTCGATAAAGACCGCTTGACCGATAAAATAGGTCACACCGCTCAGTGCCAACGGCGCTTGAATGAAAATCGCCGCCGTCACGGCGAATAAATATCGAAAGTGATACCACGCAGAGCTGTTCACATTGCTCGATGCAATCAGCAACGTTTCGTAACGGGTTAGCGGCCAAAGCAGGACTAGGTTCAAGAGCGCGAACGGAGCAATCCCAAGAACCGCGAAAAACAGGATCGGCTTCCAAAAACGACGCATCACCACCAAACTCAAATCGATCAAGTCGACCGCACTTCGCTGCGAAATAACGATGGCCGTTTTATCAAGCTGCATTGCCGGCCCCCAAGATTCGCCAAGGATTATCTTCGCTTTCGTCCAGTTCTAACTGGATTTCAGGACGTGGGTATCCAAGTACGACAAAATAGTACATCAGCAATCCCGAACTCATCACCGCAAAACTTGCCTTAAATACGTAAGGCAAAGGGGACGGGGACAGAAACCCCTCGGTGAACGCGGCTAGAAAGAAAAGAGCAACCGACGCCATAATGATCGGGAGCGCTCGTTCGGCGTTCAAACGAAAGGATTCCTTCCGGCTTAATCCGCCGGTGGCGAACAAACCCACTCCCAATCTCAAGCCCGAACCAGCGGAGAGGGCTATCGCCGTCAATTCAAAAACCCCATGGGCAGTAACAAACTGAAAAAATACATCGCCGGCTTCTACGTCCGATCTCGCCATATAGCCAAACGTCGCACCTAATACCACTCCGTTGTAACCCAATGCACACAGAGACGGCAGAATCAATGGCCCCAGAGCGAAGCACTGCAGGCCAATGCTCGTGTTGTGCTGGATATAGAATCCCGACATAGCGATGTACTGGTTAAAGTTACCGGAGAGCGGTTTCGAAAAGTTGTCTTCCATTTGCTGGATCTGCTCGGAGCCCAGGATGCGTTCCGCGAAACCCGGAAAAGTTCCTTCCGACCAAGCCAAAAGCGCAGATAGTGTGAACAGACCGAAGAAGACAACAAACGCTACCTTTACACAAGGATCCCGAAAAATACTCTGCGGCGCAACGCGGGCCATGTAATAAAGCCATTTGTGCGTCGGGAAACTGCGAGAACGATAGAGTTGACTATGCGCACGTCCCACCAAGCGATGCAAGTATTCTACGGTCGCCGGCGGTAGCTGGTACTGCTCGGCCATCGACAAATCCGTACAAGCGCCTCGATACAACGCTGAAAATCTCGAAACCAAACTCCCCTTTTCATGGAAGGGATATCGGGTCGATTGCAGCGCATCGCACATTCGCTCCAGTTCCACCCAACCCAATCGACGCTTTTCTAACAACTCGGCAATTTTCATGGATGCGATCTCGATGGGAGTGGTTGAAGGATCGGTGGCAACGTATCGTTGCTAACCACTGTGGGAGTTGAGGCCGCCAGCGGAACTTCGGCTGCCTGTGCTGGCCGAAGATTGGCTGGCGGTGGTGGCGCAAAGCGATTTTCTCTGACGAACGCCTCTTTCGAAACAAACTCTCGGTAGTACAAGGCACACAGCAACAAGTCAGCGCTCGTGTCCCCGCGAAACTCAAACAAGTCGAAAAGCGGTTTGGCTAAGTGACTAGCCAACTCGTTTCGTCTACCCACCGATATGCGGTCCCGTCGCTCGGCATAGAGCGCAATTGCCTTGGCCAAAGTCGAGCTCATTCGAAAACTTGCTGGAATAAAATCGCTCAACGATGCAACTCTCGGATCTTCCAGCTTGATGTTGTAAGGCACCCATGAAGCTTCGTTAACAACCACCATGGTACCTGCTGCCAAGTCACCGACTCGCTGAAATCGAGCCGTTAGCGACATTGATATCAAGGCAACCAAGAAAGTGGGTATCAATTGGATCGGAGGAGCACCATCGAACAAAACATTCAGAGAAACCATCGGTGCAAAATCGGCCAAACGTAGGAAATTCCGTACGGTCGCTTGGTAGGCATTGATCGGCCGTCCGTCCACGGAAATGACGCGGATCTTGGTCAACCACTTGCCAGGTGTTTGCCCGTTCCAAGCGCTCTCAAAGAAAAGACCGTAAAACCAATCGAGAGAAAAGTATAGCAGCAAAACCAAAAGCGTTATCATTCCTCCTGAAAATGGAAGGGCTATCCCCAACAAGCTAAAGAGAAACGCAAACAAAAACAAAACGCCTCCCCGAATGGCGAAGTCGAGCAACAATGCTGGCAGTCGTCGAAATGGAC
>Ga0105049_10005426_pt1 | contig 14844 bp, 16 predicted proteins | sample MAT06_FD_78087 | JGI IMG/M metagenome (GOLD analysis project Ga0105049, IMG submission 78087) | Freshwater microbial communities from Lake Fryxell liftoff mats and glacier meltwater in Antarctica - MAT-06 | ecosystem: Environmental > Aquatic > Freshwater > Ice > Liftoff microbial mat | place... | reverse complement strand
TCGCGGAGAAGACCAAGAAGGGCTACGTGCTCGCCGGCAAGGCTCCGGTTGGCAAGGCCATCGCGAAGCCGGCGAAGGCCGTACCGCTGAAGGCCGCGAAGCCCGCAGTGGCGGCGAAGACGGCCGGCACCCCCCTCGAGAAGCAGATCGATGCCGACCCGGACAACGGCGATGCGTGGACGGTCTACGCGGACTGGCTGCAGTCGCAGGGTGATCCGCGCGGCGAGCTCGCCGTCGTGCAGGAGCGGCTCGCGACCGATCCAAAGAACGCCGCGATGTTGTCCGCCGAGAAGAAGCTCCTCAAGGACCACCGCGACTCGATGATCGGAGGCTTCGCGAAGTACATGTGTCGGAGCGGCAAGCGCGACATCGCCGGGATCACGCGCAAGCCCGATCTCGGTCCCGACGATCGCGAGGGCGACGAGGATGCGGCACCCATCCGCGTGGGCTGGCGCGCCGGGTTCATCACGTCGGCGTTCGTGGGCTATCCCGGTATGGAGTGGTCGCCTGCGGGATCCGGCGGCGGCGACGACGATGATGATCAAGATGACGAGGGTGGCAACTCGGTCGATTTCTCCAAGCTCCTGCTGGAGGTGCTGGCGAGTCCCGCGACCCGGTTCCTCACGTCGCTCCACCTCGGGATGCCGACCCACGTGGACCACGGCGAAGCGGACTACACGCAGGTGATCAAGAAGCTCGTGACCAGCGAGACACTCGGTCGCCTACGCAAGCTCTACCTCGGCGACATCGACGACGAGGAGACCATGATCTCGTCGATCTTTCTCGGCGATCTCTCGAAGCTGTGGCCGAAGCTGTCGAAGTTGCGGTCGCTCACCCTCCGCGCGAGTGGCATGAAGCTCGGCGCGATCGCGCTCCCCGAGCTCCGCGAGCTGACGATCATCTCCGGTGGACTCGACAACAAGGTCCTCGCCTCGATCTGTGCCGCGAAGCTGCCCAAGCTCGAGAAGCTCGAGCTGTGGTTCGGCCGCGAGCGGTACGGCGGCAACTGCAAGGTGAAGGACCTGCGGCCGATCCTCGACGGGACCACGTTCAAGGCGCTCAAGCACCTCGGCCTGCGCAACGGCGAGTTCGCCGACGAGCTCGCGGCCGCGCTACCCGGGGCGAAGATCCTCAAGCAGCTGACCGCGCTTGATCTCTCGAAGGGGACGATGACCGAGGTCGGCGTGAAGGCGATGGCCGACCACAAGGACGTCTTCAGCCACCTCCGCAAGCTCGACCTGTCGGACAACTACCTTGGCACCAGCGAGAAGCTCGCCTCCACGCTGATGACGGCGGTCCGCACCAAGCCGCAGCGCAAGGCCCACATCTCTGGCGACGGCACGATCTACCGCTACGCCGCGATCGGCGAATAGCCGGTCATGGCCGACTTCGAGCGAGCACCGGCGCGTCCATGTCCGCAACCCCGTCGCCGGCAGCACCCAGCAGTCACCAGTAAACTGGCGTCGCTGACCGCGTGGACGGCGCTCGACCAACCGCACGCTCGCGCGTCGCCGGCGGACGACGAGCGTCCAGCTGCCGATGTCGCTTGCCCAGCTCGCCGCGAACCTTTGTAGGAGGATCCGCCATCGTCCAGTCACCCGGAGGTCACGGTCTCCGAACAACTCGTGATCACGTTGGCTGCAACTGATGAAACACAACAACGTGACGAGGGTAGCGACGGCGAGGGTCGTGAAGGACGGCATGGCGCCGATCGATGGAGGCGCGCCACGCCAGGTGCGTCGCGGCCTGGTCCGCCGGCTGCTGCTCGATGGGCCGTGGGGAAACGCTGCGTTCGCGATGACGTTCCTGTTGCTGTTCCTGCCCCATGTCGGGCTGATCACGCCGGCGTACGACCGCGTGCAGCCCGCGACCATCACCGCCGTCAGTTTGACCGGGAGCGACCCCGGAGGCCCGCTCTATCGGCTCGACTATACGTACGTCGATCATCGCGGCATCGCACACGAGGGCCGCTCGTTCTCGCGCGCCCAACGGTCCGGAGCCGCGACGGTCGAGTTCGTCGGTGACGAGCCATCCGAATCGCGGATCGTCAACACCCGGGCGTGGACGTTCGGCCGCGAAGCGCTACTCGTCGTGATCTTCCCGCTCGCCATGCTGTTCAAGTGCCTCGTGGCATACACCGCGGGCAAGCGCACGTTGCGGCTGCTGCGTCACGGCACCGTGACGCATGGCAACCTCGTGGATCACACGACGGAGATCGAAACGGACAACGACTCCAAGATCACGATGCACGTCCTCACGTTCGAGTACCCCATCCACGACGGAACGACGCACCGCACCGTCATCCGGACCGCCGCCCCCGGTCCCCTCGTCGACGATGCGCTCGAGCCGATGGTCTACGACCCGAGCACGCCCGAGCAGGCGGTGCCGATCTATGACCTCCCAGGCACACCGAGGATCACCGCCGACGGCACGATCGAGGCGGCGATCCCGGGCGGCGCGCTGCACCTCCTGCTCCTCCCCCTCGCCACGCTCGGCTTCGCGATCGCCACCGCGGTAGCCATGGTGACCCGCTGAACGACGCGCTTCGCGAACTGTCGCTTGCCGAACACGCGTGTCTCCAGCTCGCCGCTCGTGATCGGCGAGCAGCCGCCCGAGTACGTCGTTCGAGATCGCTGATCTTGCCCGGCGCGCGAACGATCAGTCCGAACGCCCGCGCACGAATCGAATCACGAAGTCCTGATCCAACGAATGAACCCGTTCAACCCTAACGTGCGGCGTCTGGCACGAGCGGCCCGGCTCGCTTGGCGCTTCTTCACCCGCTGCCGCCCACCGACGCGGACGTCGCATCTTGGGCAACATCCGCACCTGGCGACAGCGTACGCGGTACGTGGCGAGCCGATCGATTCGCTTCAGGCGTCGTGCTGGCAGCGCCCTGCTGCATCAGGCCGGCGATCGCGCCGTAGGCATCGGTCCACGCTCCCGCCAGCTCCGGGCTCCAGTCTGCGCCGGCGATCTCGGCGAGCGTGGCCAGCAGGCTGGCTCCGACCCAGTCGTACATCTCGTGGGTAACCCCGTACTCGACGTGCTTCTTGCCGAGGTTGCCGAGGGTCGTCACCAGCCACGGCGCGTCCTCGAGGTGATCGAGCACCGCGCCGAGCGCATCCTGCAGCATCTGCTGCTGCTTCTCGGGCGCGTTGCGCGAGAACAGCGGGCGAGCCTGGGGATAGCGCTCGAACAGGATCTCGTAGAAGCGCGGCGTGATCATCGGCTGGCGAGAGGCCACGAGCTCGAAACTCGAGCGGAGCAGGTCGACGTTCAGTCCCATGCGTTCTCCTTCGATGGTTGGCAGCGGGTCGCGATCGGACCCGTCGCAGATGCTCGCCCGGGGACGGAGCGATGGTTGAGCTCGCCCCCACGATGGCGTCACCGGTCGTGAGCCAAGCCCATCGTCTTCCCACCACGCAGGATCACGAGGGACCGGGTCCGAGCCTTCCGACGGACGACTCATCCATCATCTTCGACCGACTTCCGTGACAGTGATGGGGCGAACCGCTTGCGAAATATCCTGTCCGAGTCGGATCGTTTTTGCGTAGTCGAGGCCCACACCCGACTCCGTCGCGGTGGCTTGGCGAAACGTGGGCACGGGCTGCGTGTTCAACCCTGCGGAAACCGGCCCGAGCCGGACCACGGCAGAGCGAGCACGATGGCGACCATATTTTCGTACGACCCTGGCGGGGCGCACCTACGGGACAACCCTCAGGGAACGCGAACGCCCTTTGGCCCACCATCTTCCTGCAGCGCGCGGTGCACCGCGGCCATGGTCTGCGGTCGGTCGTTGGGCGCCCTCGCGAGCATCGACGCGATCAGGTGGTCGAGCGCCTCGGGGAGCTCTCGCCGTGGAGCATCGCGTACATCGCGATGGGGGTGTTCTTGGCGTTGGCGGTCAAGCGTGGCCTTGCAGCAAAGGAACACGTGAGTCGACGAGCGCAGTCGGCAAGTCTTCCAGGATCACGGCTCACTTGCCGAACAAGACGCACTCGCTGAGCACCCCCGAAAGCGCCCTGCCCGTCTCCCCGTCAAACCCCGCGCACGCCTCGTGGGCAACGCCGGCGTAGTCCGTACCCGCGCAGCGCGTGCACTCCACCTTGCCTGGGAGCCTGATCCCTTTGTGCTCGTAGCCCTCGCATCGCGTTCCGCCCGTTCCGCCCGTGAAGTAGAACTGGTTGCAGCTGGTGTCAACGCCGCTGCCCATGAGGAAGAGGCAGTCAGCCGACCTCGGCGCGGAACACGAGAAGACACCGCCCACGTCGCTCATGGGAATTGGACACAGCGTGTGCGAGTCCGCATCGCTCTCGCACGAGCACCGCTGCGTCGTGACGGCCTTACACAGCACCTCGGTCTCCGTCCCGACGATGCGGATGCACCGGCGAGCGTACGCCGCCTCGCACGGCTGTACCGGCTTCGCCTGCCCGGACGTTGAGACCTTCCGTCTGCTCGCGGGATCCATTGTCGGGATCTGAGCTCGCAGCTTCGCGAGGCGCGTCGCCACGGCCGAGCGATCGGGCGCATCGGGGGCCGCGACGAGGTAGCGCTCGAAGTTGAGCACCGCGCGCTCGGTCGCACCGAGGCGCTCGTACAGATCCGCGATCCGGAACAGCGACTCGGGGGCGCGCGTCGCCGCGTAGACCTCCTCGTATGCGGCGATCGCCCGGGCAAGATCACCCTTCGCCTCCGCCGCATGCGCAACCGCGATCGGCTCGGGCGCGGCGACGACCACAGCGAGCGCCGCATCGCCCGGCACCACGGGCGGCGCTGAATCAGCGCCGCGCAGCTTCGCGATCAGCGCAATCGCGGCTACCACCAGGACGACCGTGGCGCCGCCGTACAGCCAGGTCCTGCGCGACGCCCTGTCGACGCTCGGGGCCGGGCGGTCCACCGCCGTCGGTGGCTCGCGGCGAGAGGGAGTCACCTGCTGCGGTGCGGTCGGCTGCGTGTCTGGGGTTGGGGCGACGGCCGTCGCCGCCAGGGCCAGTTTCGTCGTGGACATTCCATCCAGCGCTTCCGCGAACGCCTGGGCATTGGCGAACCGATCGTCGGGGTACGTCTCGAGCGCACGGGCGACGGCGGCCACCAGCTCGGGCGGCAAGTCCGGGCGTACCGATTCGAGCGACGGCGCGGGCGTGTTCAGCACGTCACCGAGCTTCGACGCGCTCGTGCCCGCGAACGGCACCGTGCCCGTGACCATGGCGAACAGCGTGACCCCGGCCGCGTAGAGATCTGCGCGATGATCGAGCTCGTCGCCGGCGAGCTGCTCCGGCGCCATGTACTGCGGCGTTCCGATGACGCGCCCGGTCCCGGTGTCGGTCTGTGCGAGCTCGGTGCCGCCGAGCCTCTTCGCGATCCCGAAATCCATGATCTTGATGAAGTCGGGTCGCCGGGTGGTCACCAGGATGTTCGCGGGTTTGATGTCGCGGTGGACGATGCCTGCCTCGTGGATCGCGGACAGCCCGAGCAGGACCTGGCGGATGACCGCGACCGCGCGCGCGGGATCGAACAGCCCCTCGGCGAGCACGGCCTTGAGATCCTTGCCCTCGACGTACTCCATGACGATGTAGTCGAGCTCGTCATCATCGCCGACGTCGAAGATCTGCACGACGTGCTCGTGAACGACCTTGCTCGCGGCGCGCGCTTCCTGCCGAAACCGCGCGCGGACCGTACGATCCGTGCCGTGGTGCACTACGAACTTGATCGCCACCGGTTTGTCGAGCCCTAGATGATCGGCGGCATAGACAGCACCCATGCCACCGCGGCCGAGGAGGCGACGGACGAGGTAGCGGTCGTCGATCGTCCGTCCGATCAACGGATCGTCGGTGGCCTCGCCCTCGACGACGATCGCGCCGCCGTCGAGCGGGCAAAACCGCTCGCCGCGCCTGTACGAGGCGTGGCACGTCACGCAACGCCACGCCCTGGGTTGCCCCGCACTCGACCCCATCCCAGGAAGCATAGACGCAAACCGGCGTCCGGCGTCGGCATCGGCGGCGACGTGAATGCTAGGATCGTCCTCGCCTGGTCACGAAGCCGCCCATTCGTGGATCGCAATCGACGGTGAGCCTGGAGAGACCCCGGCCCCGGGGCGGGTACGTGCTGCTGGTGCGGAGTGGGGACAGCTTCGAGATCGTGCGGGTCACCCGACGCGAGCTCGTGATCGGTCGCGAAGCGGGATGCGATGTCGTGGTCGATGACGAGTCGATCTCGCGACGCCACGCGCGGCTCCAGTTCGGGCCGACGATCACCGTCTTGGACCTCGAGAGCCGTAACGGGACGTTCATCGCGGGCCGCAGGCTTGCGCTGAACGAGCGCGCCGAGCTTCATGTTCACGAGTCGCTCTCGGTCGGCGCGATCCAGATCTTCATCGAGCCGGCGCCGGCGCGAAAACACTCGACTGTGCGGTCGACATCATCGCCGCGCGAGACCGTCATAGTACGCGATCCGAAGATGGTCCAGCTGTACGCGGTGCTCGACGTCGTGGCGGCGAGCCCGTTGCGCGTGATCGTGCTCGGCGAGACCGGGGTCGGCAAGGAGGTGTTCGCGCGCACACTCCACGCGAAGTCCGGTCGCGCGAGTCGACCGTTCCTCGCTCTCAATTGCGCGGCGCTCGCGGAGTCGACGCTCGAGGGCGAGCTGTTCGGCTACGAGAAGGGAGCGTTCACCGGCGCGACCCAGACCAAGCCAGGGCTGCTCGAGGCGGCCGACGGTGGGACCGTGTTCCTCGACGAGATCGGCGAGATCCCGCTGAGCACTCAGGTCAAGCTGCTGCGTGTCCTCGAGAGCGGAGAAGTGATGCGACTCGGGAGCCTGGCACCACGGACGATCGACGTCCGCATCGTGTCGGCGACGAATCGTGACCTGCGTGCGCGCGTCGCCGAGGGCCACTTCCGGTCGGATCTCTACTTCCGTCTCAATGGCACCACGATGACCCTGCCACCGCTGCGCGCACGCGTCGTCGACATCGTCCCGCTGGCGCAGGTCTTCGCCGGTGCGATGGCGGCAAGCCTCGGGCGTCCCGCCCCAACGTTCGAGCCGGCCGCGATCGCAGCGCTCGAGACCTACGCGTGGCCTGGCAACGCGCGCGAGCTCAAGAACGTGGTCGAGCGCGCAGTGGTGATGCGACAGAGCGGTTCGATCTGTGTGGAGGATCTCGAGCTGGAGGGGCAGTTCGAACCCACACGAACGAGCTCGCGGGAGATCGGCCCGCGAGCGACCAGCAGCGATCTGTGGGACGAGCTCGAGCTGATCGAGCGCAAGCGGATCACGGACGCCTTGGCGGCGACCGGAGGCAACCAGAGCGCGGCCGCAAAGCAGCTCGGCATCGCACGCGCGACCTTGATCAAGCGAATCGCCGCGTTTGGCCTCGCGCGCCCCAAGAAGCGTTGATCATGATCTAGACAAACCTGTACGCGAGCTGGTCGAGGCGGCTCGCCAGGGCTCGCATCTCCGCGTAGATCCACGACTCAGACCGTGGCCTGAGCCGTGCACTTCCCCAGCTCAGCGGCCCACTCTCGGAGCTGCGGAGGTGTTTTCATGAAGCGCATCGGAACTCTTGTCGTCGCGGCCATGTGTCTCACGTCGACCGCGTACGCGGGCAGCAAGAAGGACATTCTCGACGAAGTCGTGACGACCAACAAGGATCTCAAGGAGAAGTGCGGCTGCACCCTGAAGTTCTCGTGGTCACCAAAGATCGACTTCACCAACGACTACGGCTCGAGCCTCGCCTACAACATCGAGAAGATGTTCGAGTCCGTCGGCGAGGGCGCCATCAAGTGGTGCCAGCAGAGCGCGGACCACGCGACGAAGTTCTGCTCGATGGTCAAGAGCGTCCATGCCGACGAGGACAAGACCGTCGAGTCACCCTACACGACGAACAAGGGCCCGAACGTGGTGTCGTTCATCGCGACGAAGATCCCGCAGCAGATCATGAACCACGGTGACGCCTGGCTCGAGAGCTTCCTCCAGACCAGCAAGATGCCGGAGCGTAAGTAACGTCGGCTCGCGACCCGCGTCCACCCGCCGATCTCGTGCCGACTCGGCTCGAACAGCTTGTTGGTCTGCGGCTGCGCGTGACGGACACGCGGCTCGTCGGATTCTCGACCGTCGATCCAGACCGACGACTGGCGTGCCGTCTACCGCGGTTTTCGCCAGACCGTGGCGAGCCAGGGCTGCTCGTTCCGCGGCTTTCCCTCGGGACGATAGTAGTGGGCAAGCTCGATGAACCCGGCCGCGGTCACCCGCGTCCGCCATGTCTCGAGCCGATAGTACGTGCCGTAGCGATCATCGCCGGAGAAGCCCTCGGTATCCTGGCCGCGAGGATTCGAGCAGAACAGGACGCCGCCCACGACGAGCGCAGCGTGAAGCTCGCGGAGGACGCGGGGAAGCTCCTGGTCCGGGACATGAAACAGGGACGCGTTCGCGAAGACACCGTGAAACCGCGCAGCGGGTAGCGAGAGCTTCAAGAAACTCTGGTGCCAGACTTCGCAGCCAGCGTTCGCGCGCGCCATGTCGACGAACGGCGCGGACCCATCCAGTCCGATCGCCTCGTGGCCCTGCGATCGAAAGTAGAGGAGATCGCGACCCGGGCCACAACCGAAGTCGAGCAACGTGAAAGGCGGCGGCGCTTCGATCGCATCGAGCAGGGCCGCGTAGTTCTGCGACACGTCATGGTGACGTGTGCCTTCCCAGAACGATTGTGCCGAGTCGTCGTAGTGGGCGAGCGTGCGTGTCGTGACCTGCGCGAGATCGGCCGCGCCAAGCCGCGCGCTGTCGCGGATCATCGCTTGGCCAGCGGCTCCGCGTAGAACACCGAGATCGCGATCATGTGAAACGACGCGTCGCTCGACTGCGTGACCACGAACTCGGTGACCTTCTTGTTCGGATTCGCCGCGATCCAGGCCGTGACCGTCTCGCCGAGCTGGTCACGCTGCTGGAACATCGTCGCGGAGAAGATCTTCACCCCGTTGAAAACGACTTCGGGCTGAAGAACGACACGTCCAGCGCCATGCGCATCGATCGACATCGCAGCCAAGCTAGCACGCGCGTACTGAAGAGGTTGGCTGCGCTGGAACATCGTGACAGCTCAGGCGGAACCCACGGTGAGCACCTTCCACTGGTCCCGGTGCGGCCTGCAGAGCACGCACGCCGAGCTGGTCGCGCCGGCGCACGACCCCGACGGCGCCATCGACAAGGACATCGGTGACGCCATGGCGATCTGGAACGCACCTCGGTAGTCGATCGGGGTCGCCGCCGTGGACACCTCGATCGCGTAGCCCGGCGATCTCGTCGTGTAACGAATGCGCTCCGAGCAAGACGACTGCACCGGGTGCTCGCTGACGGGCACGTTGCGCCAGATGCCGACCTGCCGTGAAATCACCGAGCTCGTGACCGACTTCCTCGAAGGTCGCATGGGGTTTGCCGATCGCCTGCGGTTTCGCATGCACGTCGGCATGTGCATGCATTGCCGTGGTTATCTCCGGCAGATGCGGGCCACCGTCGCGACGCTCGGCAGGCTGCCCGACGAGCCCCTTCCCGATGCGATCCACAACGAGCTGGTGGTTCGCTTCCGGAACTGGTCGCGGACGTAACGTTCGCGGGTGTCCGGAGACGATAGGTTCATGTTCGACATCGTCTCCAAGACCTTATCTCTCACGCGAAAGCTCGAATGGACCGGGCCCTTGCTCGTGCGTCTCACGTTGGGGCTCGTGTTCGCCATCACCGGCTGGGGCAAGCTTCACAACCTCGAGAACGTCGAGACGTTGTTCGCCAGCCTGCAGATTCCCGCACCGGGCTTCAACGCGGCGTTCGTCTCGACGATCGAATTCGTCGGAGGGATCCTGCTGATCGCCGGCCTCGGGACGCGGATCGCGTCGGCGCTGCTGATCGGCGTCATGACCGTCGCGATCCTCACCGCCAAGCTCCCGGAGCTCCACGGCGTGACCGATCTCGCGAACACGATCGAGCTCACGTACCTCGCGATGTTCGTCTGGCTCGCGGTGGCGGGTGCCGGATCCGCCTCGCTCGATCGTCTGGCGCTGAGCCGGATGAAGCGGGACACACCCGAGCTCACTCACGCGCACCAGCACTGAACCCGTGTAACGAGTGCGCGACTCGCAAGACCGTAGAGAACGGGAGCGGCTGATCCGCAACCACCAAAGGAACGACCCATGAAGCATCCACTCCGTACCGGAACCATGATCGCGATCACCGCCGCCAGTCTGTTCGCAGCGGCATGCAGCAAGAAGGAAGAGCCGAAGCCGGCCTCGACCGAGACCAAGCCCGCGGTCGACAAGGACAAGCCGACCGGCGAGAAGACCGCGAAGCTTCACTGCCAGGGCGTCAACGGCTGCAAGGGCAAGGGCGGGTGCAAGAGCACCGCGAACGCGTGTGCCGGGCAGAACGGCTGTAAGGGTAAGGGCTTCGTCGACGTCGCCTCGGAAGAGGACTGCAAGACCAAGGGCGGCACCGTCATGGCCGGGATGTAACGATCGATGTTCCCCCGGCTCGGCTTCGGTCTCGGACTGCGCACGACGCACTATCAGGACGTCGTTGGTGGTGACCCGCGTGTCGACTGGTGGGAAGTGATCAGCGAGAACTTTCTCGTCGCAGGTGGCAATCCGCGGCGCGTGCTGCGTGCGGTCCGCGAGCGCTGGCCGATCGTGATGCACGGGGTCTCGCTCTCGATCGGCTCGGCCGATCCACTCGACGAGGCCTACCTGACGCGGCTCGCGGCGCTGGTCACCGAGGTCGAGCCGGCGATCGTCTCGGACCACCTGTGCTGGTCGAGCTTCGGCGGGCATTCGGCGCACGATCTGTGGCCCTTGCCGTACACGGAGCAAGCGCTCGCCCACGTGGTCGCGCGCGTGCAGCAGGTCCAGGACCACCTTCGCCGTCGGATCCTGCTCGAGAATCCGTCCAGCTACATCGCGTTCGCGGCGAGCGAGATTCCCGAGGCCGAGTTCCTTGCCGAGGTCGCGCGTCGCGCCGACTGCGGCATCCTGCTCGACGTCAACAACGTGTTCGTCAGCGCGACGAACCACGGTTGGGATCCGCACGCGTACCTCGCCGCGATTCCAGCCGACCGCGTCGGTCAGATCCACCTCGCCGGCCACAGCGATCACGGCACGCATCTGCTCGATACGCACGATCAGCCGGTCTGCGATGCGGTGTGGGACCTCTACGCGGCGGCGATCGCGAGGTTCGGCGACGTCTCCACGATGATCGAACGCGACGACCACATCCCACCGATCCCCGAGCTGGTCGGCGAGCTCGATCGCGCGCGCGAGATCGCGATGCCTGTTCGATCGCGCCGCCCCGACCGTCTCACTCACGAGGTTCCTCATGCGTGACCTGTCGGCGATCCAGCGGCGGTTCTACGAGCTGGTCACTGGTGGATCGATCGCCGTCGAGCCGGGCCTCGTCGTCGGCTCTCCCGAGCGGCTCGCGATCTACGCGCGGATGTACCTCGATCGCCTGCACGACGTGTTGTGGGACGACTATCCCAAGCTCGTGGCGGTGCTCGGCGCCGCTGTGTTTCGCGCGCTCGTCGAGCGCTACCTCCGCGCATCGCCGCCGACGTCGTTCACCGTCTGCGACACCGGCGCGACGCTACCCGAGTACTTGGCGACCCGCGACGACCTGTCGCCGTGGCTCGCCGACCTGGCGCGGCTCGAGCGCGCGCGGGTCGACGTGTTCGATGCGGCCGACGCGCGCGTGTTGTCTCGTGACGACCTGGCCGGGCTCGCCCCGGAGGACTGGGTCGGCTTCTCGATCGGGTGGGTGCCGGCGAGCACGATCGTTCGCGTTGCATGGGCCGTGGACGATCTGTGGAACGCGGTCGAGGAGGAAACCACGCTCGAACCACCTTCGCAGAGCCCACGGACGATCCTGGTCTGGCGTCGCGCGCTGACGGTGTTCCACCGGACTCTCGAGCCGGACGAGGCGGCCGTCGCCGAGGTCGTTCGAACGTGCACGATCGGGGACGTCTGCGCGGCGATCGGCGAGATCGACACGACGACCACACCGGCGCAACGGGCGATCGAGCTACTGACGCGGTGGCTCGATGCCGAGACGCTCGCAGCCGCGACGTGACCCGAGCCCGGCCCGTGCATTGCAGACCCGAACGATGTCGTGAATGGACTTGCCTCGCCACCAGGTGGACGAACCGCATCGGGGTCGCCTAGGGTGTCCGCGGTCGCGATGGCAGATCGAGGCGAGTCCGAGCTGGTAGCGAAGCTGCGCGCAGGCGACGAGCAGGCCTTCGGCGCGCTCGTCGATCGGTACCACGCGGCGATGCGGCGGCTCGCGCGCACGTTTGTGTCCTCGGACGCGGCAGCCGATGAGGTCGTCCAGGATACCTGGCTCGTCGTGCTCGCCGGCATCGCGAAGTTCGAGGAGCGGTCGTCGTTCAAGACCTGGCTGTTCCGGATCCTCGTCAACCGGGCTCGGACCAAGGGGACGCGCGAGGCACGCACCGTACCGATGTCGGCGTTCGCGGCGGATGACGACCGCGATGGTGCCCCGGCGGTCGACCCGTCGAGGTTCGACCAGCGGGGCATGTGGTCCGCGCCGCCGGAGCGCTGGAACGCCGAGACCCCCGAGAAGCTGGTGTTGCGGCAAGAGCTGGTGGCGGCGTTAGAGCAGGCGATTCGCGAGCTTCCCGAACGCCAGCGGACCGTCGTCGTGCTCCGTGACGTGCTCGAGTTGACCTCCGACGAGGTGTGTAACGTGCTCGAGCTCGAGGAGACCAACCAGCGAGTGCTCCTGCATCGCGCGCGGTCGCGACTACGTGAGATGCTCGAGGACTACAGGAAACACTGACGTGCTGACCTGCCGAGAGGTGACCGAGCTCGCCACCGACTACGTCGAGGGGGGGACGCTCTTCGGCCAGCGCGTGAGCGTGTGGATGCACCTCTCGATGTGCAAGCATTGCCGTGGGTACCTGCGCCAGTATCGCGACACCATCGCGACGCTCGGTCGCCTGCCCGACGAGCCGGCTCCCCCGGAGTGTCGCGACGAGCTGATGCGTCGGTTCCGCGAGCGCAAGCCATGATCGACGGTGGCATCCCGAGTTGGAACGTCGACCACTCCAACATGGACAGTCGAGATGGCTGAGATCCGCACGATCTCCGAAGCGGAGGCGGCCGGACCACTCGCCGAGCTCTACAAGCGCCTCGCGGATCCCGAGGGGCGCGTCGCCAACATCCTCAAGGTCCAATCCCTGTCACCAGCGACCCTCGAGACGCACCACGCCCTCTATCGATCGTTGATGTTCGGGCCGGGACCGTTGTCGCGTCCGCAGCGCGAGCTGATCGCGGTCGCCGTGAGCTCGGCCAACGCCTGTCACTATTGAATCGAGCACCACGCGGCGAGTTTTCGCCGCGCAGCTCGCGACGACACGCTCGCCGACGCGGTTCGCGCCGACTGGCGCACGGCGACTCTCGAGGCGGCAGATCGCGCGCTCGCCGAGTTCGCCGACGAGCTCACGCGCGAACCATCGGCTCCAGCACGCCCCCGCCTCGACCGCTTGCGCGCCGCTGGCTTCGACGACGCGGCGATCCTCCGCGCGACCGAGATCACGGCCTACTTCAACTTCGTGAACCGGCTTGCCGATGGTCTCGGCGTCGAGCTCGAGCGCTGATCACGCCTTGGATTTCGGCTTGGTCTCGCTTCGCCTTGTCGTCGGGCTTCGTCTCTCGGCGCCCGGTCCGTTTCACACGATCGAACCCGCCGCGCGCTGAGGACGCTCGCCACGAGCGACACGATGAACGACGTCGCGTAGACAGTGCACGTGCGCCTGCAGTTCCGCAGGTTCGCAGGGTGTCCGATCTGCAACCTGCATCTTCGGGGCGTGGCACCAAGGCTCAGCTCGCGAAGGAGCTCGTGCTGTCGAAGCAAGAGGTCGAGTCGGTGATCGGGATCGTGCGCAGTCGGCCCGATTCCAGCGTCGATCGCCTGTTTCGCGGGTGATGCTTCACGCGTTTCTCACCTCACCGCGATCTTGGCGAATTGCCAGACGGTGCCACGGTGCGCGCACCCGAGGCGCGTCAAGCTCGTGGCATGCGCTTCGCCGTCGCCTTGGTCGTGTTGTGTGCCGCGAACTCCGTGCAGGCGGAGCCGCAGAAGGTCCTGGTGTTGCCGCTCGCGCCGACGCACGCGATCAGCGTCGATGTCGCGCGTGCGTTCGATGCGAGGTTGCTGGTCGCGCTCGACGACACGCGGCGGATCCAGACGGTGACGCATGATGAGGAGACCGAGTGCACGACGCTGCCGTGCCTCGCATCGCTCGGCGGCAAGCTCGGGGCGTCGTACGTGCTGTCGCTCGCGGTGGTGCCGGAGGGTTCGACGCTGACGCTGTTCGGCACGCTGGTCGACGTCAAGACGCAGACCGCGTGGCGGCGCGTCGAGCTGCCGAAGGTGAGTGCGAGCTCGCTCGCGAAGGCGCCGGCCGAGCTGGTGCCGCAGATCCTCGGCACGACCACGGGGCCGACGGTGCTGTCGTGGGCAAAGCCGACGTCGGTCGCGGGGTTGACGGCGGCGACCGCGATCTCGGATCAGCTGGTCGCGTTGCGTGCGTTCAAGGTGATCCCGATCGATGGCGTCGATCGCGCGCCACCCACGCATCGCGCGGAGCTGGTCATCGACGAGCTGACGATCGCGGAGCCGCGTCGCGCGCTGTGCAAGTGGTACGATGGCCGGCTGGTCGGCACGTTCTCGATCATCGAGCTCGCGACCGGTCGTGTGACGTGGACCAAGCAGGTGACGGCGACGGCGAGCAAGCGCACGCACTTCGCGGCGCGGACCGACGTGATCGACGAGATGGTCGAGAGCGCCGTG
>Ga0105049_10005424_pt1 | contig 14849 bp, 9 predicted proteins | sample MAT06_FD_78087 | JGI IMG/M metagenome (GOLD analysis project Ga0105049, IMG submission 78087) | Freshwater microbial communities from Lake Fryxell liftoff mats and glacier meltwater in Antarctica - MAT-06 | ecosystem: Environmental > Aquatic > Freshwater > Ice > Liftoff microbial mat | place... | reverse complement strand
TCCCACTACCTCAACACGCATCGAGAAAAAGCGCTGACCATTCGCGAACGGGATCCCGCTGCGACACCGCGGCGCGCAGCACCCGCTCCCAATACGCCCTCCGTAGACTCCACGCCCGCACGGCGTTTCGATCTAGTCCATGCGGCGAAGATGCTGCCGGTCGCGATCCGCGCCGGTTTCCTCCGCGATGCGCAGGCCGTTTTCCATGACGCGCGCCCAGTGGACGACCCGTGGGTGCCGCGCACGAGCAAAAACACATTATTGCTGCGTGATCGCCACAGTTCGTGCCACAGTTCGTGCCACAGTTCGTGCCACAGCGCTGTGGCGATGGCGAAGTACGGGCGGGTGTATACCGCATGCCGGGCGGTGGTGGCTCCTGGAGCGTACTCGCGGAGGACGAGGCTGGCCATCAAGTGAAGGAGTGCGTTCGCGAGCATGAGAAAGCTCTGAGCCATCCTATCGGCCGAGCGCCCAAAGAGGCACCGAAATTGATAAAAGACGCCGGTTGGCAACGTTCTTGCCGCTAAACTCTCTGCTACATTGGCAACCAACTGTTGGAATGGGTATCAGTGAAGTTTTTTTCACCACGAGCTGTTAAGCGAAGCTCACGTGAGAGTATCCGACTCGGGTTGGCTTCCGGTGTTCTCCCCTTATTTCGTCGAAGGAGCTTCTCCATGTCGAAATCGTTAATTCACAAGTCTCCCCGGGCTGTACCGTCGTCTTCGCGACCGGTTCAGTTCAGCCCGGCACGGTGGATCGGAACCCTCGCCTTCACAGCCGCCTTCGCCGGTTCATCGCCGGTGCAGGCGCAGAATTTCCTCCTGACCGCCCGGCTGTTCGGGGTGCTGGGAGCTGAAACGGTCACGAACACCAACGCGACGACCATCAAGGGTGATCTCGGCGTGCATCCGGGATCGGCGATCTCCGGTATCGGCTCAATCACACTGAACGGAGCGCTTCATCAGACCGATGCCGTGGCGGCGCAGGCAAAGATTGACGCAGGGATTGCGAACACGACGTTCATGGGAATGCCGGTTACTCAGACGCTGTCAGGACAGAACCTCGGCGGCATGACCCTAACAGCAGGCGTCTATAAGTTTGAGTCGGACGCGTTCCTGACCGGCAACCTGAATCTCGATTTTCAGGGTAATCCGAACGCGCTGTTCGTGTTCCAGATCGGCACGGCGCTGACGACCTCGTCGGCCTCGTCAGTCACGGTCATCAATGGCAGCACGGGAGGGGGCGTGTATTGGCAGGTAGGAAGCCAGGCAACGTTGGGTACGACCACCACCTTTCTGGGGAACATTCTGGCGGGGACAAGCGTCGTGGTGCAGAGTGGTGCCAGAATCCTCTGCGGCAGGGCTATCGCCCTGACAGCCCAGGTGACACTCGATAATAACGTCATTTCCAATGACTGCGACAACGGTGGCGATTACGGCTCGGGCAAAAGCGACTACGGTAGCGTGGGTTTCAGTGGCGCGACGACGACTGTGCCGGAGCCGTCGACGTTCATCCTGATGGCTGCTGGCGGCGTGGCCTTGATCGGAGCGGTGCGGCGTCGGCGTCGTTTGACGAACCTGGAGCGCGCGGCATAGCGCGTCTGGTGTGTCGGCAGCCGTCGCGAGACCTTGTCGCGGCGGCGGTCATTCATCACGGCCGTCCTCCCGTCTCAGTGCGCACTTGTCCATCAGGCGCACTTTGCTCACGCACCTGGACACCCGCAAGCGCGTAAGCTCGTCGACAACCGCCACCGGTTGCAGCGACTCGGCGTCTGCGAGCACCGCGTAGTCCACGCGAACACCAGCGGTCGCGGACAACACCACGGATATCGCCGATTCAAGGCGTTCGCGGGACTGCTCGCCCTTGGCAAAAGAGGTGGTCGGGCGATCTAAGACAGGGGCATAGTTTATAACTAAACGGGATGGCTCTTTGCGGCGAAGATATCGCCGAGGCTCATGACCGAACTATATGCGACAACTCTGCCGGAATCATTCAGGATAGGAAATTCAATCGGGCTCGGTTGAGTATCCGGAACCGGAGCACGGCGCGGCGGAACGTCTCCGTCAACCGCGCCGTGTCGTGCACCGGCCACGAGACGAAGGTCCCGTCGGGCCCGCTCGCCGATCAGCGTGCGCATGGCGGCCGTGACGGTGCGGGCGGCGACGCGAGCGATCTCACCGAGCAGGCGACGCCGGTAGAGACAATAGGCGCGAAGCCGCTTGGGCATGGTGAGCACCACCTGACGATGCGGCACCGGCGCGAGCAGTGTGGTGTCCAGCCACTGCGTCCAGATCGCCAACCGTTTGGCGTGGTAGCTCGGGAAAAAGTAGCGACACGTGCACGAGAACGCGAGCAGATTCTCCTGCGCGCAACCGTCGCAGCGGATGCGGACGAACCCGTGTTCGAGCACGCCGCAGGCGAGGAACTTGTCGGCGACCTGCGCGACGACCGAGCGCCACGGGCCATACGCGCGGGCGAACCGCTCGTCGTAGACTTTCTGCAGGCGGTGCAGATGGTCCGACACCAGTCGAAACAACGGCGAGGCCTGCGGGCGTCGTGGTTGGTAGATGCCGCGCGCCGCTGGCGCCGGGTCGGCCATCGGCGCTCCGAGTCACGGGAGCGCCGAGCCTACGCTCCACTCGCGCACCGACCGTCACCGTTCCGTTGCGCCACGGGCCGTTTCGACGCAACGTCCGGTGTCGCGGGCCTCACGCTGCTTGCTGCAGACGGGCGGTTTGGAAGCTATCAACCGGTTCTCGCGCGGCCATCGGGACCTTCTGAGTGTCAGATCATCAATGCTCTGGGATGGTTGAAGTCGCGATTCCTGTCTCGAACGAACGCCGCAGAGGCAGCGCCATGGTTGGACGGGCGGCTCGCAAACGGTACGGCTGCCGCCAACTGTCCGGGGTGGAATCCGCGATTTTACCAGACTCGCGCCGATGAAGACAGCGCGCTAGACAGCGGACTGCACCCTGCGTTGCGAGCCGGCATCGCGAGCGCTCGGGGCAAGGTCATTGAAGCACTGCGACAAGTATCTTTCAAGATTCCCGGCGACAGCTTGGTGGTTCGGCAGCTGGTGCGCCTCTTACTTGACGCGGGTTCAATGGGTGAAGCCCTCGCGATCGCCCGGTCATGTCCCGTGCGCAAAGAGTGAAGCTTAGAACTGAACGGATTGGTCACCTATCGTCGTGGCGACTTTCAGCGCGCCGACTCGGCGTTTCGCGCAGCAGGCACCATTCGATCATCGGCGACACCATGTACGAGCCAGTCGCTTTCGTTCCTTCTGCGGTACGATGCACGAAAGCGGCTCGAGGGGGATTCATGTTCAAGCAGACAGGCTTACGAATCGCAGGTGTGGTGGCTCGCAACTCCCCTGTTCGCTTCCCAGGCGAACGAGCGTCTCCTTGAGCAGCGCGCTCGGGAGGTACTGCTCGGGTTGCACACCGAGATGCAGCTTGACGAGCGCTTTGACCTGCGTAAGCCCTATGTGGCGTCGATGCTTCAACTGATCATACGGTATGGATGGCCCTCGTACTTCTATTGGATTGGCAGCAAAGGTAACGAGGGAAGCCACGAGTCCTACCTGTCCGCTAAGGCCTCACTCATGAAGCGCCCGTACTTTTCGCCGGAGTATCGACGCGACCGCATCTCACTGCTGCCGGACTCGCGGCTGATCCTTTCTCCGTTCACGTCGACCCCTGATGAGTGGCGCGTAGAACGAGTAGACGAGCGCAGCGGCGGCTACTGGTGGCCGTTGGAGCATTTTCGATCACGGGAGTTACGAAGTAATCTCGATCGGTTGCAGTCTGTCCTGTTGCGGCGACAAGACAGCGCGGTCGTCGTTGTTGCGGCGGCACGCGCCGAAGCGGCAGGTGCTCTCACGCCTGACGACTCGGCCGTTGGACACTTGTTCGCGACGCGTGGTACGCTCACCTGCGACCGAAGCGACAGCGGACGGCGTCGTACGCCTTCGCAATAACGTTGATCGACAGCCAACCCTCATCGGTGGTGAGTTGATGACAACCGATCCAACGAGCGCGAACCGCGTTGGCTTTCGCGCTCGATTCGGCGTAACGCCCCCCGCACCATTAAGCGAGCTCGCAGCAGGGGATATCGATGTCTCTCAGCCGGCATTCGTAGCGGAAGGGTTTTCGGAACGCGAGAGTACCGCGAGTGATTGGACGCGTGAGATATTGCCGACAACCGACATTGCATCTTCGAGTCGAAAAGTGAGCCTAGTGTGGGAGAGCTACGGCGTTACTTCTTTCGACACGACTGCCATATCCTTGACAGTAATGCGCAACGATGGTGGCTCGATCCTTCAGGCGCTTTGAAGCGTCGTCGGGATGAACCTCAACTCGAATGGCTCACTTTCTATGTCGTGGCGTGAAACAAACGCGCCTGCCGCAATTTCAGGAGGCGGCAGTGTACCAATTCAAGTTCGATCGATTACCCTCGACTTTGGCAATCTCGCCCATGGAGACTATTGGTTGGAAGTAGCAATGCGCCGGAGCACTGAATCGGCGGTGAGCTCCAGGCGCGCGTTTCGAGTCTTGCCGTAGACTTGATGACCTCAGAGTCGCGCGAGTGGGCACCGGCGCGAACGGCACGACCGGATCGACGACGGTCCCAGAGCCGCCGCACGCGCTCGATAGCAGGCACACGACGGCGCACCCTTCGACGAGTCGACGTGGGCGTTCACGTGCCGCATGGCGGTCGGTCACGGCGGCAGCGTATCGGGGAACGACGCGGTGTAGCTGATCTTCCACCCTTTGGCCGTTTTCACGAAGACGCGCTCAGAGATCCCTACTGACGCCACGCCCTTCACGATGCCGCGATAACGGTAGCGTCCGTACACCACGCCAGGCGACATCGGCGCAACGCGCATCTCATTGGCAATCAACGTGTCGGGCCACGCCGGATTGCTGTCGGTGCGCGCGGACCATTCCATCCACCCGCGTCTCAATTCGCGCAGCCCACCACGCGTGAGACCGGGCGTTTGTAGATAAGTGCGCAGATAACGTGGGTGATCACGCTTGTGAATGGCGTCGATGTTTTCGCGAAAAACGGCGAGTGCCTGCGCCGAGTCACGCGCCGCTGACGTGGGGGTCACGCGTTGCCCGTGCACCGGCGAAACGGGCGCTGCGAACGCGGCCATCAGCGCGACAACGAAGGGCAGTGCGCGCCGCCTCGTATGCCTCGTGCTGTTGGTATCGAGGTGCTTAGCGGGTGCAGTAAGACAGCACGCGAGACAGCACGTGCGACGGCAGTCGTTGTGCATGGGCGGTATTGGCAATGGGGTGATGGACGACGTGACCCTTGTGCCAAGCGAAGGTAACGTTGGCGTGGGTGCACGCGCTCATGCAATGTGCAGTCAGTGCGAAAATTCACCATTCGGAGCGCTCACGACAGCGATCGGAAGCTGCGGTACCGGTGGGAGCGCCCGAAGCGCTCAGCGGCCGAGGCGAAGCAGAACTGGAGGGGAGCGCACAGCGGGCACGCCATCACGAAAGACCCCCACGGCACAGGCCGTCTGCTCTCGTCGAACGGGCGAGTCGTCTCCCACCTCAAACGCGATCACCTCAGCGTGCTCGGCCGCAAGGGCCAGCGAGATGCTTTTCATGACGTCGCGGCACATCCGTAGCTGATCCAGTAGTAGCGTGTTGGCCTCATTCTCAATAGTGACGTGCAGCAGGCAAGAAGACGACGACGAGAGTTCAACAGTCGCCGTGCCGCGATTGGTCGCCGTGACGACGAGTTGGATTCGGCGAGTGCTGCTTTTGACTGCAGCAACGCTCGTTATACAGCGCCCCGCGCGATGCCGGGGCGGCGCGGAAACGGCGCTTCGATTCGCAGCCCTTTCACCGACGGGCGAATGCGCGTGAAACCTTCATCTCGCGTGATGAGCGTCCAGCCGAATTCGCGCGCCGTGTGGGCTAGTAGCAAATCGTTCTGGCACGACACGCCAATGGACGCGGTGGCCCTGCTGCCGAGCACGAGCCCGGTCTTACTCCACGCCGCCGCACTCGGGGCGAGGATGCGCCCCCGTCGCTCGAACGCGCCCAACAAGTCGCGCTCGATGAGCCGCCTGGCGGACTCGGTGCGCGCGCCGGCCAACAGCTCACTGGCGACCACGCTCGAGAGTGCCGTGTGGGGGAGCGCCCATTCGAGAAAGTCTTTGAGCCCGAGCATGTCCGCCGGGCGGCGCACCGCGTCGATTAGAATATTCGTGTCGAGCGTGTAGATCATCCGGCGCGGCGACTGCGTCCCGCCGGCGCGAATACTCCGTCGGCCGCGACGCGATCGAGCGCCCCAAACACTTCCGTGCGAAAGACGACCAAGTCGAGGGCAGCATCAATCGTAGCGGTCTCCGTCAGCGCACCGAGGGCGGTCTTCGCAGCATCGAGTTTGCGTTGATCGACGAGGATGTTTTTGCGCTTGCGCACGACGGGCGCGCGGGGACGAGCTTTGGCCATGACGACCTCGGAGAAGGAGATCGTAGCAATCTAATCCTCCATACAGCTCAGGACAACGAATCAGCTGTATAATATGCTCCGAGGTCCACGTCCACACGGCCGTCTGGGTGCTCGAGGACGATCGTGCCTTTGCCACCCGGCTCGCGCGGCACCCTCCCGAGCGCCGGCTCAGTTGGCGCCACGCTCCGCCGTCACCCTTACGCGTGCCTCCGCAGTGCGACCGTTGGCCGCACGCACCGCAATGGTGTGCTCTCCAGCCTGCAACTTCCAGCGCGATCCGACAAACGGCTTTCCATCAATTGACCACGTCAGTCGTGACTGCGAATCCGCGCCGGCGGCCCGCAGGGAAATCGTTGCAACCGACGCCTCAACACCCATCGGTATTTCGTAGCGATCACCGTTACGCGGCGACTCAATCGTGAGCGCCCTGAGCGTGCGATCTGTGCGATCTGCATTGGTGGCATTCACACCCACATTTGCACCGCCCGTTGCCACTCGTTCACCATCACCCACCTGTCCTGTACTGCGCGTACGCCACGCCGCGTAACGCGACGGCAACACGAGCGCACCCTCGCGATACCAGTTCTCGCCAGTCGGTGCGTGTGTGCCCGGCAGAAACCACTCGTCGATGGCGGGGCACTCCGGAATCGCGCGCTGGCCAGAGACGCGACACACGCGCTCGCGCTTCGCGCCCAACTCTGATGGTGTTGGGAGTATACCGGGCGGCACTCGCGCTGCAGTACGCAACACTACACGACGCAGCAGTGGCCCCGCGCCAGTGATTCCGGAAACAGCCGCCATTGGATGCCCGTCAAAATTTCCGACCCACACCGCGACCGTGAAATTGCCAGCCACCGCAACGGCCCAGTTGTCCGTGAAGTGACGCGACGTGCCCGTTTTCGCGGCCACCGGAAATGCAAAATCAAACGGCGTCGTTTCACCAAAGCCAGGCAACCGTGCAGCCGGATCCGACAACACGTCAAGCACGAGCGTGGCCGCGCCCCGGCTTACCACACGCACGCTGCTGTCGGTTGCGGGTGCATTGGCATCAACGCGAATGGGATGCCACACGCCGCCGTTGCGCAACGCGCGATACGCGTTGGCGAGCTCGATCAGCGAAACATCACCGCCGCCCAGTGCCAGACCCAGTCCGTAATGCTCGGCAGAACGGGTGAGCGAGGCAAATCCCGCGTCGCGCAAGGTGTGCAGTACGGCGGGCACACCCAATTGATCGGCGAGCTGCACGACAGGAATGTTGTACGAACTCGCCAGCGCCTCACGTGCACGCACCGGCCCATGTTCGCGACGGTCATAGTTGCGCGGACGGTACGGTCCCGACGGTGTTTGCCAGCTGTGCGAGATGTCATCCAGCACCGTGGCGGCCGTCACGCCGTGATCAAACGCCAGCGCGTACACGAACGGTTTGAGCGCCGAACCCGGTTGTCGGTGCGACACCACCATGTCGACCTGACCGCTGGCAGCACTGAAGTCCGGACTGCCAACCCACGCCAACACGTCACCGGTAATGTTGTCGAGCACGACAGCCGCGGCGTGTTGCACTTCCTGGCTCGACAACTGATTCACCACGTGTCGAACTTCGCCTTCGACTTCGGTTTGCAAGGCCAGGTCGAGTGTCGTGCGAATCGCGATGGGTCGCGTGCGCGCACCCGTCGGTAAGTGCGCGGCATTGGGTGCGTCGCGCTTCTCATCCTCGCGGGCGAGCAACCAACTGGTGAAGTGCGGCGCGGGAAACGGTGCGTTGGTGGTTGCGACACCGCGCGCAGAAAATGCGGAGCCGACACGCACCGGCTCCTCATTCGCGCGTTCGATGTCTTCGGTCGTTGCGAGCCCGCGAGCCTGCAACCGTTTGAGTGCGAGTGAACGCCGCGCCCGCGCCCGCGTTTCGCTCACGATTGGGTTATCACGCGACGGCGCGCGCGCAAGGCCCGCCAACAACGCGGACTGTCCCAGCGAGAGATTGGACGCCGATGCACCAAAGTACAGTTGCGCAGCGGATTCAACACCAACCGCGCCCTGGCCCAACGGAACGCGATTCAGGTACTGCTCAAGAATTTCGTCCTTGGTGAGATGCGCTTCGAGGCGGAGCGCCCACAACACCTGGCGTGGCTTGCCGCCAACACCGCGTGGCAATCCGGCAACGAGGCGCGCCGCCTGCATGGTGATCGTGCTCGCGCCCGATACAATGCGACCTTCCAACAGGTTGTCCCGCGCCGCGCGCGCGAGCGCGGTGCCCTCGATGCCGTGGTGCGAGTAGAACCCACGATCTTCAGTCGCGACAAACGCCGCGAGCAGCGCGGGATCCATGTCACGCAACGAAATCCAGCGAAAGCGCGAACCGTCACTGGCGCGCGCCGTTCGCAGAATGGCGCCGGCCCGATCGGTAACCGTGATGCCCGATTGCGCGGGCACTATCAGATTCCTCGTACGCACTGGCCACGCGACAAATGCCGCGGCGCCCGCGAGCGCAACGCTCGCCGTCAACAGGACGCCGATCACTGCTCTGCGTAACAACATCAGCGCGGCGGCGTCACGACAAACACTCCACCATCACCACGTCCGTACACTGCGCGATCATACATCTCCTCCACGTGTGTCGGCGGCCGAACGAACGTGCCAGGCGTTGCCGCCCGCGCCAGATACGACACCGTGTATTTGCCGGGCCACAACACGGTGGCCGACCACACTACCCGGTCATCGCGCAATTCCTGATGATCAAACGGCGACCACCATCCGCTATCCCAACGACCATACCCCCAATTGCCCATGGGAGAGTCGTCGCTCGCAAAGAGCTCCGCGGATGACGGCGTGTTGAGCGCGCGTGGAGCGTTGCTCGCTAACGGTGACGTGCGCAACGACAGATCGACCGCCTCAAGGCCCGCGGGCAGCGGATCATCCACCACCACAAACCGCCGCTCGGTGGTCACGGTCACACGCACAAACACGCGCACCAGTGCGCCGGCCGCGACGGAAGTGACGGGTTTGCGATCGTCGGCACCCTCAATCCAATGCTCCAACGCGAAGCCGCGGTCAACAGGCGTCACGGGGCGCGTCTTGGCCATCGCCGACAGCGATGCCACGGCGTATAACGGATTGCCCGTTGCGAGCGGCGTGATGTTCACGCGCAGCGAGTCGCCGGTCGCTGCCGTTGTGCCAAACGACGCCAGCGAGAGTGTGGTGTCCTGCGCGAGACGTCCGGTTGGAATTTCGAGCACCACGCGACCGTTCACCGACACACGCACCCCGCGTTTCGCCGCTCCGCGTTGACGACGCTCGACATCAGCCAGCGCTTGCACTGCAGAACTCAGGTCCTGCGTTCCACCAAAAATGTCGTTGCGGCGACGTCCGGCGCTGATCAACGTCTCGACCAGTGGCCCCACGAGTTCATGATCGGGTGCCACTGCCATAGTCGCGGACAGCAACAGCGCAGTGGGGCGTGCCTGCGACGAGAAATACGTTGCGGCAAGTGTTGAGTCGGGAAGCACGGCGTGACGACCTTCCACCTTCACGGTTGCCCACAAGGACTCAAGCAATGCGCGAGCCGACGCCAACGCATTTCGCCGCGCCAGCACACGCGCCAACCGCGCACGATCCTCCCACGCCAACTGCGCCGCGCGGCGAATCAGTTCGTTCTCGACGGCGATGTTGGGTTTCCCAAGGCGGCTCAATCCATCAACCGCCGCAACATATTCGGCCAGAACGGCGCCGCGTTTGTCGTAGAATGGCGCGACCGGGGTGAAGCCGGTGGTTGGTGATTGCGCGGTAATTGGTTTCCCGGCTGCCTCCTGTAAATACCCGACGAGACGCGCGACGACGGAGTCGTTGACGGCAATGCCGGCATCCTTCGCTTCGGCAAAAATCAGCGCAGCCTGCGCGCTGAGCCACGGCGTAGTCCAGTCGCTGGCGCCCCAGTACCCGATGCCGCCGTCGGTCCGCTGGCGCCGCGTGAGCGAGCTCATCGCGGCAACGACGTCACCGACGGCGGTAGCCGGCGCCAAACGTTGGCTCGTGTGTGCGTCGATGGCCGCGGCGTTCGCGCGATCGGCATTCAGCAACATCAACAGCGGAAGCGCCGTGCTGCTGATTTGCTCGGTACACGCGTACGGATAACTGCGCGCGCGTTCGGCCGCGGCACGCACCACGGCGAGCGGTGAACTGCCAATGTTGAGCGTGAGTTCTGAACGTGCGTAGTCGAGTGGTCCGTCAAGCGGCGCACCCAGTGCCAACGCCAATGTCCCCGCATTCGCAAACGTGCCGCCCGCGGTCGTGATGGTGGGTCGGGAATCGGCCCGTATGGGAATGACGGTCTGCAGCGCGTCTCTTTCCTTGCCGGACTTTACATCAAACCGGAACGTCGCCTGCTTGCCGGGAAGAGCGCGAATGGGAAAACGCACCTCGCGTCCGCGGCCCGCTTCGAGTGTAACGTCCTGCGACGTTTTGCCGGCAATGGTGGCACCTTGCACAGTGACACCCACCGTCGCTGACGCTTTCTGCCCGCTGCGCAAATTGACCGCCGTTCCGGCATCCGCTTGATCGCCGGGACGCAGGAAGCGCGGTAAGGCAGCACGCGCCACGAGGGGCCGAGTGACGAGAAGTTTAGCGCTGCCGCTTCCGAATTTGTCGGCGCGGGTGACGGCGACCGCCATCACGCGAAATGTCGTGAGATTGTCGGGCAATTTCGCGACCGCAACACCATGTCCCGCGTCATCCGTGACCACTGACCCCAGGAAAAACGCCGTAGTGCGGAATTGCGAACGCATGATGTCTGCGCCATCACGTCCGCCACTGCCGCCGGATTCGCGAAAGCCCTTGTCGCCTTCCGGCAATTGTGGCGCGACAGAAACGAGTGTGCTGGCCAACGTCATTCCAACGCCGCGCGGTTCGTACAACAATCCCAACGGATCGGGAGTCTTGTACCCGGTCAGTGATAACACACCTTCGTCAACCGCCCACAAGGTGACTTCGCTCTTCACACCCTGTCTGTTGGCATTCTTGACGTCCAGCGAAATGCGCGTCGTGTCGCCAGGGCGATACTCATCCTTGTCGGGCGCCACGCTCACCGACAGACGCTTGACCTCTGGCGTCACGCGCAATTCCGCGTAGCCAACACGCACAGTTGGACGGCCTGGATCACCCAGTGTGCCCGGTGCCGAGCTGCGCCCGCGTGCCACCAGCATGGATACGAACACATTTGGTGCGTGCGCTTCGGTGATGGGCAACGTGAACGTGGTCGTACCGGATGTCAGGCGCAGACGACGTTGTTCAAACAGCCCTTCGCGTTCGACCGTGATCCACGCTTCGGCGTCGGTGAACGGAGATGCAAACACCAACGTCGCCGTGTCACCTGGCGGGTAGTTCTTCTTGTCGGCGATGACTTCGAGCTTGAACTCACCCTCGTCGTTGTACGGCACCCAGCCTGGTCCCGTTACCCAACGTGTGAACGACGTCACGGTGTTGCGTCCAGCCGCGTCTTTCGCGCGAAACACCACCGAATGCACGCCCGCGGCGGTTGGTGTGAACGCGCACGGTTTGGATGCCTCGGTTGTCACAACGCTGCAGCGCGCGACCGTGTCGGCCACCCACTCACCAATCGATTCGGTGACGCCGTCACGCGTGCGGCGCACCCGATGCCATTCGCGACGAATCAACACGCCGTCAACCCGAGTGCCCGTGACGCGTTCGCCAGTGGGTTTGACAGACATCACTTGCAGCGTGCGCGGTGCGTTGACGGCCCAGAACCACGACTCGCCATCGGGCTTCGCGGCCACGTACACGTCGGCCGGGTGCACAATGGACGAAGTGGTCGCGCCAACGGTGCGGCGGTTTACGTCAGTCACCGTTGCAACCAGCAACAAACGCGAGGGGCGTCCGTTTTCTGCAAGCTTGGCAACGGTGCCCACGACCTGCGTGCCGGTGCCATCCAGCGAATCGGTACCGCTCGCCAGCAGATCGGTCTGTGTCCGGCGCGACTCGGTACGATCCCAGCCGCTGTCGTTGTCTCCGATCTGCCAACCGCCGGTGTTTGGGATAGTGAGTGCGTCGGGCGACAGCGTCGTGCGGCGCACGTCCCACGTGAGCGCGGCACCAGCCATGGGCGCACCAAAGAGATACTTCGCCTGCACGCGCGCGCGAACACTATCGCCCGGAAACTTTGCCGACGCGAGCGACGTGACATCCACAAGGAATTCGGGCGGACGAAACTCGGCGACCTTGTAGCTCGCGTTGGCAACCGTGGTCCACTTCCCGCGAAGGCGCCACCGCAACTCCAACTCATAGTCCCCCAACGGTGCATCCGCCGGAATGTTGAACGCCTGATCAGTGGTGCCGAAGTCGGACAGCGTGACGTCGGATGTCGATTGCTCGGCGTTTTCGCGATCACGCATGACCCAACGCACGGTGTCGCGCGCTGTCGGCGCGTTCAGTGCACCCAACGCGCCCTGACGCATGATGGCCTTCGCGTACACCTGCTCACCCGGGCGATAGATGCCGCGCTCCGTGAACAGCGCGCCGGCCAATGGCGCACGCTGGTTGCCCCACGCACTCCGCAAATCGAAACGCCACGGTGCGAGATCGGGATCACCATCACGCACCGCCAACACCGCGCGATCATCACCTAAGGTCACGGCAACATACCCTTCGCCATTGTCGTCTTCGTCGCTGCCGGGCTTGCGCCACGTGAAATTGGACAGCGCGACCAATCCCTGCGCGTCCGTGGTGCCGCGTGCGATGACACTGCCTTTCATATCATGCAACGTGACCTGCGCTGCAGCTCTTGGCTTGCCATCATTGGCGCCGGTCACCCAGACGTTGCCGCTGCCGTCGCCGATCTTCGCGTGGACGCCGAGGTTGGTGACCTGTACCAGGGATATGGGGTGTGATTCGCCCTCTTCCCTGGCCGTGTCGACGCGCGCGGCCGCATCACGCACCTGCACCAGCAACAAGGTCGTGGCGTTTCGCTGCTGTGCGTCGCTGACGGGCATCGGAACCGAAACGATGCGGCCTTGATCAGGCGCACGCTTGACCGGAATGCGGCGGATGGTACGCAACTTCGGTAGCGAATCCCACGCTGCTTTCCATTCCCACGACCCTTGATTGACCACCGTGGCCTCGAGTGAGGCCGGAACCGCGAGCGTTTCGACGATCAGCGTATCGATGTTCATGGTGCGCACGGCCAGCGTCCGAAACGCACCGCGTTCGATCATCAGGCGGCCGTACGGGGCCTGCACGTCTGGCTCGAATCCGGTGGTGCGAAACGACGACGCCGGATTGCCCGTGAGCTTTTGGCCAAACACGTCGCGCAACGCGCCGGCCATGAAGACCGCGTAGGTGACGCGCGGTTTGAGCGTGGCGTCGAGCTCCCAGTCGGTCTGCGTTGCGGTGGTGTCAAACGCAAAATCCACGGTGGGTTGCACGCGCAGGACTTTCGCGAGATCGACGCCTTTGACCGGCGTTGAGAAGTGCAGGGAAATGCCACCCGTTGGGCAGAATCCATCCTGCGCGCACGCAGCCGACACGTATTTGAACGCGCCGTGTACGCGGAACGGCCACCGAACGGTCGTGCGAGCAGCCGGTGCTGCTGCCCCTTCTTCCAACTCACGCGGCGCGACGAGTTGCGCCATACAATCCAGCGGTAGCGGTTGTGATGCCTTCAGCGTAATTTCGCGCGCTGGCGTTGTGGTGTTTCCGGCCGGCAGTAACGCGACCTTGCCAACTTTCGTCGAGCCGCGAACACACCGCGCGTTGGGTTCGAGGTGTGACAATGTGGCGATGTCGGCCGCGCGCACTGCAACATCATAACGGAGGGTAAACGTTGGCGACGCGTCGAGATTGCCGACCGTATCGCCCCCGGAGACCGGTCTTCCGCCGACCAGCGTCGGACCCCGCACACGAAACTCCGTGCGGTACGCAGCGGCGAGTTGGCTGCCGTCCATGGCGCGAAATGTGGGCGCCACCGACACCGTGTAGCGCGCGCCGCGTCGCAAACCCGGGCGCGGAATGATGCGGAGCGTCACGGGATCGCGCCAGTCGATGAGGGCTTGAGGCACGGCGGGTTCGATCCGCACGATAGTGCGCGGATCGACGGCGTTATCGAGCGAACCCGCCACCGGACGATCAAACGTGATCGTGATGGTGTCGGTGGCGGCAGCTTCGGCATCAGGTGATGCGCGAAGGACGCGCAGTGGTTCGGCTTCGGCCGAAAACACGAATCCGGCCGCAGCCAGCGCCAGCGGGAAGCGCAAGCCCTTCACCATAACATCCTCTGGAGTGGGAGAATTTCTTCAGTCTGGTCAGTCCACGTCTCTGCTTCACCCACGTTGATCTCACCATCATCCAGCATAATCGCAAAGGCACCGC
>Ga0105049_10005420_pt1 | contig 14852 bp, 9 predicted proteins | sample MAT06_FD_78087 | JGI IMG/M metagenome (GOLD analysis project Ga0105049, IMG submission 78087) | Freshwater microbial communities from Lake Fryxell liftoff mats and glacier meltwater in Antarctica - MAT-06 | ecosystem: Environmental > Aquatic > Freshwater > Ice > Liftoff microbial mat | place... | reverse complement strand
CGCCGTCACTGCGGCGCTGTGACGATTGCCATTGGTGGCGATGTCGCCTTCCAGCACGTTGCAGACAAACAACATCGGCTTGGCGGTAATGAGGTGGCAGTCAGCGATGTGGGCTTTTTCTTCTGGCGTCAGGTCGAGCGCCCGAGCCGGCTTGCCGGCCTCAAAACCGTCGAGCACTTTCTGGAGAGTCGGGACCGCGGCCGCCGCTTCCTTGTCGAGTTGTTTGCGCTTGGAACAGCGGTCGAGCTTGGCTTTGGCGGTGTCGAAATCCTTGAGGATCAGTTCGAGGTCGATGACCTCAATGTCACGCACCGGATCGACGCTGCCGTCGACGTGGATGACGTTCGGTTCATCGAAGCAACGCACCACGTGCAGAATGGCGTCGACGTTTTTGATCGCGGAGAGGAACTCGTTGCCCTTGCCTTCACCCTTCGACGCGCCCTTCACCAGGCCGGCGATGTCGACCAGTTCCATCTGCGTCGGGATGACCTTGTCGGTTTTGGCGATGTCCTTGAGCACCCACAGCCGCGCATCGGGTACGGTGACCATGCCCGTGTTGGGTTCGATGGTGCAGAACGGATAGTTCGCCGCCTGCGCCGCCTGCGTCTGGGTCAGGGCGTTGAAGATGGTGCTCTTGCCGACGTTCGGCAGGCCGACGATACCGCAGTTGAAACCCATAGTTGCTCCCGGGAGGCGCGGGAGCATAGGGCGGACGCCCGGGTGGCCAGAGCCGATCCGCAGCGGGAAATTCGTCGCTAGCGCCGCACTTCCCCGTGCCGGGTGATGAAGCGTTCCACCGGGCCGACGGTGAAAGGCGACAGTTTCGGTCGCAGCGCCACTGCCAGCGGACGGAGCACGGTCGGCGACAGGCTGGTCGAGTCGAACACCGCCGTCATCAGCCGGTGTTGCCGCAAGGCGTCACCGTCGATTGGCGTGGCGCCCTCCGCCTGCGCCCGCACGCGTGCGAGCAGCAGGTCGAGCATGCCCGCCTGGATGCCGTCCTGGTGGGCGCGCAGCACCGCCGACAACAACAGCTGGTCATTGGTAGCAGCAAACAGTCGCGACCAGATCGCTGCATCGAACGATGCCGGAGTAGCCACGTGGCGCAGCAGCAGGTCGCGCACCGCCAGCGGTGGCAGCAGATCGCGGTGCTCCATCAATGCGGTGGCGGACACGCTCTCGACTCCGGCTAGGCGCCGCAGGATCGGAACAACTGCCGGCAACGTGCTGCTGGCCGTTGCCAGGGCAAAAATATCTGGGCCTTCCGTGTGGTAGACCGCCAACTCCTTGAGGGTCTGCCACTGCGTATGCCGACGTGCGGCGACGCCGGTGGCATCATCAAGCAACCACTGGGCACGGATGGTCACCAAGTCCAGATCGTTCGCTGCGCCACGACCAACCCCATCACCGATAAAGCCATCGGCGTCACGGCGGACCTCCATATCCACCAGGGTCAGGCCCGTGAGTCCGACTCCCACGATGCGCAGACGTTGTGGTTCCGCCACCAGTGCGATGAGACCGGGTTCATCCATCGCCGCCGAAATACTGGCGGGCAACAGAGCGAGCCCATCGCCGGCTGGAGTAGCAGCAATCACTCGCGTACCACCCGCGCCAGAGCGCACCACATCGCCATCGACGGTCAGCGGTTCGGACACCCACCCCGCACGACTGCCCAGCGTGAGGACCAACGGCACATGCAGGTGTTGGCAGAGCGACAGCAGCGCAGCGGTGCCGGCCGCCGAGCGATTGATGCGCGGCGCCAGAAGGCCGAGCTCCCACCAGGTTGTCGGAACGAGGCAGACCGCCCATGGGCTGAGATCACGCGCGATGATGCCCGCCGCCAGCGTGCGATCCTTGACCCACGGCAACCCCAGGCTGCCCCAACGCGTGCCGGCTGACCAGTGTGCGGCCAAGACGCCGAGACGGGCAGCGGCAATGGTTTCGAGATGTTCGGCGTCACGCACCCCGGCAGCGAGTGGTTGCGGCAACAGAACAATCGGAAGATTCGCTTCCCAACCACCGCTCCCGAGCGACAGGCTGCTCACCGTTCCATAAGCCACGATCACTTGTGGCGCGCCGCCCATGCGCTCGGCGAGCTGCGCCAGATCCGCAGGACGTGGCCAATTATCTGCACTCGCAAACACCACGCGACTTGGCTCGGTCACGGCCGGCGGAACCGCCGGACGGACGGTCAGCGTGCGGCCTGGAAGGGCGATGGTCCACTCACCCACCGCATCGCGCGGCAAGACCAGTTCGACGACCGCGGCCGCCGGGCGGTTGGCGACGCGGAAGGGACGGACGCTGACCTCGGCGGGAATCGCCTTTCCACCGTGATGCAGAGTTACCGCAGTCGGATCGAGGGTGTCAGCGATCTCCAGGCCACAGCGCACCAAGCCGTCTTCACCCAGCAGCATCCACGGACCGGCCAGGACGCCGACCACGGGAACGGTCGCCGGTGTCGCCGGTCCCGACGGCTCCGCCGCAAGGATCGACACGGCCGTGGCAAGGCACCACAGCCCCACAAGGGAAAGCCGCTGCATACCGGTAGATCGCGGATCGCGTGCCGAAGGTAAGCGGGAACCGTTCAGTGGTCCTCGCCAGCCCCCTCGTCTGAGCCTGCTCCACCGCTTGCACCACCCTTGTCGAACAGCGTCAGGTGTTCAGCAATGTCACCCTCCACATGGCGTCCGGCCTGCAGGTTGGCGAAGAAATCGTCGACCACCTGGATGAACTCGGTGCGGTCGGCCATGCGACAGAAACGATCGCGGAAGCGCCGTACTCCAGGCAGGCCATTGCAGTAGAAGAAGGTGTATTTGCGCATGACGCGCGTGCCGCGTTGTTCGCCGAACAATTCGGTGATGAGGTCGAAATGCCGCAGCAGCAACGTGCGGCGTTCATCGTACGACGGCTGGTAGATTGGCTGGCCGGTGAGTTCGGCGATGAGGTTGCGGAACAACCACGGATCGCCGCAGGCAGCGCGCCCGATCTGGTAGCCATCGGCGCCGGCCTCGTCCTTGGCCAGACGGATGGCGGCGGCGGTTTCCATCGAGCCGTTGGCAATCACCGGAAACTGCGGACCGCGCAGCTTGGTCATCGCCTGTTTGACCTCGGCCAGACCGCCAAGATCCACCGCCGTGCCGTGTTTCGATTCGCCGGTGCGCGCATGAACGAACACCGCCTGCGCGCCGTTCTCCACCGCGGCGGTGGCGACCTCGATCATGGTGCGATTGTTGGCGTCGAAACCGAGACGCATCTTCACGGTCACCGGCTTGCTCGTCGCTTGGCTCATGGCCTTGATGATGCGCCCGACCAGCTCCGGTTCCTTCATCAACGCTACGCCGCAGCCTGACTGCTTGGCCTTCTTCACCGGACAGCCGCAGTTGAGATCGATGATGTCTGCGCCGGCCTGGTCGAGCATCGCCGCGGTCGCGCCACACATCTCTGGGTCACGACCATAGACCTGCATCGCCAGCGGTTTCTCCGCCGCGACGTTCTGTGTCAGCACGCGGAAACGTTCGTGGGCACCGTGCAGACTCGGGCCGATGGCGGCGACCATCTCGCTCGCGACCAGCCCGCAGCCACCGACTTCTTTGGCAATCAGACGGAAGGCGACGTTGGTAAAGCCCGCCATCGGTGCGAGGCAGAGGTTGTTCTCTAAGCGCAAAGATCCGATGGTCAGCGGATGGATGTAGCGATTTGGTCCGATGTCCGATGTCCGATGTCCGATGTCGTTCACGACAACGCTTTCTCTGCTACTGGCGGCCTGCATGGGACGGGCCTTTTACCCATGGCACCGATATCACAAGACATCGGACATCGGACATCGGACATCGGACATTGGACATCGGACATCGGACGTTTCAGCGTTGGAAGATCGGCAAGTAATTATTGGGGATCTGCAAAATGATCAGCGCCATCGCGGTGTTGTACGCCGGACCGACGCTGTCCGAGCGGCTCCACAGGCCATCCGCTTCCTGCAAACGGGAAATCGTCGGCCAGGCTTTGGCCCAGTAGACGTCCCAATCTTTGATCTCGGGGCTGTGGAAGAGCGCCTGCGCGGCGTAGTACTGGCCGTACCAGTAATAGTCGCCGCGACCCTGCAGGTGATCGCCGACATGGGTGCGCAGGAACCGCATCGCAGGGCCAAGCACCGAATCCGACAGATCGGTGATTCCAGAACCGATCAGGCTCATGGTGCCGGCAGCACAGCGTGGGATACCTTCTGCGCCGTTGGTGCCCCAACCACCGCCGCCGCCAGCTTGGTAACTGAAGCTGCCGTCGCCGTTGGCGCAGCGCCGCACGTAGGTGATGGCCCTGGCGATGGCGTCCTGCGACGCCGTTCCGCCGACACCGATGTTATGGGCCGCACGCAGCGCCATGACTTGGCAGATGGTCACCGAGATGTCGGCATCCACCGGTGCCGGTTGATAACGCCAGCCACCTTCGCTGTTTTGCGAACGGTGGATGAGGTCGATCGCCGCTTCGAGTGCACGGCGCAGCCCGGGCTCCGGCGACATGCCGTAACACTCCGCCAGATAGAGCGTGGCGAAGCCATGCGAGTACATGTTGCCTTGATCGGCACCCAAATAACCGCTGACCTTGTCCTGCGAAGCCATGACGAAATCGAGCGCCTTCTTGCTCGCCGCCTGGTAGGCACCGCGGGTTGGCGTGTGGCCGCCGGACAGCAACGCCATGCCACAGAGCGAGGTGATGCCGGCACCAACATCGAAGCTGCCGTTGCCCTGTTGCAGTTTGAGCAGCGCGGTGAGACCCTTGTCGACTACCTTGTCGGGCGTCGAGATGTCGCCACCAGCAGCCTCACCGGCACATGCGCTCGGTAGCGCTGTTCCTTGCATCACCACCGCGGCAAACAGCACCAGAACCAAACGGGGCAACAAGCTCATCGACCATCCTCCAGCACTTCCAGGTAACGTTCAAAGATCGACAGTGCGGCCGGTGGCAAGTTCTGCTGACGTGCCTGCTGCAGCTGCTCGCGTCGTTCTGGCGGCAGGTGCATGAGCCCGCCGGAATCCGGGCCGCCGACGACCACACCGGTCGTCGAACTGCCCTGGTTCTGCGAGCCTTGGGCCGCGGGACCGGTCGACGGGCTTCCCGGCTGCGGTTGGCCAGGCTGCTGCCCCGCGGGCGGTGGTTTTCCCTGCCCCTGCTGTTGCTGGTTCTGCGGCTGCGAACTGCTGCTTGATGAACTGCTCTGGCCCTTCGCTTCGGCAATCAAGCGCCGCAGTGCCGCCGTGGCCGCCGCCTGTTCGTGGCGCGTGGTGGCGCCGCGATCCTGGTCACTGAGCAGATCGGTCGCACTGGTCATCGCGCGGCTGGCGCGACTGAGCAGCAGGCTGGCACGGCTGCCTGGGCGGCTCGCCTGCATCAGCACACCGACCAGAGCATTCAATTCGCCCTGCATTACCGGCAGCTCGACTGGACGGTTGGCGGCGGTCAGCACCGCGAGTTCGTCCTGCGCGGCCGCCAACAACGCGAGTTGCGCCGCAGGCGGGAACGGTGGCTGAGTGCCCTTCTGGCCACCGGGATTGGGCGGACCGCCTTGCTCTTGCTCTTCGGGTTGCGGCATGGTCTCGACGATCTCGATCAAGCGCGACAGTTCATGCAGCGCGATCTTTTCCAGACGCATGCCACGTTCGCCGAGCGCCGGGGTGTTAAGGTGCACCGATGTACGGTCGAGCGCCACGGCAACGCGTTGCAAAGCCACCAGGGCGATCGGCATCTGCTCGACTTCCTTCATGCCTTCTTCGCGCAGACGCAGCAGGATATCGGACTCGCGTTCGCCGAGCGCCGTAACTTCACGACTGGCGGCGAAGTCGAGGGTCTCGTCGCCGATGCGCTGATGGATAATGGTGCTGTCCGCGACCAGTGCGAGCTGCTGCTTGTGCAGTTCCTTGAGCAGTTTCACCACATCCGGCGAACGTTTGTCTTTGTCCTCGTCCTTGGGTTTTTCCGGTTGTGGTTCGAGCTGCTTCTGCGCCTCGCGCAATTGATCGGCCGCAGCTGATGCCTCACGTGCCGCACTGGAGCGATCACCTTGCTGCATGGCCTTGGAGGCAGCGCCTTGCGATTGGTTGGCGGCGCCGACCTGCTTTTGGGCCTCGGGCTGCTTGTCGAGCTGCTTCTCGAACTGCTCAGTCTCTTTCTTCAATTGATCCTGCTCGGCCTTCAGCGACTTGGGTTCCTCGCCGGATTCCAGGCGTTCCTGCAGACCTTCCTGACGCGCAGCGAGTTCGCCCGCGCGTTTCGCCAAGTCCTTGGTCGCATCGTTGCCGCGCAGCTGTTCGAGCAGCTTCTCCATGGTCTTCAGCGCGCCTTCTTGACGCGGCACGGCCTGGGTGCGTTCTTTTTCCGACGCGACTTCCTTACCGGCTTGTTGCAGTTGATCGGCAGGAGTTTGGCTACGCACCAGTTCACGCGCCGCCTCCAACTGCGATGACGGTGACGACAACACGCGGCGTTCGACTTCTTTCACCTGGTCGGCGAGTTCCTGTTGCCGTTGAGCCAGATTCGTTTGGCGGGCCTTGGCCGCATCGTCGAGCGGTTTGGTCAGATGTTCACGCACGAAGGCGCGGGTTTCTTCACCCAGGCCACGTTGACGTTCGATGAGCGTCGCCAACACCCGCGTGAGGTCGCCATCTTGCAGCAAGCTGGCAAGGAGTTGCTCGGCCTCTGCCAGATGACGATCAGCGGTGCGTGCCGGGGTTTCTTCACCACGCGCAGCCTGCGCCAGTGCGGTGAGCGCATCGCGGTTGACCAAGCCTTCGGCTTTGGCGACCGGTACGCCTTGATCGACCGGCAGTTGGTTTTCCTTCCAACGCCGCACCACCTGCGTCAGCAGATCACCCGCGCGAGTCGACGACATCGCCGCGCTGCGCGTGGCAAGCGCGAGCTTGTCGGGTTTGGCCAAGCCCTGGCCAAGTTCGTCGCGCGCCTGGATCACGCGGTCGCGTGCTTCGCCAAGCAGACGATCGAGTTCCTGACGCAATTCGGTTTCCGACACCACGCGCAGTTCGACCGGTTGGCTCTCGCCCTTACCTGGGCCGGTGACGTCATTGGCGTCGTTGGCCAAGCCGACGAGCACGATGCGTTCGCCTTCCTTCGCTAAGTCGGCAACGATCACCAGGCCCTGCCGGGTGGTGGCGGCCTGGCCGCTGACGCCGGGGAACGGCGTGAGTTGTTCTTTGGTCGGCTTGGGATCATCGGTCGGACGTTCTCCGCCAACCGCAACCTCAGTGAAAGTGCGGGCGCGCAGTGACAACTCAGCGAGGCCGTAATCATCACTCGCCTCAACCGCCAACGCGACCCGCGCACGTGGCGTCACGGTTTCCTTCGCCCTGGGGCCAGAGATCGACACCAGCGGCTTGCGATCCTCGCCCAGGGTCAGCGTGAAACGTGGCTCGGGACTCGGACCAATGTTGTCCTGATCGACCATGCCAACCACCAACGTGCCGCCTTTGCGCACGGTGAAAGAACCCGAGAGACCCTGTTCCGTGCGCTCACCAAGCAACGGATCGCCATCGAGCGCCACGCTTGCTTCGGTGACCGTTCGACCTTTCTCAAGATCGAAGGCGATGCGGTAGCGCAGCGTACTTCCAGGCAGCGCCGTCAGCCCCAAGGTCTGAAGTTCAACCGCGGTCAACTTGGTATAGGCCGGTGGCGTCAACGTCACGGTGACGTTGGCCAACTGCGGACGGCGGACGACCAAAACCTTCAGTTCGAGCGGACGCGCATCGCCGGATTCGGCGCGCAGGCGATACGCACCGGGCGGCAGGTTGAGCGCCTGCGACCAGGGGCCGGTCAAGCCACTGAGCATGCGCGATTCACTGAGCGCCGGAGCAGCGACGTTGTTCCACGTCAATTGCAGCGGCGCCGCCGGTCCCTGTTCACGACGCAGACGCACGACCACCGGTTGATCTTCGGCCACCACCACCGTTTCGACTTCACCAGCCAAGCGCGAGGCGCGTTCCCATTCGGTGCCACCGAAGGGCAGCAGCAGCCGCCGCAGACCGTCCTGGGTCGTCTGAGGTGCCATCGCCAGCAGCAACACCGCGGCTCCCAGCACCATCGTCGCCAACATCAAGCGTCCAGGCAGATCAGGGGCCGGCACCAGCGCGGCGACCGTGCCGCCACCAAGGCGTTCATGCAGCACACGCGTATCTTGTTCACCGAGATCAATGCCATCAACCCGAGTCAGCAGACGTCCATCGAGTTCGGGCAGCCGCCGTTCCGCGAGTCCCGCCAGCGCGCGGTCATCCATCGAACGCGACAACGGACGCACTAAGCGGCGCGTCGCCGCGAGGGCGACCGCTGCCACCAGCGCGACGAGGAACATCAGCCGCACCGCCGCCGGCACCGTCCAGATCCAGTCGAGGGCTACCGCCAGCGCCAGTCCACCGAGCAGCACCACCACCAGCGTGGCGACGCCATCAAGCAGCAGCACTCGGCGCAGCCGACGCCGCAGATCGGCAAGGAAGCCCTGCACGTCCATGGGATGTCCCCTTCCAGGTTGGGCGGATGCTAGAAACAGGCGAACGGCGGTCCAGCCGCAGCGAACGAACTTTTCCGCAACTGTCTGTTCAGGAGCTTCGCCCAATGCGGTCAAGCTAAGGCCCCGCCCACATCAAATCCGATTGAACCGCCACGACGCTACGACGCCACGGTGCGAATCCGCAGCCAGGAATGGACTTTAACTCTGTTTTCTGCCTTCCCGTGGCGTCGTGGCGTCGTGGCGGTTCAATTCATTTGCCTTAGTTAAGCATTGGGCTTCGCCGGCTTCGTCCCCGCGGCCCTGCGGGCCTGCCCCCACGGGCTTGGTCGTGGCTCGGATTCGTTGGCTTTGCCTCCTCACCCGTGGGCGGATGGCTTCGCCGGCTTCGCTGCTGTATTCGACAACAGGATTCGACAACAGGATTCGACAACAGGATCCGCCCACCGCCACTCGGCCGCCCGCCTTCGCACAGCCTGTACACGCGACCCATCACCGGTGTTGACGATGCGGGTCTCGCCCTTGTCAATGCCAGGGTCCGGCCAATCCTGCCAACCCAGTTGTGTATGACCGCGTCGGAAGACCGCCGCCAAGGAGTCCCCATGAGCGCCATGACCCGTGACCAGGCCACCCAGGCGGCCGCCGTGCTGAAAGCCGAGCTCGCCAAGGTCATCGTCGGGCAGACCGAGGTCATTGAACAGACCCTGGTGGCCTTTGCTGCTGGCGGCCATGCGCTGCTCGAAGGTGTGCCAGGCTTGGCCAAAACCCTGCTGATCAGCACTTTGGCCTCGGCCACCCGCCTGTCGTTCAGCCGCGTGCAGTTCACCCCTGACCTGATGCCCTCCGACATCACCGGCACCGAGGTCATCCGCGAGGACAAGGCCACCGGCGCGCGCGAACTGGTGTTCCTGCCCGGCCCGATCTTCGCCTCGGTGATCCTGGCCGACGAAATCAACCGTACCCCGCCCAAAACCCAGGCCGCGCTGCTCGAAGCGATGCAGGAACGCCAGGTCAGCGCCGGTGGTCAGCGTCGTCCGCTGCCGGCACCGTTCTTCGTGCTCGCAACCCAGAACCCGATCGAGCAAGAAGGCACCTATCCCCTGCCCGAAGCCCAACTCGACCGCTTTCTGCTCAAGATCGTCGTTGGTTATCCAGGCGAAGCCGACGAACTGGAAGTGATCAAGCGCACCACCGGCGCAGCGGGAGCCAAGGTGCAACCGGTGCTCGAAGGCGAAACGCTGCTCGCACTCCAAGCACTGGTGCGCGAAACCCCGGTCGCTGACGGCATCGCGCGCTACGCACTGGCGTTGGTGCGCGCTACCCGTCCGGTCAAGGAAGGCGGCCACCCCGAGATCGCCCCGCTGCTGCAATGGGGCGCTGGCCCACGTGCCGGTCAGTCGCTGGTGCTGGGCGCCAAGGCCCGCGCGACGCTGCATGGCCGCGCGTTCGTCACGCTTGATGACATCCGCGCAATCGTCAAGCCGGTCCTGCGCCACCGTCTGCACCCCAGCTACGAAGCCGAGGCCCAAGGCCTGTCCGCCGATAGCATCATCGATCGCATGGTCGGTCTGGTGAAACTGCCGGCGAGCGATCTGGAAAAAGATCCAATGGTCGCCCAGGCGCTGACCGCCAGCACCTGAGATCAGCAGCGAACGATGGACGCCACTCCACTGGCGCATCCCTGGCCGCCACCTCTGGCGTGGGTGATTGCGCCAAGCGCTGGTCCACGCCGCGAACTCGCAACCGATGACGAAGACGTCACCTGCCTCTACCAATGGAAGGCCGGTGCGTCGCTCGCAACGCTGCCGTCCATGCGTGATCACTGTGCCGGACGTGCAGTCGTCGACCTGGGATGCGGACGTGGAACACTCGGCCTAAGCGCGTGTGTTTATGGCGCATCGCGCGTGTTGTTCGCTGACGCCAGTGCGGTGGCGATCGATTTTTTGACGCGCACCATCGCCGTGAACGCGCTGGCAGGGCAGGCGCAGGCGGTTCGCCACACCTGGGGTGACGCACTGCCGGACGGACCGTGGGACGTGATCCTTGGTGGTGACATCCTTTACCGCCCGGAGTGTTTCGCCGCCTTGTTCGACACCATTGCCGCGTCGCTCGCGCTCGACGGTTGTGCGCTGCTCTCGGATCCACGGATCACCTTGGAGAGCGGGCTTCCGGCTTTGGCCCAAGCGCGGGGAATGCGCTGGGAAAGCGCTCGTATTGACCATTTCACGGTGGTTACGCTCACCCGTCAGGCGCGTCCCGCTTCCGGGGGTTGTTCCACCTAAGTCGTGTCCTATAACCCGCGCCCATGCCTGAACTCAAAGTAAAGTACGCCAATTTTCCCGAGCGCGAATTGAAGGTGGTCATCGGACCGAACATCAACGCCGCCTCCACCAAGACTCTTAGTCGCCTCAGCATCGGCACCTATGAGATGTCGTTCATCCAGCAGGAGCGCGGCAAGAACACCGCCGACGCCGCCCGCACGGCGCTCAACCACATCGCCAAGCCCCTTGGCCTGACGGTGACGCATGAAACCCACCGCGACTACGTCTGCGCCTCCAGCGCGGCGAACGCCGAGCACAAGTTCAACGTGTGGGTGACCACCCCCTTCGAACTGACCCAGAGCGGCCACATCGTGTGGAGCAAGTACCAGGAACTCACCGGCGAAGGAAAGATCGGTGTGGCGTTCAAGCTCAGCACCGGCTTCAACTTCGAAGAGATCGAAGTGGTGATCAAGGCCGCCCAGAAGAACGCCGTCGTCCTACCGGAAGGCGAGCCATTCACGCTCAAGGGCAACCCGCCGCCGCGTTTCGCCAAGAAGGCTGTGGCAGCACCCGCGGCTGACGCTGCCGGTGACGCAACGGCGGCTGCCGGTGACGCAACGGCGGCTGCAGCCAGCGAAGAGAAGCCTGCCGAAGGCTGAGACCCCATCCGAGTGATGGCGATCAACAAACCCCACCGGCATCCGGTGGGGTTTGTCGTTTTCTTGATTGGTGGCATGAGCGCCCCGCGCGAGACGTCCGTGCCACGTCTCGACCTCACTCGGTCGGCGCTTCGATCCGGCAGGTGATGCCACCGGTAGTCAATGCACGATGGACCTCGGCGATATGCGCGCGGTCACGGGTTTCCACCACCACCATCACGCCCGTCATCGCCACATCAGCCGGGCCAAAGTTGCGATCATGGGTAACGTCTTTGATGCTCGCGCCGGTGGTGGCGATGAGTGTCAGAAGCTGCGCCAACGAACCTGGGCGGTCACTGATCTCGGCGACCACGCGACACAAGCGACCATCGCGGGCCAGGCCACGTTCGATGATGCGCGCCAGCACGGTGACATCGATGTTGCCGCCCGAGAGCACCAGCACCACGCGCTTGCCCGTCAGATCGACGCGCTGGCTGGTGAGTGCCGCCAACGTCACCGCGGCGGAACCCTCGACGACGGTTTTTTCCAGCTCTAACAGACGCAGCACCGACGATGCGATCTCGCTCTCGCTCACCAGCACCACGTCATCGACCACCTCGCGCGCCAGGGCGAAACACATCTCGCCCACCTGCGAGACGGCTAGGCCATCAGCCAACGTCGGACGTGAGGCAATGCTGGTCACGGCGGAGTTCTTGAGGCTTTCGCGCAGCGTCGGCGCACGTTCGGATTCCACGCCGATGATCTTCACCCCAGGTTTCACCGCCTTGATCGCGGCGCCGATGCCGGCGATCAGTCCACCGCCACCCACCGGCACGATCACGGCGTCGACGTCCGGCACGTCTTCGAGAATCTCCAGGCCGATGGTGCCCTGCCCAGCGATGATCGCCGGGTCGTCGAAGCCATGCACGTAGACCAAGCCGCGTTCAGCCGCGAGTTCGCGCGCACGCACGCGCGCCTGGTCGAGGCTGTCGCCGATCAGGATGGTTTCGGCAGCGAATCCACGGCAGTTGGTGATCTTCACCAGCGGTGCGCTGGTGGGCATCACCACCGTCACCGGGATACCGAGCAACTGGCCATGATAGGCCAAGCCCAGCGCATGATTGCCGGCCGATGCGGCGATGACACCACGCCGGCGTTCTTCAGCGGTCAACAACTCCAGCCGATTGCGCGCGCCGCGTTCCTTGAAGCTGCCGGTCATCTGCAGGTGTTCGAATTTGCAGAAAATCTGCGCCCCGCACAGCCGGCTCAGCGACAGCGAATACGGACAGGGACTACGATAGATCGCGCCCTTGATGCGGGCGGCGGCGGCCTTGATCGCAACGGACCACTCGGTGAGGTTCATGGCCCACATCCTGCGTCCACGCGAAGGACGTGTCCATGTACCACCCGCTTGCCAGCCACAGCATATCGTCCACCGTCCTGCGGTGTCGCCACCGTCCCTGTCCATCATTGCACTCGGCGACTGGCCAGCAGAGCGCTTGCACAACACCATCGTAGCGAGCGGTCTGCGCCTGACGCCGGAGCAGGACGCCGCAATCGCACGCGCATGGGGCGAGGCTCGGCAACAACACGGCATTGAGCTCTTCGATGGACCGCTGTGCCGGCTCGAAGGTTTCGCTGCCGATGAGCGTGGACTGCACCTACGCTTGAGCCCATCCAGTTATCGCATTTTCATCGGTACCAATGGCCGCCATCCGCAGTGGGCGGACGAGCACGGACGCCAGGCGATGGCCGATCCCGTCGGCACCAGCGTGGCGTTGCGCAGCAGCGATGGTGTCCTGGTCTTCGGTCGGCGTTCAGCGCGAGTCGCGCTTTATCCTGGATTCGCCCATCCGTTCGGTGGCACCATGGAGCCACCGCAAGACGGCTCCCCCGTCGATCTGCTTGGCGAGATGCGCCGCGAACTCAATGAAGAAGCCGGCATCACGCGCGCTGATCTTACTGATCTGCGCGTCATCGCGCTGATTGAGGACCGCCGCCTGCGCCAACCGGAACTGGTCTATGCCGCACAAACCAGGCTGACCGCCGCCGCCATTAACCAGCGTCTCGACCTGCATGAACATACCGGCTGCTGGATGCTGGCGGACGAACGCCGCGATATCGAAGCGGTGCTCACCAGTGGCGAAGCGATCACCCCCGTGCTAGCCGGCACCGTGCTGGCCTGGGGTTGGCGGCGCTTCGGCGATGCCTGGCTGGAGCAACACGTGGCGTGTTGCCAGGCCATCCGTCAGCCGGTCGCGCGCTGGGGCTGAGGAGCACCCAGGTCGACGAATTCACCTTCAACCACGCGGCGCTGCGGCATTTCCGCCAGGCGGCCATCGATGCGATCAAGCACCAGCGCCGCCAGTTCCTGACAGATGCGGTCGCAGCGTTTGTCCACCGTCGCCAACGGACCGGTCGCCTCCCAGATGCGACTCGGTTCCTCCGCCCAGGTGTGGTCGTAGCCGACGATGTCGATGTCTTCGTTCGGCACTTTGCCAAACAAGCGCAGTGCAGCGGCAACCTGATTGGCGTGCGGATCGGTCGCCACCATGATCGCATCGATCGGCGTCGGCCCACACAGGTGTTCCGGCAGATGACCTGCGACCGTACGCACCGTCGCATTCCACGTCGCCAGATCCGGAATCACGTCGGGCAGGCCGGTGATCACCACCGGCGGCAAGACCTCAGCACCGGCTTCACGCATCGCCCGTTCGTGGCCAGCGTCGCGCTGGCGCAGCCAATGACTGTCGGAGCGCACGCGCCAGACCCGCAGGATCCTCCGCCGACCGCGTTGCAGCAGCCAACGGGTAAGCGCCTGCGAACCGGCCTCCTGATCACAGGTCACCACATCGCAGCGACGCAGCGCCGGTGAATAACCGTACGCGGTGACCGGGATGCGTGCCTCGGCACAGGCAGCGATCAGCTCCGGCCCGACCTCGGACTCGCTGACGTCATAGGTCACCAGTACCGCGCGCGGGCGCTGGGTCAGCAGATGCGCCAACCCACCATCAAGCAGGGTCTGCGGATTGAGGTTGAGCACATGCAGGCCGGCCTGCTCCAGCAAGCGGCTGGTGTCGAGCTGGATCGACAGATCGTACCCGCGGCGCGGCTGGTCTTTCTGATGATGTTTGCTGAGCACCGCCACGGTACGCGACATCAGGCCGCCGGAAGCGAGCCCCGCGACGCGGTGCTGACGCCGGAACGACGCCTCCAGCAACCCTTCGCGTACCAGCTCAGCCAACGCGGAGCGCACCGTCACGCGGGCGACACTCAGGGTCTTGGCAAGTTCGCGTTCAGCCGGCAAGCTCTGCCCGCTGGCAAACTTCCCGGCCTGGATCCACTCACGGATCAAGCTGATCGCCCGGCGGCGCGGCGAACTGGTGCCAACTTCAGGATCAGCGTCGTCAAAGTCGGCACTCATAGTGGTCATGATACCAAAGGCGG
>Ga0105049_10005419_pt1 | contig 14854 bp, 11 predicted proteins | sample MAT06_FD_78087 | JGI IMG/M metagenome (GOLD analysis project Ga0105049, IMG submission 78087) | Freshwater microbial communities from Lake Fryxell liftoff mats and glacier meltwater in Antarctica - MAT-06 | ecosystem: Environmental > Aquatic > Freshwater > Ice > Liftoff microbial mat | place... | reverse complement strand
GCTGACGCCCGCGTACGAGCGCTTCGCGCGCGAGTTCTACGGCGTTCCCGGCCTCATCGTCCCCGGCGTCATGACGATCGAGGGACGCCCGATGGGCGGCTGGGGCCAGCACTCTCTAAGCCCCACCCACTCGGCCTGGGTCGCGCACCAGTTCTATACCCACTGGCGCTACACCCGCGACCGCGCGCGCCTGGAGCGCGAGTGGTACCCCTTCGTCGCCGGCGTGGCGCGGGGCTTGGCTGGGCTGGTGAAGCGCGATGAGCGCGGCGTGTACATGCTCCCACTCTCGACCAGCCCCGAGATCAACGACAACTCGTACGAAGCGTGGCTGACGCCCAACAGCACCTACGACGACGCGATGCTGCGGGCCGCCTTCGGCATGGCGATGGAGATGGCGGTGGAACTCAGGCTGACGGACGAGGTCGTGGCGTGGCGCGGGCATCTGGAAAAGTGCGCGCCGCTCCCGACGACCGGGCCGCTCCCCATCGCGGCCGGACTGCCCTACGCCTCCTCGCATCGCCACTTCAGCCACGCCATCGGCATCTACCCCCTCGGCCTGATCCACATCGACCACCGCCGCGACGTCGTCGACGCCACCCTCGACGAGCTGCATGCTCGCGGCACCGAGTGGTGGACCGGCTACAGCTTCGCCTGGATGAGCGCCATGGCCGCGCGCGCCAGCCAGGGCGAGCGGGCGCTGGAGTATCTCGAGAAATACCTCGCCTTCACAGGGCGCAACGGCTTCCACTTGAACGGCGACCAGAGCCCGCGAGCCCCCGGCGACAAGGGCCTCTCGAACTTCACGTACCGCCCCTTCACGCTCGAGGGCAACATGATCGCGATGCAGGGCGTGCACGAGATGCTGCTGCAGAGCTGGGGCGAGGTTGGTAGCGACAGACCATCGCCGACGAACCTGGTGCGGGTCTTTCCCGCCGTCTCGTCGCGATGGCACGACGTTTCTTTCAAGGACCTCCGGGCCGAGGGCAGGCTGTCGGTCTCGGCACGCCGCGCGGCGGGCCAGACCGTGGAAGTGCGCGTCCACGCCACTGAGGCAACCACGCTGCGACTGCTTGACCCCTTCGACGCGGAGGCGAGGCCGACCTGGAGCCAGCCGCCGCGAGAGATCCGCAAAGGCGGCGATGGTGGACGCGCGATTCTGGTCTTTGATCTCGGCGCGGGCGAGCGCGTCGAGGGTTGGATCGGCGTCCGTCCCGGTGTGAGCGACGAACCGGGCGCGCGGTAGTCACCCGCAGGAGCGATCCCGGAGCGAGGCCAGCCACATGTCACCGCGCACTGAAGCGAATCAACGGGTCCCCGGCGGCGAGCCATCGCGCGGGCGCAATGACGCGCGATCACACGTCATTAATGCAGGTCGATAGCGCAGACAGCGATGGTCAGGCTACTTCGGCGAGAAGAGCGCATCTCGGATGATCGCCGGAATGCGTGTGTTGTCGATGCTGCCCTTAATAAGCTCGTTGGCTCGATAGCCCTCGCCTCTGACCAGCATGCCGCCAGCGCAGTCGCTGCCGCTGGCCCAGGAGATTGCGAAGGGCCAGCGCTTGCCAGCTTTGTCGGGCGCGGCGATGAATGGGAGCGATCCTGTGCCGTCGCGTCCGTCCCATGCGGCGCCGCTCTCGTCGTCGCGATCTGGCAGCGGCTTGCTTGGATCCATCGTGTCCTCGGAGACCACGGCCATGCCGCCGCAGTCGCTGTCCGCCGCGACCATCACCAGCGTGCGCGGGTTGCTCGCAACGAAGCGGCGTGCGACGCCGACACCATCGTCGGCCCGCTTGATGGCCATCATCGCGCCCTTGGCGTTCATCTTGCCAGCGAAGTTGTCCGTGCCTTCTTCCTCGGCGACGACGAAGAAGCCGGTGGGGCTCTGCGAGAGGATCTCGAGAGCCTTCTCGATCATCTCGGCATAAGTGGGTGCGGACTCGACGTAGTAAGGGGTGCCGGAGGCGGCCTTCTTCTCCTCGGTGTCGTCCATGAACGTGTCGGTCGCGGCGAAGAGGCCGAGCAGCCGGCGCGTGCCAGTGGGGACGGCCTTGAGTTCATCGCGCGTGAGCACGATGGTGTAGCCCAGTGCGCGGGCTTCTTCGATCAGATTTCGTCCGTCCGTGCGTAAACCCTTGCCGAAGCGGCCCTCAACGGTGTCTGGGAGGAAGTACGACTCGCCACCGCCGAGAAGAACATCGGGGCGGGCGTCGAGCATCTGGCGTGCAATCTCGGTGTAGTTCTTGCGGGTCTCGGTGGATGCAAGGAAGGTGCCCGTGCCCGCATCGGCGACGCTGGCGCTGGAGACGATGCCGATGGCCTTGCCCGCGTCGCGAGCCTCGATCATGATGGACCTGATGGGCGAGCCATCGGCGTTGGCGATGGGCTCGCCGGCATCGTTGCCGAAGCTGTTGGTGGCGACCTTGACGCCGTAGGCGTGGGTCGTGCCGCCGCCGTTGCTGGAGGCGGCGAGTGCGTCCTTCATGTGGCCGCGGTAGACGCCGATGGCGGGGAGCTTGTCCCACTCAAGGTCAGCGTCCGGCCCGGCGTGGAGCATGCGTCCCGCGGACCAATAGTTCAGGCCAGTGCCATCAGGGTGGAGGAAGATGACGCTGGTGGGGCCATCGGCGGCGGGTGCAGGCTCGGTTCCGGCAGCCGCGGCCTGGCCGCTGCCGAGAAGCGCGATCCATGCGACGCACGCAGCGCTCGCAATAAAGAGACGGTTGAGGCTGATTTCGCCGCACACACGCTGGAAGTTCATGGCTGCTCCGACATCGATTGCGTCCGGGGAGGATTGCCCCGCAGCGCGTCGCGCAGCGACGACGCTACGCGAAACAACTTTAGCGAGACGCTCAAAGGTGAAACGAAAACGGTCGCATTCCGTACCAACAAGGTCGCCAAAACGGCGATCTTTACACAATCTGAACACAATCAGCATATCGGTGCTGAGTTGTCTTGATCTGGTCCACCGTGCCGTGACATGCCTAATCACGCCCTGATACGCCCTGTTACGCCCTGACACACCTTGACACGCCTGGCGCAAGCGCCATGCCTCGCGAGACTAATTTGTCGGTCCGATCCGTGTCTGAACGAGTGTCCGGCCGACTGCCCGGCCACGATTCTGGTTGGGCTGCTCGACGCGCGGGGCGTGTGGGCGGGGTTGCGGTGGTAATGGCGGGCGTGCTTTCTCTTCTCTCGGGCTGCCTCGTGGATGGCAGCTCGAACACGGTGACCAACGGCACCGCGATCAAGAACGCCGATATCGCCGACATCGTTGTCGGAACGACGCGCGGCGATGAGCTGCTGGCGCGGCACGGTGCCCCCTCGACACGCATCGACCGCCCCGACGGAACCTCGACGTGGCGCTGGTGCCAGACCACGACACGCTCGGGGGACGCGCAGGTCTTCCTGCTCCTCAACAGCAACAACTCGAACGTCAGCACGCGATGCACCAGCGTGGACCTGCGCGATGGTGTCGTGACGGGCGTGCGCGGCGAGTAAGCGGGTGACACGATTGGGGTTCCGCACCTTGGGTTCCGCGCCACTCGGTGGCGTGTTCCTTCGCTTCCCGTTTAGTCCAACTCAACCCTTCATCGCACTCTCGAGCACCGCCGCCGCGCGCCCGATGTTCGCGTTTGTCTCGCGCTCCTTCGCAACCAGTGCGAGTGCACGGCGGCAACGATCCATCGTCTTGTGGATGTGCTCGTGCCGCTTCTCCTCCGGCATCGTTGGAACATCGCTCAGGTTGTCGTACTGATCTGCGAGCTTCACGATGCGCGCCTGCCAAGGGCCGGCAGCGAGCTGCGCGTCATACGCCGCTTCGCGTGGCGATTCGGGAAGGGCCATGTTCTTCGTGAGCGTCGCGACGCACATCGCGACCTCGCTACCGAATCGATCGGCGATGTCGTCGTAGTCCGTCGTGGTGTCCTCGATGGTGTCGTGCAGTAGCGCCGCGAGAAGCGCGACGGGATCTTCACAGTCGAAACCGACTCGCACGGTGAGCGCGACGCGAACGGGATGCGCGAAGTAGGGCGTGCGCCCGTCCTTCCTGACCTGATTCTTGTGGACTCGTGCGGCGAACGAAACAGCCTCTTGCCAGAGGCGCGGATGGGCGTTGAGATCTGTGCCGCTGGAAACCCCGCTACGCTCGGCCTCGTTCTTGGTCGTCATGCTGCACGCTAGGCGTGATCGGGCGTGGTCGGGAGACTCTGCCATCGAAGTACGGCGCTCTGAGCGCAGGTCGATGGACTTTGGTTGTGGTCCCGTTGTGCGTCTGTGAACTGAAGTCGTCGCAGAGCCGGGTACTTCGATGGCACGGCCGTCGCACCGTTCATCCCAGCGCCTTAAGGTTTTTGATGAAACGCGCCTGCTGCTCCTTGGTCAGCAGTGGCAGGATCTTGAAGACCATCGCAACGTTCTGCGGCTCGCCGCCTTCGCCCTTGGTGCGCTCCCAGTAGTCGTCCCACAAGAGCCGGATCTTCTCGGCCTGGTCGGGGTTGAGCTCGATTCCCTCCATCGCTTTGCGATAAATGAGCTCGCCGGAGCCGAATGCCCGCTGGGCCGCACGCTCGATCTCCTTGCCCACGGATTCGAGCTTGGCTCCGAGTATGACCTCGATCTTGTTGGGCTTCGTGCCGTCCTCCTTCACAACGGCGCGACGGTCCGCGACGGTCGCGGCCCAGAACTCTGCCAAGATGCGGTCGAACTCGCCCTGCTTAGCGACGGGGAGCGCGGCACGGACCTGCTTCTCAAAGGGGCCCTTCTGCCACACCCATTCCAGCTTGCCCGCGGCCTCCAAGAGGAGCTTGATCTGGTCCCTCTTGTCGCCGGTGCCTTCGGCCTGGCCAAACTTGGTGAGGAGGTCAAGATTCTCCATCACAAAGTCTTCCATCTTCTTCGAGCGTTGTGCAATGACAGCGACAACGGCCTTTCGCTGCTCCTTGGTGAGGTCGATGAGGTCCGCCGCGGCTTCTTCGGGCGTGGTTTCAGGGAGTTTGACCTTGCCGTCGATGCCGCGAGAGACGAGCGTGGCACGTGGCTTCTCGCTCCCTTCGAGAACGGTGGGGCCAGCGAGCGCGCCGCCGTCGGCTGGTTGAGCTGGGGTGGCATTGGGCTGGGCGAGAACGCTCGTGGAGAGCGCAAGAGCGATGACGAGCGTGCAGGAACGAGCCAGCGGAGTCAATCGGTTCAACTGGGACATGGGCCACCTCGTGGGGATTTGGGCGGGGACGTTGTAGACTACCAACGCCTTGGCACGATGCCAATCTTGTTCGGACGGATTGGCTTTCCGTTTCTGGGTTGGGACGGCGGCTTGTACGCTGGGGGGGAAGTAGAGCGAGTAGGAGAATCAAGAAGCGAGTGCGTGGCGACGGGCGGACGTTTGTCCGAAGAGATGGCACAGGGAGGGTGGGGAGTCGGAGTTGAGCATGTCGATGTTGGCGCGGCGGATTGAGGAGGCGGAGGCGTTGCTGGCGCGAGGCGAGGTCGCCGCGGCGCAGGCAGCGGCACAGGTTCTCCAGCGCCAGCATCCTTCGGATCCGGGCGTGTGCATGTTGCTCTCGCTGATTGCGCTACGCGAGCGCCGGCTGGACCAAGCGCTCTTCTTCGCGCAGCGCACGCGGGATCTGGCGCGGGGGCACGCCGAGCCTTGGATGCAGATTGGTATCTGTGAGGGAGAGCTCCGCCGCACGGACCGAGCGCTCGCGGCGTTCGAGCAGGCGTTGACTATTGACCCAGCTTCGGCGCGGGCACGAGCCGCGGTGCTTGGTGCGCTGACGGATGTGCGTCGATACGCCGAGGCCGAGCGCGTGGCGCGCGAGGGTTTGGCGCGCTGGCCCGACGCGGAGTTGGCCGTCGGGCTTGTGAGTGTGCTGATGGCGATGGGGCGGACGGCCGACGCCGCGGCCGCGGCGCGGGATGGGCTGCGTCACTGGCCAGAACACGGAACGCTCGTCGTCTCGCTCGCGTCCTCGCTCCAGTACGACGGCGACTCGACGCCGGGAGAGATCGCGGCCGCGCATCGGCGACTGGGCGAGATCTTTGATCGAGCTCGTGCGGGGCTTGATCCGCTGACGCTCGCGAAGATCGAGGCGTGGCGTGGCAGCAAGCCGTGGAACGCCGAGGCCGGGCGGCCGCTGCGTGTGGGTGTGCTCTCGCCGGACCTGCGGACGCACTCGGTGGCCTTCTTCATCGAGCCATTCTTTGAGGGACATGACTGGGCAAAGATCGAGCTGGTCGCCTTCTCGAATGCTCGCGAGCGCGACGCGGTGACGGCGCGGCTCGCGGCACACGTGCATGAGTGGCACGATGTCGCGGACCTCACCGACTTCCAACTCGCGGAACTGATCGCATCGCGGCAGATCGACGTGCTCATGGACCTCGCGGGCCTCACCGTGGGCAATCGTGTGCCCTGCCTCTCGCTCAAGCCCGCGCGCATTCAGGCGACGTACTGCGGCTATCCCGACACCACGGGCCTCTCAACCGTTGACTATCGCATCGTCGATTCGCTGACCGACCCCGACGAGGCCGCGTTCAACGAGCGCGTGTCGGAGCGATTGATGAGGCTTGATCCGTGCTTTCTCTGCTACAAGCCAGCCGCGAACGCACCGACGCCGCGTCGTGAGAACGCGGGAGCGGGTGGCCCAACAACCTTCGGCTGCTTCAACGCATCACGCAAGATCTCAACGCGTGCCGCGGCGGTGTGGGGCCGCATCATGCAGCGCGTGCCGGGGTCTCGACTGCTTATCAAGAGCTTTGATCTCGCGGACGCGACCGCCGCGGCGGGCCTGAGGGCGATGCTCGCAAATGCTGGCATCGCGAGTGAGCGCGTCGAGATTCTGCCAGCGACGAAGGGGATGCAGGAGCACCTTGAGATGTACGCGCGTGTGGACGTGGCGCTCGACCCATTCCCATACAACGGAACGACGACAACGTGCGAGGCGCTGCTGATGGGCGTGCCGACGGTCTGCCTTGCGGGTGAGCGGCATGCCTCACGCGTCGGTGTGTCGATCATGCACGCGGTTGGGGCCAGTGAGCTGGTAGCGGAATCGGCAGATGCGTACATCGAGATCGCGGTGACGCTCGCCAGCGATGCGGCGCGACTGGATCGCTATCGCGCTGAGCTCCGGGGGAAGCTGCTGTCGAGTGCGCTGTGCGACGTACGCGGATTCGTGGCCCGGCTTGAGGCCGCGCTGGTGAGGATGGCGCAGGACGAGGAGCTCGCGGCACCATGATGTGATCTCGGTGCCGGTGCGGCACGAATCTTCCTGCGCCGAGTCTGGGCTCAGAGCGCGGTGGGTTCGTTGATTCGCGCAGCATCCGTTGTTGGCGTTCGAACCAGTGCCGACGCAGCGACGATGATCATGAGTGGGAGCAGTGGCACCGCGAAGCGGTCGAGCGGCGTCATCATCCATGCGGCGCCGAGCACATTCGCCACGACGATGAGCGCGGTGGCGAAAACGCCCCATCGCCGGCGCTTGATCGCGAGGATCATGCCGACGAAGAAGACCGCCGCGAGTCCAGGACGCACGAACTCGGAGGCAAGAAACCACGCATTGAACGACCGTGCGAAGAGGCCCGATGGCAGAGACTCGGGTGGCACGCGCGTCGCGGCGAGGAGTGGTTGCCACCGCGATTGGTACGGTGTGAAGCGGCTACTGGCCATGACCGCATCAACGTCAAAGGTGTAGTTGCTCGTCATGCCGGGACGCGCGCCGCGCAGCGGCTCGCTGTGCCATAGGTTCGCGCGCGAGTTTGGGTGCCAGGAAACATCCCACGCGCCGAGCTGGCTCACGAGCGACCAGCCCATGTCTCGCGCGGCCTTGCGTGGATTGGCGGCGACCGCGGCGTCGGCCTCGGCCTTGCAGATGGCTTCGAGTCTGTGCGGATCGCGGAGCATGACTTCGAGCACGGCGTCAACGCTGTTGCGATCAGCGGCCTCCTGCGTGACGATGCCGTTCTGCGCGAGCCTGGAAGCGACGAAGGCGTAGTCGTGCACGGCGCGGGGTTGCGTGGTTCCATCGTCAACGAGACCGTTGGCCCAGGCGTTGATGCACCGGTTGAACTGTGTCTTCGGGACCGTCAGAACGAAGTACCCGAGGCGCGAATGGTTAAACGCGAGCCAAGGCGCCAGCACGAGCATCGCGACGAGCCAGACGGTGGAGGCCGCCGCGAGCGTGTGCGTGAACGTCAGCGTGCGGCCGCGATTGCCGTAACCGGCTGCAAGCGTTGCCGCGGCGGCAGCCACGATGCCCAGCGGCACAAAGGCCATGAAGTTCTCGCGGTACAGCGCACCGATCCCGATCCCCAAGCCGAGCTGCGCGCAAAGGATGAGCGTGCGCGAGAGTGAACGCGGGCCGAGGTCGCGATGGAACAGGAGGATGATCTGTATCGCAATCCACGCCGCGATGAAGGGTGCCACGGCCTCGCGCAGGACATAGGGCTGGTAGGTGAGGATCGATGGGTGCCACGCGGTGAGGAGGCCAGCGATGAGCGCCATCCATCGCGAGCCGATCAGGCGCATCGCCGCCCAGACCTGAACGCCGGTCGCGAGGATGATGATGCCCTGGAACCAGACGAGAACCTTGAGGGAGGAGTCGGTCCAGAGCATCAGGGCGGTGAGGAAAGTGAGGCCAGGCGCTTTGTATGGAACGATGCCCGAGAGGGTGGAGTTGTGCAGAAGTTGTGCCGCGCCGTCGAGGTAGTCAAGGCCGTCGGGCGGGATCAGCACAGGTGTGTTAAACGCGACGAGCGCTGGCGCGAGGGCCGCGAGAAGAAAGGTGAAGAGCTCGGGCAGCCCGAAGATCGGCGATCTGCGTGGAGCGGTGTGATGCTGGTGGGTGAAGTGGGTCATGAGTGGCGTGATGGGGCGTGACGGGGCGTGATGGGGCGTGATGAAGAAGATCTCGCGGCCTAGTTACGAGCGGCGCAGGCCCATGGCCCCCATGACGAGGAAGACTGCGCCGATGAGACACGTGAGGAGCCCGGTCCGCGTGCCGCCAGCGAAATTGAAGTAGAGGAAGACGCCAACGGCGATCATGCCAATGCCGCTCACGATGTTGGAGTAGCGCTCCGGGGTGAGCCAACTGACCACGATCAGGCCGCCAATGGCGGCAACAAGATTCGGGTTGATTCCTAGGAGGTACCACGCGACGCCGAGGATGCCCATCGACAGAAGCATCATCGGTGCGCGGCGTTGGAGGCCGAAGATATAGAGGGTCTTGGAGATGGCACCCACGGAGAGACTCCTTGCTGGTCGGGCCGTTGCGTACTGTGAAATGAGCAGCCGCACGTGCCCAGCGCAGAGTCTACCCGTAGTCTCAGCGCGGCTGCTGGGCCTTGAGCATCGCGAGCACTTCTTCGGCGGGGCCCATGAGCTCGACTCGCGACTCAAGGCGGCGCATGGCGTCCATGGGGCGGCCGCTCTGCGCGATGATCACGGCGGCGAGGGCGTCGTGGTCCGGGTAGAGGTGCCAGTACGTGTCGTTCTGCCAATCGCGCGGGCCGGCCTCAAAGAGCGTGGCAGCCTCGGCGAGCCGGCCCGCGGCGTGGGCCTCCTCAGCGGCATCGAAGGCAACGCGGCCAACCTTCATCCAGAAAATCGTGAGATCGATGTTCTTGGGCAGCTCCCCGCGGACGCTGATCATCGCATCCAGCACCGCGCCGGCAAAGGCCGTGGCGTCGGCGCTGAGAGTGGGGGTGGACCTGCCAGAGATCGGTGTGCCGCTGGCCGCTGAGTCGAGGTGGCGTGAAGCGAGCTCGAGGGCGTCGTCGAATGTGGCTTGCTTGGCACGCCACGCGGTGACGAGCTCCGTCGCCGCCGCGGCGCGGCCGCCGGTGGGCGAAGCCGCGGTCGTGACGGCGGCTTCGAGCGGGCTGCGCAGACGCGAGCAAGAAGGTGCCGCAACAAGTACGAGAGTGAAAAGAAGAAGGATGGAGATTCGGGCACGTGGCATTGCATCAGCCTACCGCCGGGCCGCCCGGAGGTTGCGGCGATGGAGTCGCGACATCGGTGGCGATCCGTTGCTGCGGAGGTGCGGCCTTGATCGCTGTGGTTTCGGCGGGTTTGGCTTCTGATTCCCCGGTGAAGTAGCGATCGCCGCCGCCAAAGGCGAGCCAGCCCCAGAAGGCCTGGCCAAAGAGAACGGGGAGCGCGGCGAGGATCGCACCATAGATGGGCATGGGCGTCCAGAATGGGAGCGAGATGAAGAAGGCCATCGTCAGGCCGATCTTGGGGATGAGGATCCAAGGCTTGAACCGCTTGCGTGCCGCCTCGGCAGTGCTGCGAGCGGCACCGATCGCCACGCCCTTCGAGCGTTCCATGAGGCGGCGCGCCCACGCAAACTCGGTGCCCAGCACCGCGAGCGCGATGAAGAAGATGGGGATGCCGGGGCCGGGACCGATCATCATGAACGCGCCGATGGCCAGCGTCGTGCCGCCGACGACGAGGATGATCACGCGGCGTGTGTGGCGGAGTGTGGAGCGCGCGAGGCGATCTGCATCTTCACCCAGGGGTGAGATCGTGCTCGCACGCTGGTCCCCACGGCGCGCCAGCAAGGCGAAGAAGACGCCCACCAGCACACACCCAGTCACGATAATGAAGCTGGACCAGACAGGGATCCCCACATGCTCCCGAAGCGAGATCTTGACCGCGGAATAGAGGAGCAGCACCGCCAGACCGACCTTGACGTAGCGGATCCAGTCCGTCAGGAGCGAGAGGGCCGGATAGAGCGAGCGTGAGATCAGCAGCGCGAAGGCCATGGCGGCGAGGACGATGAAGGGTTCTCGCGTGACCGAGAGAACGGCGGGGACCGAGTCGATGGCGAAGAGCGCGTCGGCAATCTCGATCACCACCAGCGTGAGCAGAAGGGGGGTAACCGCGGCTCGCCCCTTGTCCATCGTGAAGAAGCTCGAGCCATGCAGCCGCTTCGTGACTGGCAGGAACCGCGTGATGACGCGCAGGACCGCGTTCTTGGAGGGGTCGGCGGTTTCCTGCCGCACCAGCAGCATGCGCAGCGCGGCGAGCACGAGCAACCCCGCCAGAATGAAGCGGACCCACTCGAAGTGCAATAGAAGCAGGCCCATTGAGCCGGCGAGAAGGCCCCGCGTACAGATCGCCACGAGCACGCCCCACAGCAAGACCCGCCGCTGGAGCCCCAGCGGCGTCTGGAACTGGCGGAAGATCGCGCTGATCACCAGCACGCTGTCAAGATCGAGCGCGAGCGCCAGCAAGAGCGCGGTCAAGAACTGGAGCAGCGCGGCATTGCCATCCGTGTGGATCGAGCCGTCGGGGTACCTGCCCAGTTCGTACCAGTGCGTGCCATATGCCCATTGGAGACCGATCGCAAACGTCGCGGCGACCGCAAGGTAGACCCCGGCGGTCGCGAACGCGCGCGCCGGATGCTGCACCTGCCGCGCGCGGTGAACCACCAGCAGGTCAACAACGACCAAGAGCAGAAGCAGGCCCGCGAGCAATATCCAGGGAAGGACCATGGGGGCGAAGAACTCCGGTGAGGCGTGCGCAGACCGCTCGGATCCGCGGGGAATCAGTGATTGGCAGGATCGCCGCCGCCGCTGTGTTTGCTAGATGGGGTTTTTGGAGTGTCTGGATCGCTTGATTGCGTCATTTCCGTCCGTGTGTCCGTTGCATGTGCTGGATCATCACCCTTCTTGGGAGCCAGGACGAGCGAGGTTCCGATTCCAACCGCCAGCGCCGTGCCGATGATGCCCAGTGAAAGCTCCTGCGAGACGTGGACATCAAAGCCTTCGAGGATCATCTTGAGACCGACGAACGCGAGGATGAAGGCCAGCGAGAACCTGAGATAGCCGAACTTGTCCATCAGCGCGGCAAGCGCGAAGTACAGCGAGCGCAGCCCAAGGATCGCGAAGACGTTTGACGTGAAAACCAGGAACGGATCCTTTGTAATGCTAAGGATCGCGGGGATCGAGTCGATGGCAAAGACCACGTCGGTCGTCTCAACGACCAGAAGCACAAGGAAGAGCGGCGTCGCGAGCAGACGTCCGTCGATACGGGTAAAGAAGCGGTCGCCGTTGAGCTTTTCTGAGAAGGGCAAGAATCGCCGCGCGAGCCGGTAGACCCATCCCTTCTCGGGCTCGAAGTGGTCCTCCTGCTGGCGGAGGAGCTTGATGGCGGTGAAGATCAGCAAGGCCCCGAAGACGTACAGGATCCAATCGAGCGAGTTCACCAGTGCTGTTCCGGCCCCGATCATGATGCCGCGGAAGATGAGCGCACCGAGGATGCCCCAGAAGAGCACCCGATGCTGGTTCCGGCCCGGCACCTTGAAGTGCGTGAATATGAGCGCGATGACGAAGATGTTGTCGAGCGAGAGGGAGTACTCGATGAGCCAGCCAGTGAAGAACTCAACCGAAGCTGGCCATCCCATACCGGTCGGGATCGGCAGCGGCGTCGGGTCGATGGGGTTGGCCGCGGCGATCGTGCGTTCGGCCGCGAGCGATTGGAGTGTGTCCGCTCCAGCCACGGCGGGAGAAGCAATCGCGTCACCCGCGGCGACGGCCCCCGGACCCGCGAGTGTGTCGCTCGCGTGCGCCGATGAGTAAGATAAACCTTCGTGCTGGCGTGCCTTGGCTTCGCGTGAGTAAAAGTGGTGATACCGCGTGCCAATATCCCCGACATCGTTCTCGTACAGGTAAAAGACAACCCCGTTGAATGACAGGCCCAGCAGGACGCAGACGCCTGTCCAGCCCAGGGCCTCCCGCGTCTTGATGACGTGCGGGTTGCGATTCAGGACGAGCAGGTCAAGCGCGAGCATGACCAGCACAAACAAGATGAAGCCAATCCAGACGTAGGTAAGCGGCAAACGCGATATCTCCCCTTGAGCCGGAGGCGCCCAACTTCATATGGGGAAGATAGGGTCGGCATTGGCTCACGTAGCGGGCTTGCTTGCCAGTGGGGGATCTGTGCCAGTCACCGAGCCGTCCGGCGTCTCGAGCCGACCAGCCTCGAAGGCTCGGATGATGCAGTGAAGCCCGACGCTCAAAAGCGTGAGAACCACGATCCCGCCCACGAAGGCCAGCGTGGCCCCCAGCCACCCGGGCATGACCGACATCGCATTGCGGGCCGTGGTTGGGAAGAGAACCGCGACGATGAGGACCGCCCCAACAGGAATCAGCGCGATCACTCCCCTGATCAAGAGCCCGCCCGACCGCCGAGGGTCGCGTCGAAGGACCGCGTACGAAGCAATGATCGCAAGAAGTACGCCCGCCGCGATGCGTGCGAGCGCAATCGGCGTGAACGAGACTCCAGGCTTGCTCGGATCCAGGATCATCTCGTGGTTCGCCAGGCTGAGCCAGACACAGAACGCGGCGAAGGCCACCGTTCCAGCCGTGCAGAGCAGCGCGAGGCCCTGACCCTCCTGGAATCGATTGAAGCAGAAGAGCACGCCGCAGATCGCGCTGATCACCACGACCGATTCGAAGCCAATCAGGATCCAAGCCGGTGAGTGGGCCAGCGCGGCCGCAATCACGATGATCGCGAGGGCGCTGGTCGCGATGGCGACGCAGAGCACTCCAACCAGAATCCTCACAAGTTTGGGAAGCGGCGTGGTTATCGGGGACATATGGCACGTACGTCGGCTGATTCGGGGGGTTCACTTGCGTTCGGTTCATCAGAGTGCGCCGAGTGCCCACCTCGCTTCAAGGAGGGGCGGCTGTCTGGACGATGTTCAGTAGTCCGGAAGGTCTGGCTCGGTCAGCGGCGGGGTGTTCAGCGACTGGAGACGAAATGGGCGGCATTACTTCGGGCGTCGGTCTGTTCAGCGGCATCGATTCGCGTTCCATTATCGATCAGTTGCTCGCGATCGAGGCACGCCCGCGCAATCAGGCGTCCGCGCGGGTGGTCCAGTTGCAGCTCCAGCAGGCCGCGTTCCTCGACATCAACTCCCGCATGCTCGCCCTTAAGAGCGCTTCCGGCACATTCCGCAACAACAACCTCTTCAAGAGCAAGGCCGTCACATCCTCGAACGCCGAGATCCTCTCAGCAACCGCCGAGCGCACCGCAGCGCCTGGAACATACCAGTTCGTCGTCGACCGACTCGTCAGCACGCAACAGCTCCTCTCACGCGGCTTCTCAGACACAACCAACAGCTCGCTGGGCGCAACCGCCTTCACGTTCGAGACGGCGCAGGCTCGGCTCGACCGCGACGTCGCCCTCTCCGACCTCAACGATGGGCAGGGCATCGAGCGCGGGCGCATCACGATCACCGATTCTGCCGGAACTGCCGCAACAGTTGACCTCTCTCGCGCAACGACTGTGGGGGACGTGCTCGAGGCCATCAATCAGAATGGCACCGCGCGAGTCCAGGCCAGCGTCAGCGGCGGGCGGCTCGTACTCAAGGACATCGCCGGCGGCGGGGGCCAGCTCCGCGTGGGGGATTTGAACAGTTCAACCACCGCCGCAAGCCTGGGCATCGCAGGAACCGCGACCGGAACGCTCACGGGCCAGAGCGTGTACAGGCTCGGCAACAACACAACGCTCTCAAGCCTCGGCGACGGCCGCGGAGTTGCGATCCGCAACGTCGCGGGCACCGGCGCTTCAAACTTCTCTATCAGCGTCGGCGGAACCGCGGTGCAGGTCAACATTGGTGATGTCTACGAGGACCGTCCCAACGCCGCTGGCACGCTGGTCCTTACCAAAGTCCGCGGCGCGGCCTCTACGGTGGGCCAGGTTCTTGAGCGCATGAACGCCGCGCTCGACGCCGCAGGCTTCGCAGACGTCGACGCCGCCGTCGACGGCGAGAATGGCCGCCTGACCATCACCGACACCCAAGGCTCGCGGCAAATCGTGGTCACCGAAGGAAACGACTCGACCGCCCGCGATCTC
>Ga0105049_10005417_pt1 | contig 14857 bp, 15 predicted proteins | sample MAT06_FD_78087 | JGI IMG/M metagenome (GOLD analysis project Ga0105049, IMG submission 78087) | Freshwater microbial communities from Lake Fryxell liftoff mats and glacier meltwater in Antarctica - MAT-06 | ecosystem: Environmental > Aquatic > Freshwater > Ice > Liftoff microbial mat | place... | reverse complement strand
GTGCGGCCTCACACCCTGCGCCACATACTCTCTCAACGAACACACGCCGACGAACGGCGTGTTCGTCGCGATTGCCGAGGCCACGGGTGTCTCGCCAGCGCTCCCTGATTCAGTTCTGACCCGCTGAAAGCGCGGTGACTTCAGCCTGGGTCAGTGCCCGATTGTAGAAGCGCACGTCGTCGACGCGACCGTTGAAAAAGCCGCCCGTCCCATCGGGTGAACCGATGTGGAACGGCGCTGTGCTCGAGCAGTCTTGCGCCGCGCGCGTACCCGCGCTGGCGGTGCCGTTCACGTAGAGCTTATTCGACGTTGCGTCTTGCACCACCGCGACATGCTGCCATACGTTCAGAGTCGCTGCGGTTGTCCCAGGGCTCGGGATCTCATTGGCTTCGTAGGCGAATGAGTTGGTGTTATCGATATAGATGCCACAGTAGTTTTTGCCGGCTCCACCCTCGTTGGCGATGACGCCCATCCAGGTTCCGTCAGTCAGAAATCCTGCGACAAGTATCCATGCTGAGATTGAATAGCTGCCCGTGGCGTTCCACGTTCCGTAGGTTGCAGAGGGCTGCAAGGCCACGGTGTTGGCAGTCCCGTTGAAGCTCAAGCAAGCGGTGCTTTTGCCCGCAAGCTGCGCAGGAACCATGGTGCTCACCGTGGGCTTCGTTGCGCTATAGGTGCCGGGATGGCCGTTGCCGGAGGAATCCATGGGCATCCCGCTGGTATCCGCCTCATCCAACTTCCAATGACCCACCAAGCCCGGGGTAACCGCTCCCCCGCCGCCCGATCCCGTTTTGCCCCCCGTGCCCGTCGTGCCTCCGGTGCCCATTGCCGAAGCGCCTGCTGCAGCACCACCCGGCCCCGAAGCGCCATCGCTAGAACACGCCCCAACGCCTACACCGATTGCGAGAATAATAGTTTTAGAAAAACGCATAAGACACCCGAATGCTACAAAGCCAACGGCCTGGACGGCCGCTTCTCATGGCTCTGTAATCGCTCAAGCGTTTCGTGTCTAGAAGCGCTCGGCTGAGATTTACAATGCTTTGGAAAACCGGATGATGTCGGAATCATGCGTCCAGGCATCCGGCTATTCCATCGCTCGCTCGCCCTCTGGCTTGCGCTACCGTTGTGCGTGACCCTGACTACGGGGCTGACCTACCGGGTGGGTCGAACCTTCTTCGGGATGGGGAAGCCAACCGGGAACTTCATCCTGGACATTCACACCGGAGCCTGGATGGGTGAGTGGCTCTCAGTGCTGTATGTCCTCTCGACGGGGCTCGGCCTGCTCGCGATGGCAGCTTCCGGTTTGAAGTTGTTGCTCTCCACGCGCACCAAGAATCGGCCGCGCCTGTTCCACCGAATTTTGGGGGCGGTGCTGCTTTTACCGCTCGCAGCCTCCGCCCTCACAGGTATCTCATATCACCTCGGCGTCCGGCTATTCAAGATTTCTGAGTCGTCCCAAAAGCTACTGATGACTGTGCACGAAGGCGGCTGGATGGGCCCCGCGTTGAAGCCTTTCTACGTGCTCTCGCTAGGCCTTGGCCTTCTACTACTCGTGGCGAGCGGGCTCCGATTTAGGTTATCTCGATCGAAAGAGCGTTGACCGGTGCCGTGTCAGCTGCCCAAGTTCTGAACAAGGTTCGAGCGCCCGTACACGGCGGCGGGGATTGGTCACACCAACGGAAGAGAATTCCTTATTGAAAATGACTTTCATTCTCACCCTTATTGAAAATGACTTTCATTCTCAATCAGGTCCTGCTAGTTACTTTCTTCGACGCGGAAACGAAGGAAGAGCGATGACCCTGATGAGAAAACCCTGGATCCGACTATCGATTTTGGCCTGCGCGGCAGGGGCAGCCTACGCGTGCAGCGACGACCCTGCCTCCCCAGGCCCCCCTGGCACGGGAACGGGTGGAGCGGCCGCGACGACGGGCGGCTCGAGCACCAAGAGCGGGGGAGGCCCGAGTGGTGGGAGCGGCGGGGGCGCGGTGGCGGGAGCCGGAACAGGCGGCGGCAGCGGCGGTATGAATGTCGCGTCGGGCGGCCAGGCGGGCGATTCCGGGAGCGCTGGCACGGGTGGTGCCTCAGGTGGCTCTCCGGCTTCTGGCGGTGCAGCAGGCCAAGGGGTTGCGGGAACGTCAGGCTCTGGGGGCCAGACCGCCACTCCCTCTTACACGGAGTTTTCGAGCCCGGTTCCGGTCTCCCCCACCGAAGCGGATCGCTTCTTTGGCGTCACGTTCGACCCGCAGGGCCGAGTTTACGCCACGGGCTATGTCGTGGGCGGCAATGGAGACAGCCGATTGGCGCTGGTCAGGTTCTTGTCGAACGGTAGCTTGGACACGAGTTTCGGAACTTTTGGCGTCGTTACCTTGAACGCTACCGTGGGCGCTTTAACGACGGACCTGGCGCGGGCCGTGAAAGTGCAGTCGGACGGGAATATTGTGATCGCGGGCACCACGCAGAACGCCTCGGTTCCTACGGACACCGACATCGTCGTGGCTCGCTTCACCAGTGCCGGCGTGCTCGATACCACATTTGGCACCCAGGGTATGACGATCTTGGACGTTAATACGGCAACGCCCACCACCGGCTCGCCGGACTCGCTTTGGGACATGGCCCTGGATGCCACGGATCGCATCGTGCTGTTCGGCACGACGGAAGCTTTGGACATGCGAACCGATCGTGATCGCTTTGTCGCGCGCTTGTCGAAAGACGGCGTGCTGGACACCTCGTTCGCGGCGGCCAGCAGCATGCCTGGGGTTTTCACGAACGATGTGGATGCGCTTGGGTTCGCCGATCACATTCGCGGGGGATTCGTGCAAGCGGATGGCAAGATCCTCGCCTCGGGCTACACCCCCGTGGTTGGCAACAACGAAGTGGTGCTCGTGCGCCTCAACTCGGACGGCACTCCAGACGTCTCGTTCTCAGGGGATGGCGTGCTCCGTTCAGCTGTGTTTGCAGCTCCAGGCATGGCCGAGGCCTACGGTGCCGTCCGGCAATCCGACGGCAAATATGTCACCACCGGCTACGGTCGGGAGTTGGCCTCTCCCGCGCTCGTGGACCTGGTGTCCTTTCGCTACGGAGCGGACGGGACGCACGATACCACCTGGAATGGCGGCGGGGCGCTCATCCACGACGTTGGCGGCGACGATCGCGGCAGGAACCTGTTGGGATTGCCCGATGATCGAGTCGTGATGGTCGGGACAGCCACGCCCGTCGCCTCTGAGGATGCCATGGTGGTCCTAGTGCGCAGCACGGGCGCTCTCGAATCCTCCTTTGGCGCGAGCTTTGGCACGAGTGGCTACCGCTTGTTCGACTTTGGCGGTGCCGACGAAGAGTTCTATGGCGTAGCGCTGTCGCCGGACAAGGGGCTTCTCGCCATTGTGGGTTACCGCTCAGACGGGATCCTTTCGAACAACGATGACGCCACTCTCCTCCTGTTGCCTGTCCCCTGAGCTTGGGATCTTGAGCAAGGACAACGACACCGGGATGACGAACCAACTCCGAAAGCGTGCTTTTCGTCGCTGCCTGCAGATTCTCGGCGCCGTCACGGCGTTTTCGGGAACGTCTGCGTGCCGCAAACCAGCGCCGGATGAGGTCGTGTATCGAGGCAAAAGCGTGCTCGCGCCCATCAACGCCCAGGGCGCCACAGGAGGCCGTGCAACGTTGGGCGGCGCGGGGGGAAGTGGCGGGGGAACCGGCGGCGCCCCCGTGGGACCCTCAGCAGGGGGTGCAAGGGGGCTCCTCAATCCTGGTAGTGGCGGGTTCTCTCCTGTCACGTCAGGTGGAAGCACTCAGGCTAACGGCGGGGTCGGGGGAGCGGTGCCCACTACAGAACCCCTCGTTCCCCGCCCCGTGAGCTGTGGCACGACGCCCACGGGTACTCCGTTCAGTAAAGAAGCGCTCCTCGGATCCATCGCAGAGTGCGCGGTGAAGGCTTATGTCGACTTCGAGGTGTCAGCGAGAGGCCTGAGCCTCGGACTCGCAGGAACGCCCACCGGTTCAACACCCGAAGAGGCTTGGCGCAGCACGATGCGGGCCTGGCAACACGCGGAACTCTTCCGCTTCGGCCCCGCTGCGCGCTCCACCGAGCCGGGCGGGCGCGACCTTCGCGACCACATCTATGCGTGGCCACTGATGAGTCGCTGCAAAATAGAAGAGCAACTCGTGAGCCAAGTGTACGCGGCTCCAGGCTTCGCGGCCACTACGATCAACGCGCGGGGCCTGGGTTCTTTGGAATACCTGCTTTTCTACCCGGGCAACGACAACTCCTGTTCCGCCTTCTCGCCCATCAACACGGGTGCCTGGGCGGCGTTGGCTCCCGCAGCCCTCGCAGGACGAAAGCGCGCCTATGCGGAGAGCGCTGCCAAAGATACCGCGGCTCGCGCAGATTCGCTCTTGTCGCTGTGGGATCCCGCCTCCGGCAACTTCTGCAGAGAACTCACGCTGGCAGGCGCCGGGAGCCAAACGTTCGGCAGCACGCAGTTGGCCTTAAATGCCGTGAGCGACGCTCTCTTCTACATGGACAAGGAATTCAAAGACTGGAAGCTCGGGCGCCCGGTGGGCCTCGTGGAATGTGCCGCCGTGAGTTGTCCCGAGGCAGTGGAGTCGCCGTATTCCGGGACTTCGCTGGAGCATCTGCGCGCCAATGTTAAGGGATTTCGCAAGCTCTTTCAGGGATGCGGCGAAGGCCATTTGGGTCTTGGGTTTGACGACTGGCTCGTGGCCGTTGGCGCCAACGATCTCAACTCACGCATGCTCGCCGCGTTGGACAACCTTGAACTCAAGCTCGGCGCAATCCAGCTTCCCCTCGAAGATCTGGTTCGAAAGGATACCGCTCGCGGCCAGGAGCTTCATCAGGCTGCCAGAGCTCTTACGGATCTCTTGAAAACAGAGTTCATCACCCTGCTCAATCTAGATTTACCCAAGTCGGTTGAAGGTGACAACGATTGATCCCGTATCGCGGCTAGTGACGCGGCTAGTGACGCGGCTAGAGCGACCTGTCGACGCGACGTGGTTGGCTGCCTTTCGCGTCCTGTTTGGGCTGACGCTCTCGGTGAGCATGGCTCGCTTCATCTGGAACGGATGGATCGATACCTTCTACGTTCGCCCAACGTTTCGCTTCGCGTATTTTGGCTTTGAGTGGCTTAGCCCGCTCTCAGCGGAGGGGTTTCACACCCTGTTCTGGACGCTCACCGTCTTGGCCCTGGCGATGGCGCTCGGGTTTCTTTTCCGGGTAACCGCGCTGCTTTTCTGCCTCGGTTTCAGCTACCTGCAGTTCTTCGATGTGGGGGCCTATCTCAATCACTACTATCTGGCCACGCTGCTCAGCTTCTTGCTCTGGCTGTCACCCGCCCATCGCACGTGGTCTTTGGATCGTTACCTGTTTCGCATGCGCTCGCCCGAGACAGTGCGAACCTTCTGGCTCTACCTGTTTCGCTTTCAACTGGCGGTGGTGTACACCTTTGCGGGGCTTGCCAAGGCGACTCCAGATTGGCTGTGGCACGCACAACCTCTCGGCATTTGGCTCTCCTCCCACACGGACATGTTCCTTTTGGGAGCATTTTTTCGGCAGCCCTTTGCGGCACACGTGATGAGCTGGGCAGGGTTCCTCTTCGATCTCAATATTGCGTGGATCCTCATGCTTCCGCGCTGGCGCCCTTGGGCGTATCCAGTCTTGATTTTCTTCCATGGCATGACGAGCGTCTTATTTCCGATTGGGATGTTTCCGGTGATCATGACGTTGGGAGCGTTGGTGTTTTTCTCTCCCGCGTGGCCGAGGAAGGTTCTGAACGTTCTCTCCCGTGGGCGGATCGTCAGCGTCCAGCCGTTGCCAGCCTCGGACCCGGCCGTTCGCGGGGAGGCACCGCCAAGACGTGTTAACCTGGAGCGCCTTGGCCTAGGGCTAGCGGCCGCTTACTGCCTGTTTCAGCTAGCGATGCCGCTCCGTTTCCTGGCTTATCAGGGTAATGTCCTGTGGCATGAGCAGGGGATGCGTTTTTCTTGGCGTGTGATGGTGCGAGAGAAAAACGGGAGCGTGACCTTCGTGGTACGAGAACCGCGCACGGGCAAAATCTGGCATGTGAGCCCGCACCGCTACTTGAACCCCGTGCAAGAACGCGAAATGTCCACCCAACCTGACTTGATCTTGCAGCTGGCACATCAAATTAGGGACGACTACCGAAAGCTCACGAGCTCGCGCGTTGAGGTGCACGTGCACGCTCTAGCGTCCCTCAATGGCAGGCGCATCCAGGCCCTCATCGATCCCAAGGTAGATCTCGCAACGATCCCGAGTGGCGTCGCGCCGGCTCGGTTCATCCTCCCGGCCCCCATAGATCCTCCACCTCGCATAAGGCCCATATGATCGACTCAGCTTGTTTGGTACGCGGCGGGGCGATAGCCCTCCACCGCCTGGTTTTTGGTGTCTCCTTGGGGTGCGTGACGGCCCTCGGTTCAAGCGCTGCAGCCCAAACGGTGGAAGCCGCTTCAGAACCGCTAGAAGTGGTGGTGGTGGGGGTCCCGGCACGTCGGGTGGCGGGTTCCGCGCATGTGATCAAGAAGGCTGAGCTCGAGCGCTTCGAATACGATGATCCTCACGCCGTCTTGCAGAGTGTCCCGGGCGTGTACGTCCGCGGTGAAGATGGCGTCGGCTTGCGACCCAACATCGGTCTGCGTGGGGTCAACCCCGATCGCAGCAAGAAGGTTGCGCTCTACGAGGATGGAGTCCCGTTTTCGCCCGCTCCGTATTCTGCGCCTGCGGCATACTACTTTCCGCTGCTCACACGCATGCATCACTTGCGGATTGTGAAAGGACCCGGTGCTATCAGCTACGGGCCGCAGACGGTGGGCGGCGCGCTGGAGCTCATCACGCGCCCTATCCCCGGGGACGCTGAAGGTGGCGTGGATATAGGTGTGGGCGAGTTCGGCTATGGCAAGGCTCACGGGCATTTTGGCTCGAGCGATGGCAAGAGCGGATTTGTAGTCGAAGGCGTGCACCTGACGAACAGCGGCTTCAAAAAGCTTCCCAACGGTGCGGACACGGGCGCCTATCGCAATGAATGGATGTTCAAGGGCTTCTACGCGCCCAACCCCACCGCCGCAAATCAGAGTGATTTTACCCTGAAACTCACCTACTCGGACGAAAACTCGAACGAGACGTACCTTGGGCTCACCGACGACGATTTCCGCAAAGATCCCGATCAAAGGTACGCCATCAGCCAGCTCGACCGCATGCGATGGCACCGCGTTGCCTTGGCTCTCAAGCACGAATTCGTGTCTCAATCAGGGGTTAAGGTGCGGACGCTCGTCTACCGGCAAGATCTGGCAAGAACCTGGCGCAAGGTGAACAGTTTTCGCGGCGCCAACCTGTTCGACGTGGTGACGACGCCCGAGACCCCTCAAAATCAGATATTCGTCGATGTTTTGCGCGGCGCGCAGAATTCGAGTTCGTCGGCGGAAGGGCTCTTGATCGGGCCAAATCAGCGCGATCTCATGTCTCAAGGCATCGAAGTACGCGCAGAGTGGCAAAAGCCTACGGGTCCCATTGATCACGATCTCGAATACGCAGTGCGCTTGCACAATGATCGCGTGGAGCGCCGTCATAGCGAGGATGGATTCGCGTCGGTGGACGGTAGCCTGCTTCCGGACGCCACTCCAACGATAGTGACCGCCTTCAACGAAGCGGAAACCTCCGCCCTCTCGCTCCATGCGCTGGACAGGGCGACCTGGGGAGCGCTTTCTTTAACGCCGGGAGTTCGCGTTGAGGTCGTGCGCTCTGAATTTCGCGACAGGGCAACGGGAGAGCGCGGAGCAGAGCTCACCCAGGCCCTCTTGCCGGGCGTGGGAGCATTCCTTTCCTTGTCTGAGGATTTTGGCGTTTTGGCGGGCGTTCACCGGGGTTTTAGTCCGCCCGTGCCCAGCTTGGGGCGCAAGGTTTCACCCGAGTTCAGCGTGAACTATGAAGCCGGTGGGCGGTTCACCCAGGGCAGCGCGCGCGCCGAACTGATCGGTTTCTACAACGACTACTCCAACCTGACCGAGGTCTGCACCTTTTCAAGCGGCTGTAGGGAGTCCGATGTCGACCAACAATTCGATGCGGGCAGGGCCGCGATCCACGGAGTCGAGGCTTACCTTGAGCACTTACCTGCCTTCGGCTCGTCCAAGTTTCCTTTAAGTCTCGCCTATACCCTGACGCGCACGGAGTTTCTGCGTGCCTTCAGCTCGAGCGATCCGATTTTTGGTGATATTGAGCGCGGGGACGAGATCCCTTATGTTCCGCTGCACCAGGCCTCCGCCTCTCTCGGCCTGGAACGGGAGCAATTCGGGGCCGCCACACATGCCGTTTTCATGTCTGCGATGCGTGAGGCGGCGGGTTCAGCCCCACTGTCGCAAAGCCTAGCCACGGACGAACAGTTCACGCTCGATTTCAGCGCGTACTACCGCGCCCACGCTTCGATCAAGCTCTACGCGAACCTTCGCAACGCCTTGGACCACCGTGCCATCGTCTCCAGGCGTCCGTATGGAGCGCGCCCCAATGCGCCGCGCTGGATGCAGGTTGGGGTGAAGGCTGATTTCTGAGGGGGGTTGCGCACCTGCCCCAACAATAAGTAGAGATCCTCACATGAGCACTACGCCGGAAAACGCAAACCAACGCATTATCGACGTTCTCAACCGCATCCTCGAACTCGAACTCGCGGGAGTGGTCCGCTACCTGCACTACAGCTTCATGGTTTTCGGGCACCATCGCATCCCGATATGCAAGTGGCTTCGCGAGCAGTCCGACGAATCGCAAGCCCATGCCCTTCTGGCGGGTGAGCACGTCACAACGTTTGGTGGTCATCCATCGCTCAAGATCGGGGAGCTATTGGAGACGCATCAGCACTCGGTCGATGAAATCCTGAAGGAGGCGCACGAACACGAGCAGGTCGGCCTTGCCGAATACCGTAAGTTGTTGGCACTGGTCGAAGGCAAATCGATCCTGCTGGAAGAATACGCCCGCGATCAGATTGCCGCTGAGGAAATGCATCTGGCCGAGATCAGCAAAATGAGGAAGCGGAGCTAGCTGAACCCAACAGGCGCAAGTTGCGCATTCAACTCCTGCGAGAAGGTCGCTACCACCTGATTCGATGCAGACGAACTTCCTAACCGATCTGACGCGTGACGTTGTGGAGGCATCACGGGTGAGGTCTGGGCAGGGCGATGTCGCGTGCACAGCGAAATCCCAGGCTATCGCTGCGAAACGTGGGCAGATTGTTGTTCCGAATCACCGTGCTGAGGCTGATGGGACCGTTGTACCAACTGCCTCCGCGAAAGCTGCGGTTGTCTCCCCGCGACGCATGAGCACAATTGTCACAGGGGCCCGCAGGGTAGGGATCTTGGTAACGGTCGAATACCCATTCACGCATACTTCCTGCCAGATCAAGGTGCCCAAAGCGGGCAAGCCCCGCCGGAGCTGAACCGACCTTGGCAATATCCTCCCGCGCGCAACCCGCATTGCCCGCATACAGGCAGCCATACACGGCCAGATCCGTGTTCTGTTCTGGCTCCGCTTCGCCCCACGGGTAGCGCCGCTGTTCCGCACCACCAGCTGCGGCGAACGTTAGCTCAGCTTCAGTTGCCAAGCGAGCGTCGTCCCAGATACAGAAGGCGTAGGCCTCGTACCAAGTAACGCAGTTCATCGGGAAATCCTCGGTACCTCCGGGCGCGTCTGTCCAGGTGACTTCATGGGGTACGCAGTCAGCGCTTTGGATAGCAACAGTGAGTTTGGCCGCACTCGGTGCCAGCCAGGCGTCGAATGCCGACTCCCATTGAGCGTCACCATTCTGCGGGTGCCGACCTTCTCCGTGTGTCGGGTGCCCAGCCGCCCTCCAAGTGTCGTAGTGCTTCGTGAACGCGCGGAAGCGACCCACCGTGACCTCGTAGCGGTCGAGCTCAAAGCGGCTAATGTTCGCCGGAAACTCCGGCTGGTTATCCCGATAAAAGCTGCCTCCTGCAACCTCTAGCCGCTGGCAGCAGTCGTCAGCGCCAGCGCCGCAGAGTAACGCTGGAGCTTCGCAAGAGGGGCTTTGAGGGATGGAGGATTGCCCAACCGGCTGGCGTTCGGGGCCACACGAGGAAAAGAGCAGGCAGAGCAGGGCCCAACGCATGGCCAAACAGCATAGCTCAAGTTAGGCGAGGCTGAGGGCGCCGCCGTTGAACTTCTCGTCACCCACGCTCGTTGCATTGATGCCCATGGCTTTGACGAGGCTCAGCAGCACGTCATTGTTGGTTTTCCCGCTGGCATTGATGCGTCGGCCGGTTGTGAATTGCCCACCGGCTTTGCCGGCTACGAACTGAAACACTGGGCTATGAATGTGGTTGCCTTCGGTCATTTCCGAAGTGCAATACACCACGCAGTTGTCGAGCATGCTGCCGGTGCCCTCGGGCGTATTCTTGAGCATCATCAGGTACTCGGCCATCTGTTCAAAAATCCAGCCTTGCACCGCGCGGTATTCGACCGGATCGGACCCATGCTCGAGCCCGTGGTGGTCTAGCTTGGCCCCCATGAATTCGAATCTGGGGAGGTGGTCGCCCGACGAGAGCCACTGCAAGCCGAACACGCGTGAGAGCCCGCAATTATCGGGGTGCTCGGGGTGATTGATGGCCTCGAACTCTTCGCTCTCGCCCTCGGGACAATCGAGTCCGCTTCAAGGCCAGGCAGAGCGCTGATCCATTTTCTTTTCTGTCCTCGTGCCCATTTTGCACTCCTCCACACGTCCCCCGCATTAAATCGGCCCTCAAGAAAAAATGGCCGGCTGCCCGGGGCTCGGCAAGTCCACCATCTCGAGCCGGCTCACGGTGCGGTTTGGCATCACCCAGGTCGTCACAACCGACACGCTCCGGGAGGTGTTCCGCACAGTGATCGCGCGCGTTATCATAGGAGGTGAGCTCAGCCCCCCGTCGCCGCGCATGCGTCGGTTTTTACTACACAAATAAGTCAAACTTCCTAATTGTCTACTACTCCTCCGGCGCTACCCTGCGTCCCCCATGAACCCCAAAAAGGCAAGACCATGCAGACCCACGCACTGACCCACTTGCTCGTGGCGGGTGCGCCCGGGCCCACCGCGATAGCTTCGTGGTCGTGAATAAGAAGTGAAACATGGGCGGCATCGAAAGCATCGGCACACCGTGGTTGTGGATCGGGTTCATCGGATTCGTGCTGGCCATGCTGGCCCTCGACCTCGGAGTCTTCCACCGCAAGGCGCACGAGGTGCGCGTCCGAGAGGCCCTGATTTGGACGGGCGTCTGGATCTCCCTCGCCCTCGTGTTCAACCTCGGCGTGTACTTCTGGTTCGGTTCGGAGCGCGCGCTCGAGTTCCTCACAGGGTACGTTATCGAGAAGGCGTTGTCGGTCGACAACATCTTTGTCTTTATCGTCGTCTTCTCGGCGTTCGCGGTCCCGCCCAAGCTGCAGCACCGAGTGCTCTTCTGGGGGATCCTCGGCGCGCTGGTGATGCGCGCCTTCTTCATTGTCGTCGGTGCGGCGTTGCTCCACCGCTTCCACTGGGTCATCTACATCTTCGGTGCCTTCCTCGTTTTCACGGGGCTCAAGCTGCTTTTGCAGCGAAACGACGAGGTCCACCCCGAGCGAAACCCGTTGTTCCGTCTGTTCCGGCGATTCGTTCCCTCGGTGAGCGACTACCGCGAGGGGCGCTTCACCGTGGTCGAAGGCGGCAAGCGATACGCGACCCCGTTGCTGTTGGTGCTAGTGGCGATCGAGATCACCGATCTGGTCTTCGCCGTCGATTCCATCCCGGCCATCTTCGCCATCACGACCGACCCCTTCATCGTCTTCACGTCGAACATCTTCGCCATCCTGGGCCTCCGAGCGCTCTACTTCGCACTCGCAGGAATCATGGGAAAGTTCCACTACTTGAAGGTCGGGTTATCGCTTGTCCTCGTGTTCGTCGGCACGAAGATGCTCGTGGCCGGCTTCTACAAAATCCCGATTTGGGCATCGCTCGGCATCATTGTTGCCCTGCTGGGTGGCTCGATCGTCGCTTCGTTGCTACGCCCGCCGACCAAGCCGCTGTTTTCCGTCCTGCCCACAGAACCACTGGCTGAGGTAACGCCATGACCGACGATTCCGCAGGCGACTCCGCGAGGGTGCCAACCGAGAGCTTCGGCGGCCGAAATACGAGAAGTGAGGCAGCATGATACTGGAGCTGTTCACCCAGCCTGAAGTCTACATGAGTCTCCTGTCCCTCACGGCCATGGAGATCGTGCTCGGCATCGACAACGTCATCTTCATCTCGATCCTCGCTGGCAAGCTGCCACCTGCTCAGCAGCCGCTCGCGCGCCGAGTTGGGCTCGCGCTGGCGCTGTTCCTTCGCCTCGCGCTGCTCTTCGCGATCTCCTGGGTCATGGGACTGACTGCCCCGCTCTTTGCCGTGCTGGCCAAGGCCTTTTCCGGGCGTGATCTCATCTTGCTCGGCGGCGGTCTTTTCCTTGTCGCAAAGGCGACACACGAGATTCACGACAAGCTGGAGGTCGCTCACGAAGCTCGCGACCGTCCCGCGCGTGCCGCGGCCTTCGGGCTCATCCTCGCCCAGATTCTGGTGCTCGACATCGTGTTCTCGCTCGACTCGGTCATCACCGCGGTTGGGATGGCCCAGCACGTTCCCGTAATGGTTATCGCGATGGTCATCTCGATGGCGGTCATGCTCGCGTTCGCCGGGCGCATCAGCGACTTCGTGAACCGTCACCCCAGCATCAAGATCCTCGCCTTGAGCTTCCTCCTGCTCATCGGCGTCATGCTGATCGCGGATGGCATGGGGCAACACATCGGCAAGGGTTATGTCTACTTCGCGATGGCGTTCTCGCTGGGCGTTGAGCTCATCAACATGCGGATTCACAAGAGGGTCGCGCCTGTTGTGCTACATCACCGGTTCGAGCAAATCGAACCGGTGGTGACGACCCGCGAGGCAAGGAAGGCGAACTCATGACGATCCTATGTGGAACCGATTTCCCCGAAAACTCAGACACGGCGACTCGCGTCGCGTTCAGGAGAGACGACTCGACCGAACCGCTGCAGACTCGACGCCGCGCGCAGGCCGAAGGGCTCCGGCAACAGTTCGCCATCGACGTCCAGCCACTGGTCGAGCGCGGCGCTGTGCTTCTGCGCGACGTGGAACAGTGGGCTGGGGAGCAACCACGGCCAGGCGATCGGTCGTTCATCGTCAAGCCCGGATGGGGGCGCGCGGACAGCCACCTCACGCAGCTCGCAGAAGAGTCCAAGGTGGATCTCATTGTCGTCGGAACCCAGCAGCGCGCGGGGACCGCGCGGCTCTGGCAGGGCTCGGTGCCTCGTGGAGTGCCGATGAGCGTGGCCTGCGTGCCCCTCCGTGGCGCTGGCGATAAGACGGTGGAGACTCCATGATCGGCTCCGAACGCACCAAGGCAGCTTTGACGAGCGCCGATTCACCGCTTCAGGGGAAGGCTCTTGAGTCCTACGCATTTGCGTACGCGGCATGGGTGATCGCCATGGTCGCCACCCTGACGAGCCTGTTCTTCGGAGAAGTGATGAAGCTACCGCCGTGCTCGCTGTGCTGGTACCAGCGGATCTGCCTGTTCCCACTGACCGGCCTGATTGCCGCCGGGATCGTGCTCCGGGACAAGAATCTCGCCTACTACACACTGCCGTTGGTGGTCGTGGGGCTTGGGCTCGCTCTCTATCACAACCTCATCTACTACGGCGTCGTTCCAGAAACCCTTTCGCCCTGCACACAGGGTGTACCCTGCAACTCCCGCCAGATCGAATGGCTGGGGTTCATCACCATCCCCTTGATGGCTTTGCTCGCATTTCTTTCGATCCTGCTCTGTCTACTGGCGCATCGAAGCAACCTGCGGGGAGCACGCGCATGAGGCGGGACATCTTGCGCCTCGCGGGAATCGCTGCGGTTCTCATCACGGCATTGGTCCTGGTGGCGGTCTATTATCTTCGCGCCCAGAGACTGGAGCGAACAGCGCAGGTTGCCGAGCGAGCCAGCACCGACAATTCGATCTTCGTCCGCCCGCACAGTCGCAGCATGGGCCCCGAGAACGCGAAGGTGACGGTCGTCGAGTTTCTCGATCCGGAGTGCGAGTCCTGTCGAGCTATTTACCCCATGGTCAAGCATCTGCTTGGCCAGTACGCGGGACGCATCCGGTTCGTGGTTCGCTATATGCCGCTGCACCCCAACTCGATCTACGCGGCCGGCGCATTGGAGGCCGCCGGTGAGCAGGGGCGATTTTGGGACATGCTGGAGATCCTCTTTCAGAACCAGCCGGACTGGGGCAATCACCATGCCCCCAAGCCGGAGCTCATTCCAGGGTACGCGCAGCAGATTGGGCTCGACATGCAAGCCTTCGAGCGGTCCTTGAGCGTCGGCGCTCACAGGGCGCTGGTGGAGGCCGATCACGCCGATGGGCGGAGCTTGGGCGTCACCGGCACGCCGACCTTCTTCGTAAACGGCAGGCTCCTGGAACGGCTGGGCCACGAACAGCTCAAAGCGCTCATCGAAGAAGAGTTGGCCAAGTAGCGGTGGGAGGAAATCCAAACGAGCGGAACATGCTGAGGACCCCGATCGGGCGCCTGCGCGTGGTCGCTTTCGCCGAGGGTGCTGGAAGGTGTCTCCCGAGCGACCCCAAGGGCCACCTGCCTAGTTTGCTTTGAGTGCACTTTCTGCGTTAGCTGCGTGAACGAGGTGCTACACAACGTATGCTCGAACTGCGGCGGTGGCCTGTGCCCAAGGCCGCTCAGACCGTCAAAGAATTGGAAGGGTGACAACTTCCTTGCCGTCAAACCGGCGACGCACCAGGTGACTCACAAGCCGGTGGATCG
>Ga0105049_10005413_pt1 | contig 14862 bp, 17 predicted proteins | sample MAT06_FD_78087 | JGI IMG/M metagenome (GOLD analysis project Ga0105049, IMG submission 78087) | Freshwater microbial communities from Lake Fryxell liftoff mats and glacier meltwater in Antarctica - MAT-06 | ecosystem: Environmental > Aquatic > Freshwater > Ice > Liftoff microbial mat | place... | reverse complement strand
CGGCCAGACAGCCGGCCTGCAACACCAATTCAACTGCCTCAGGAATGAGCATGAAAAAGCGCGTAATATCCGGATGGGTCACGGTGACGGGCCCCCCTTCCGCAATCTGATTCAGAAAGCGAGGGATAACGCTGCCAGAAGATCCCAACACATTGCCAAAACGCACGGCACCCAACTTGGTCATGCCCGAAGGAAGCGCTTGTAAGATAAGTTCGCAGACCCGCTTGGTCGCACCCATGACATTGGTCGGGCGCACCGCCTTGTCGGTCGAGATTAAAATCAGCCGCGGTACCCCTGCCGCGACGCAGGACTGGGCGACATTCAGGAACCCAGCAACATTGTTGCGCACGCCGGCCAAGGGATTGCCCTCGACGATCGGCACGTGTTTGTAGGCAGCCGCATGGAATACCACCGCCGGACGTTCGACCGCGATCAGATCCGCGACGGGCTCGGCCCAGGTAACATCTAAGAGGGCCTCTACCACGCTGACATTGCGATAGGTGTCCTCGATTTCCCGGGCAATCGCATACAGGGATGGTTCACTGGCATCAACAAGGATCAGGCGATGGGCACCCTGAGCAGCAATTTGCCGACACAGTTCCGAACCGATCGAACCGCCTGCACCCGTCACCAGGACGGTGTGGCCCGCCACCAGGGCAGGGACTATCTGCGGATCTAAATTGCGTCGCGGACGCCGCAAGAGGTCTTCGATATTGATATCGCCGATAGCAACGGTGTTGGCACCTTCGGCCATGGCATCAATACCGACCACCTGCTTGACCCGTATACCGGCCTGCATGGCCGAATTAAAGATCAGCGTTAATTGTTCAGGAGTAAGATCACGCACCGCGACAATGAGCAATTCAGCGTCAAAGCGCTTGGCAACCACCGCCAACTGATCCAGGCCACCCCAGATCCGCCGCCCATGGATAATGCTGCCACGTTTGCGGGCATCGTCATCGATGAACGCAACCGGGCACAGCCGACCGCCGCGCCGCAAAGAGCGGCAGGTCACCTCGCCCAACTCACCCGCGCCATAGATCAGCGTGCGGATGCCACGCGCCCGCGACCGCCATTCGTGCCAGATACGGACCCCGAGGCGATTGCCGACACACAGGGATAAAGCCAGCAGCCCCTCTAAGCACACGAAGGCGGCGGAGGGTTGGCCGAGCGTGAGCGAACCCACGGCAAGAGCAGCCGAGCCGGCAGCAACGCCGAGAACCAATCCGAGCAGGGCATGGACGCCCGTGTAGCGCAGAAGGAGCCGATAGCTGCCCAAGATCCAGAACAAAGCCACCCGCAGGCCGACAGCCATCGCAATCAGCGCCGCTTCGCCGGGACCAAAGCCATAGCGCAACAGGGCCGCGGCAGCCAGCCACGCGACCAGCAGACAGGCCAAGTCGAGCATGCAGCGCAACAGCCGGAAGGCGCTAGCCTGCGGATGCGGCATGAAGGTGGTGGTGCGGGAACGGGTCACAATGGGTCAGGGTCAGCCGGAAAGCTATCGCGAATAAGCCGGAATCACAAGGGTGAGTTCAGGTGTTGCAGGCAGGCCAAACGTGAGTCTTCCCGGCTTGCGACCACTGCCGGCTTTGGCCCCGCCGCCCGCCTATCAGCACCGCGCGATTGCACGCCCCTGGGAGGGTCGGGCACCGGCTCGACCGGCGGGTGCATGAACACCCCACCAACCATCAACCCCGGCAGCACGTCCGAACGATCACCGCCACCCGCCTGACATCCGCGTCGGTCATGGTGGCAATGCTCATCCCCGAACGCGATCCCCTCTCCCGCCGCCCACCACGGTCCGCAAAATACATCTCACATACATCACCATACCGAGCGTCGCTAACATCTGTCCATCGACCTCGGCCAAGCGGTGCGGTGTCGACATATCGATGCCGTGAATCTGCGCCAAGCCGGTAATCCCTGGACGGGCGGCGAACACACCGCGTTGCTCGCGTTCAGCAATCAGTTCATGTTGACTCGGCAGACAGGGCCGCGGTCCGACCAGACTCATCTGGCCCCACAGCACATTCCACAATGGGGTGATCGTGCCCCCTTTTCCATTTTGTAGGTTACACCAGAATCACGTTCGGCGCAGATCCATGCCTCGGTCGTCGCCAGTTCCTCCGGGGCATAGCTCTGGAAGCGCTGATGAGGTCTCAGTTGGCCAGAGTAGAGGGCGTCCAGCGAACGAGAGTCAACCGTCGGCTCGGCCGAGACGACCGTCAGCCCGCTCCTTTGAAAGATTTCTAGATGATCACGGTGGCGGAGGCGATTCATGTACATGTACCGGTTTCCGGCAAATAGACGCCAGCTCCGGTCGCCATAGCGTAGAAAGTTGACCAGCGTAATGTGGCCGTCTGAATGGGCGAAGTGGTCGCTGTAGTCAATCTTGTGGACGAATAGGGCCCTTGGTCGCGAGATTCGCAGACCTTCACGTAGGATCGCGGCTAGGACCACGGGGGGGATATGTTCAAAGACGGTGTAGGAAATATGATAGTCGATCGATTCTTCCTGTAGAGGCAGGCGGGAAGCGTCGCCAGGAGCAATATACTGAATCCTGAGCTCCTCCAAAATCGTGGCCAGAGGCCTGCACGTGGTCAGGTCCATGCGCAGGACATGGTCGAGTCGCTGTCCATCCAGATGGTCGCCGAAAATCCTCCGGATTGCATCGGTCTGCTGGTGGATGAACCGCAAGGTATCGAGGACAAGTTCCTGCTTCATGTACGGATTGAGGTCTACGGTGATGGTCTGGTCACCGCCCAGCAGATACAGCGCGATAGGCAGCAGGCCCTACCAGTCCCCACTTCAAGGAATGTCTTGCCTCGGAGGTCGCGTCCAGTCGCCAGAATCCGATTCCAAATATTCATTCCCGCAACCAGACGGCTAGACGGATCATAACTTCGCAAACCACCACAAAGCCGTTGCATGCGGTAATATAACGCAAGGGAGAGATGCTCCGGAAGGAGAGAAACGACATTCTGAATGGCAGACTTGGCGATCCAGCGCATATCGTCACTCCACCGGATAGGGGGTAAGAGAATAGATACTTGGATGCAGTGACCGGACTTGGTCACGAAAAGCGTCCCGACGTTGCAGCAACGCTTCCGCATCCACAGAGGAAAGCTCGCTTTGGAGCTGTCGCAGACGCTGTATTTCACCGCCGAAGCGCTCTTCATCGCCTTCGAGTTCCTCCGCCTGGAAGCAGCGGCGGAAGTCACGGGACAGAATCACTTGGCTCGATCCCAGGCGCACATGCTCCGCCAGAATCATTTCCGCAGAGATGGTCCCCATGCCCACCCGAGCAACACCGCCGAAACCGAAGGGCATCCCTGCCTCCTTGAAGAGGGCGGCAAGGTGATCAATCAGTCCCCCGGACAGCAACTCAAACATGAATGTCAACCCGGCCTGGAGGTGCAGATCGTTGAAGCCAACATGGATTCGGTCGATCCCCGGCACACGGGCAATCTCGGATGCTCGGGCCATCGCGGCGACGGTCTCGAGCAGAAAGACGGTCCGGGCCCTGCCAGCGACAAGCGCTGCGAATGCAGACGCCTCACCAGGAGTAGTCGCCATGGGAAGCATGATCTCGTCTGCTCCCAGGGCGATGGCCTGATTGATCTCTTCAAGGGACCCAGAGTGGAGGGGATTGATCCGAACCAGGACCTGGGCCCGTTGGCATGCAGCCCTCACAATAGCGATGTCGTCGGGGCCATGCCGCGAGATGACCGTGTCGAGGTGACCTTGGCGGGCCTCCTTGCCCATAATTTCGAGATCCACCATGATCACGTCTACGCCGCAGCGGTCGGCAATGGCGGCGGACCGCGCGTCAGAGGCAATCAGAATCAGGCGCATGTCAGGTCGACAAATCCGTTAAATACGGCGGCAAAGTCCTCCCGCCGCTTGATCACCCGATGCCCTCCGTCCGTCTCCTGCTCCAGCACCGCGAAGTTTGGTTGAATGAAAGGCGGCTTCATCACCAGAGAGTAAGATCCCACATTTCCGTAGAGGAGGAAGTCCCCGGGAGCGACTGCGCCAGTGACCCCACGCGACATGCAGTCCCCCTCGATGCAGGTAAAACCCGCTATGTCGAACTGCGCATCGGCTGCGGCGGACGTGGACCCCGACTGACGCAGCACAGTCAAAGGAAGATCGGTGATTCGCGCTGTGGGGCTGATATTAAAGATGCTTCCAGCTGTGGTCGCTACGGTCCGACCGCGGACTGTCTTCACGTCGATCACCCGGGTGATAAATTCGAACGTGTCCGCAACCAGGGCTGTTCCCGGTTCGATAATCAGCTCGGGACGATGACCGCCATCGGGGAACTCCTGAGCGAAACGACCAGCGATAACCCGTGCGTAGTCCTCGTAGGTCGGCGGCTCGCCCTTGATCCGAGCACGAAGGCTGGGCGGGATAGCGCTGTAATAGCCGCCGCCGATGTTGAGAAAATCCGGAACGAATCCGGAGATGCTCCGCATTGCGGCCAAGATTCCCTCGCAGCGGCCAGCGAATGTCCCGAGATCACGGTCAGGGAAGTGGCAGTGGAGCCCGGATAGGCGCACGCCGGAGGCGGATCGGAGCTTGGTGATCACGTCAGCGAAAAGGGGGCTATCGACGTCAATACCGAAACGCGAGGGGGATCCATCTCCGAGGGGGAAGTTGCAGCGGATTCCAATTCTGCCGATGCGACCGTCGGATGCCGGTGCCAGCCCAAGCACCAAGTCAAGGTCTCGCAAGGAATCGAGATTAACGATCCCGCCGCCGGAAAGGCAGGCGCGGATCGAGTCTGCTGATTTGCACGGACCATTGTAGATGATCCGTTCTCCATCAATGCCAAGGCGGCTGGCGAGTTCGAACTCCATCTCCGACACTACTTCTGCGGTTCCACCCAAGTCGTCGACCATCCGGCATACCGTGGGACAGTAATTCGTCTTGTAGGAGTAGGCGATCCGGAATCTGGGATATATTGAGGCGAAAGCCCGGTGCATGAACAGGTAGTTGGCGCGGAAGCGCTCCGGCAGGAATCGGTAGAATGCCTCCCCATGAATCACGGCGAGGCGGTCAGCGTCTTTCCAGTCCATGGCAGTCAGCCTCCCCGTCTTGGTTCGATGATGTTGCGCATACAGGTGACAATCAAGGCCGTCTTAAAAAGGATGGCGAAGTCGACCACGATCCCACGCTGGAATAGCAGATCAATGTACTCGTTATCTTTGACGATCTTTTCAGGCCACTCAAGTTCGTTGCGCCCTGAGACCTGCGCCAAACCCGTGATCCCTGGCCTGACGCGGAAACGCGCCCGGGTGGGGGCGTCGAAGGTGGCTGGATCGCCCAACTCGTAGCTGACCGGTGGCCGCGGACCGACGATCGACATGCTGCCAGCAATGACGTTGAACAGCTGCGGCAGCTCGTCCAGGCTGGTCCGACGCAAGATCCGCCCCATCCAGGTGATCCGTGGGTCATCCTGGTAGCTGAATAGCCCCGTCCCCGTTCGCTCCGCATTGTCGACCATGGTCCGGAATTTCAGCATTGTAAACAGGACGAGATCCCGCCCCAGGCGCTTCTGGCAGAACAAGATTGGTCCGCGGGAGGTGACCTTCACCAGAACCGCAATCAAGACGATCAGCGGCGATAGCAGCAGCAGCAACGGAACCGCGATAAGGAAATCGAGTGCCCGTTTCAGCGCGAAAGTCATCGCAGCGATCCCTCAGGCTCAGTGTCGAGGACCGGTGTCAGCCAACCGCGATGCGATTCGGTCATGCCCGAAGCAACGGCCAAGTAGTCAGCGAGGAGTTGACGCGTGATCGGTCCGACATTCCCAGTACCAATCGCCATCCGGTCGAGCGAGGTCAACGCCATCACCTCGGCGGCGCTGCCGCAGAGGAAAGCCTCATCACAGATATAAAGCTCGCTGCGGTCGATCTCTCGAGCTTCAACCGCGAAACCTCGCTCCCGGGCGAGTTCGAATAACGTCGTGCGAGTGATGCTCTCAAGAATTGAGCTGGTCAGCGGTGGGGTGATCAAGACCCCCTTCCTGACCATAAATAGGCACGAGCCGGCTCCTTCCGAGACCTTGCCGTCCTCCCCCATGAGAATCGGGAGGTCATAGCCGTTACGCTTCGCTTCGAGGTGGGCATAGCGGCCATTGATGTAGTTCGCCCCCAGCTTTACCCGGGGCGGTAGACTGCGATCACTAATGCGCGTCCAGGTCGAGGTGCAAGCGGCAAAACCCTTCATCTGCGTCGGGTCGCTGCGGTCCTTGAGCACCGGGGCGATGAACATCCCGGTTGGCTCAGAAGAGAACCAGCTCCCTTCGCCCCCAACAAACACCGTGACGCGCAGCGCGATATCGCCGCAATAGTGGTTTGCTGCCACGACCGCGCGAATCCCCTCAAGAATACGGTCCGGTGGAAATGGCGGCGTCAGGCCGGCGAGTTTGCAGGATTGCTCTAGGCGTTCGAGATGATCATCGAGACGGAAGACGTATATCTGACTCCGCGAAGCGTTGTAGTAGCCGCGCAAGCCCTCAAACACATTGATCCCGAACTGGGCGGTGGGCGAAAGCACAGGAACGGTAGCATCGAGATCCCTCACGATCTTGCCGTCAATCCAGATAAGCCGACTTTCCATGTTCATTCTCGGTGATTGGTGCAGGCAGATGCCAAGCGTGGCATCCGATGCAGGATGGAGACGATGCGATTGGGCTCGCGCCCTGACTTGCGATGGACGACCACGAAGCCCTGCCGAACAAGGTCGTCCTCATGCTTGGGATCAATATAGATAATCATGGTTTCGCGATCCGCGATCTGGGCGACGACCTCGCCCAGGACCGACCAGTCAAAGGGATTGTACAAGAACAAGAGGATCCTCGGTGACGTGCACCGCGAGACGAGAGATCGAGCGTCGGCGGCAAATATGTCCGCCCGATCTCCAAAGCCCATTCGCTCAAGATTCTCCCGGGCGATCCCAACGAGGCATGGGTCGTATTCAATTCCGCCCGGACGATGGCGTGGTTCATGCTCTCCGAGGTGCAAGCAGTAGACCAGGATGGACTTCCCCTTGCCGGCACCGAGGTCGAAGAATTGGAAGTCTCGAAAAGTGTCGCCAGTTCGGCGCCGGACGATGCCCAGCGCGGCGTGGATTTCATCAGTGCGGGAGCAAACGTACCAGATCCCGTGCTCGAAATCCGCCGGACGTCCGGAGTACTCCTCCTGCCGCTGCGGCATATGGGTGTCAGTCCGATGTCGGAGATCGAACCATGCCGTTTGGAGGAAGTTCGAAATGCAGAACCACGGGCCGCGCCGGAGCAGCACCCGCAGGTAGGACGAGACCTGGGCAATCTTCATCGTCCGCTCTCCCTATCGGCGGGTCCGGAACGGGCCAGCCCAATGATGAACTCCTGATGCCGACGCATCACAATATCAGGATGAAAGATGGCGACATAAACCTCGGTGGCACGCCGGCGCATGTCCTCACGACCCGGACGGGTCGCATCAAGCCGTCGCACCGCCTCGACCAGCGAGCCGGCGTTGCGCGCGGCATAGGGGAATCCGATAGCATGACGTTCAAGGAGATCATTGAGCTCACCCCCCAGACAGGAGATCACCGGAAGCCCCCGAGAAAGATACTCGACGGGCTTGTTGGGAATGTTACCGATGAAGTTCCTTTCCGGATGGTACGGGGCGAGGCCAGCATCGCAGGCGGCCATGATGGCGTTCATGCCATTGCGGTCCACCCACCCAGGCAGGTGCACGTCAGGAAGACCGCTGACTGCGGCACGGATCTCAGCCAAGCCCTCCCCGTCGCCGCACAAAAACCAATGGACTCTGGTCCCGCCCGCCGCCGCAAGGCGACGGGCGGCCTCAATAACGGTCAGAATATCGTACTGGCGACCGAAGGTGCAGAACAGACAGATGCCGAGGTCGATTCCAGGCCGGAACGAGGGGAACCCCTCCAAGGCCTGCGGACAGTCTTGACTCGATCTTCCGCTTGGCGGCGGATCGTAGCTCATCGGAATCACGGAATCGAGTGTACGTCGCTCCCGCCCAGCTTTTTTAAGGGCCCAGGTGAGAAATGACTCGGTCAGGCTGACGAGAGCGTCGGCTCGACGCAAGGTCCGGCGAGCGAAACGCTGGTAAGGATGTAGGGCGAGCCGCCCCAACGGACGCATCACATCCGGGCATGCCTCCAGGAAGATATCGGGCCAAGCATCGCGAACATCGATTGCGCACGGTATCCCTAGGCGGTTGCAGTACTGGGCACAGGCAGCGGCAAGTTCGATGGTTGGATAGCAGATGATAGCCACATCGGGTCGCGGCAGCCCGGGGGCGCGACGTCGAAACGCCCGCGCGACCTGGCCGTGGTCGACAAGTCGGCGGAGGCCGACATGCCGGGTGTAACCGCAACTGGGCAACAGTTCGATCCTGACCCCGTCGCCCCGGTCGATCGTGACACCCCGCCCGAAGCGATGGCGCTTCGCAGTATGAATGAAATCGCTCGTCCACCAAGTGATCCGATGCCCAGCTGCGGCCATGTGGCGGGCAACCATCCCGGTGCGCCACAGACGGACGTCGTCCCCATCACTGGGCAGGCTTTCGCCCGTGGTCGCCAACCAGATGTCGAGGGGACGGTCAAATTCAGCCCGCATCTGATGCTCTTTGGGGCCCTGGGCCTACTATCGCCAACATGTTTCCCATCAGGTGCCCTGTCTGGCCGCGGGAAAACTTGGCCGTCGCTCTCGATATCACATCATTACTGGGCATAGAGTGACGATTCTTCCCAACGACACCCGAGAAGGGATGTCTAGCACAGGGATTATCAATCATATATCAACAGTTTCTTATGGGCAACGGCGCTCCTGAGACAGGATATGATATTCTTGACCCTCCCCAGCCCATCAAAACCAAAGGAATTTACTAACATGCGGTAATAATATCCGCGCGTAGGGACTGGGGAACGTATCATTTTTCCACGCACTACTATATGCACATTGGCAATCAAGGCCTCGCCTTGCTTTCCTCGTGATATTCCGAATATCCTGCCCTTGTGGCCCAGTAGGCCGACCAACGCCTTTGCTCGGAACTCAACATCCCATGGCGTTTCGCATTTTTCCAGTGCCGACAGCAGGAAGTCACGCCTCCAGCAGGCGATCGTGAGGGAGAGAAGATATCGGGAGCCCTCCATGACAGGCCCGAAAAGGTTGGACCCGCAATCGACTCCCTTCCCAATAGGCGCCCCAGATGTCAATTTAATGTAATCGGCCCTTCCGCTTTCAATGTAATTAATCGCCCTTAAAAATTCCCCTCTGTCTATATTTTTCGTCAAGATTCTATCATCCATCCAAGTGCATATACAGGATACAGTCGGCGGCAAAAGGCTTATCGCGTAGGTCACATTTTTATTAAACCCACCATCTCTCTCTGGGGCTACAACCATCCCCTTAAATTTCATTAATTTTACCATCATCGTAATGCGATTCCCGGCGCTCACGACTACGATATTGCTTTCCAGCCAAGGAGCATGTCTTCGAATTGAAAAGAGGAAGACCGGCCACAGCGGGGAAAACTTGTCACAAGTTGATACTATTATCTTGATGCTCATTCCCGCTGAACTTTGTCGAGTAAAACGGTCCGCATGGCAACGAAATTGGTCGTTCTAAACTGCTCGTATATTTCTCGGTATTTCTTTACCGGGAAAAGATAGCCCGAAGGCGTCACCCGGAAAATGGAGTAGCCCTTTTCCTTTAAAAAATACCAGAAATCCTGGAAATAGGTCTTGGTGTCGATGTTGCAGCCACCGAACTCAAAGGAGATGTAATCCACTCTTCCGTCGATGATCATATTATCGGCGCCCATCAGGGCGTCTAATTCATGTCCTTCGATGTCAATTTTGAGCAAATTTATCCTTGATACATCATTTTCTCGGCAATATTCGTCAATGGTACAAATGCTGACCTTTTCGCTTACGGAGAAGTCGACCGAAAAGTGATCAAGACGGCGCTTAGTAAGAGATGCCATTCCGGACCCCTCTGCCTCATAAAACAGCAATGCTTCCCCCGATTCCTTGCCCATTCCAAAATTATTGAAATGAATTCGATCGCCCCCCACGGTTTCGTTCACCAAGATGTCGAAGGTCTTTCGGCTCGGCTCGAAGCAATGTATGTCGAACTCCCTGCCTGCCAGACACTCGATCGCAAGATTTAAAAATTGCCCCTTATTGGCGCCTATGTCAAAGACGCACAATGGACCGCGCACTTTCTTGCACAGGGATTTAATAATTCCACCCTCCCCGCTCCTCGCCGCTCCCGTTCCGTACCCGATTCCCATGAGATACTGAGAAAATAAGGAAATATTCTCAAGAATAATTTGGGCCGGATAGTTTCCGGCCATAAAGGTTGGTATTATTTTTTTAATCGCTCTCATATCGCACTCCGGATTAAGATGTGAACCTATAGTTACTGAAAGGGGGAAGCTGGCAGGCGCGACCGCGACTTCTTGCCAAATATGCCAAGAGGAACCCCGAGGATAACGGAGAGCAGGATCATGATGTCTGCACCTCGCAGGAAATTGATATCTTCGGCCAATCCTCCAAATATTGCCACACAGACGCTAATGAGAAACAAGGAAGACAGTGGATCCCTTGATCTGAGAAGCTTGTCGAACAGAAAAAACAAGAGGGCACACGGAAAAATTAAAAAAAGGAGGCCAGCTGCACCAAATGCATTGAAGAGCAATAAAGGCAAAGGAACCGCAACCCCTGATGCATTGATGATATAGGGCATTTCATGCGACAAGTCGGGGTTAAGTGCAATTACCCTCTCCTTTAGCCCACTTTCGTCACCCGGCGTGAGCATATGCAGCACAGGGAGCGCTTCGTTCAAATGACCAAATGAGATTTCAAAGGGAGTGGAATGAAGCAAATATCGATAGCAGGACCTATTCAACATATGTCTCACAACAGCCAAGCCACCTTCTCTTCGGGCGTCTTCATTGAGAACAATTTTATAGCTGGCCATGAAAATAATCAAAGCCGTAGAAATAAGGGCGAGCCGCTTGAGGCTGGCCGTGGTCCACAATCTTAAAAGAAAAAATACAACGGGAGCAAACAGAAAAATGCGAAGTCCGGTCGCCAAGGAGGCTATAGTCGCCGCGACTCCGCACAACATGGCTGGAAATCCGATTTTTTTCGATTTCAACAGATACAAAGCAAGCAATAAGGGCGCCACCTTTAGGCATCCAGAGGTATAAAGACCGCTGCCCTTATACCCGCCATTTCGATAAACTTCAGCGAAAACAACCGCGCCCAGCAAAGAATCTACATATGAAAGATAGAAAACGAAAAAAGCCACTAGGGAGATTACCGCAATGAACGAGATCATCGCTGATTGCTCGCCGGAGAAATCGATTGCTTGCGGAGATTCCTCGGGCGGATTACGCGACAATTTTCTGCAAATTCTTACCGACAAGACTAATATGAAAAGATTTAAAGTAGCGTAGACTGGGAGATCGTAGTTCTCCCATTGCTCCCGGTTACCGGCCCACTCGAACAATGGCAACCCAACCATAAATAATCCCAACAGGAAGGCTAGTCCTTTTCGTGGATCCCTCACGGGGCTATCCACCAAACAACCAGAAGAATAAGCACGATAACGGCCGCATATAGCCGAGCCCACACTAAATCGTCATACACTCCTACCACTATCCTTTCATGGTTTCCAATTCTGGCGAGCTGTGGGTCTATGAAAACCGCCATCAATATAGTGTTTATACCATTGAAGAGCCCCGATAGGCCGAGCAAAAGCCCGCGATTTTCCGGGAATATCGAGAGTAAATAAATGACCACGGGCCATGCGGCATAGTATGGAATAAATGATACGCAGACTAACGATTTAAACTCGTTGTATCTTCTGCTTCTGAGTCGACGTGGGGAGTTGATCCTGGCTGGTGCAACCGCACTTACAGCTCGCCGATAAAGGGTCCCATTAGCATTGATTCGCTGAACTAGTATTATAAATATGCCTTCAATTCGACTCCGAAAACATATGACCCCGCCGATCAGCAGCGGAACAAACAGGAATGCTACTGCTAGAACCCAATGCCTGACTCCTGCCATTTTCCCATCTGCCATCGCCCCTAACAGGGGAAGGAAAATAAACATAAGTGCCCGGGAGGCAAGACTCAGGCTGTTCTGCAGCATTAAACCGGCGGTGGGATTGCCGCACAGATAACCCGATCTGCGACAGAGGCATGTGCTCGCTTCTATGGCACTGAGCAGCCCCAGGATAAGCATCAATATGATAATCAACCGAGATCCATTCCCAGAGAGTACAGCCCTGTTGCCCTTATTTTCCTGAGAAATCCGGTTTTATGCTGGGGCTCAAAGGAGATCACATGATATTTCCGCAAGGCGTCCGTAATCGGCTTGTCAATGCAGTCCATTCGACGGAAAACTTTTATCTTCTGCAGCGATGCCTTGCGGGCGTGCAATCTATACCCGCCATATAATTGATATTCGCTAAAGCTCAAGTCGGTGTAATTTAATAAAATTCTTTCAATCGCACTCATCCAAGAATCGCCGTGCTGTCTTTCAATGGCCCCAAGCATTTCCTGAAGCTCGTTTTTCACGAAGTACATCTGGTTGGTGATCATCGATTTTTTTACACGACCACGCGGAAAAATATCTGGCAGGCACTTCTCACAAAAACTATTGTAATATCTTTGAATAGCCTGCCCAGTGGTACAGACGGATCGATAGGGAATCCGTGGCGATATCACGCTATCTCCGTCAACGATTAACGAGCTTGCCCAAGATGACTTGAGGACTGCTTCGTATTTTAAGAATTGCTGGTAATACCAGCCCGCGCGACCGCCTTTCCAGTTGGAAATAAATAGCGATCTCAGAATAAGGTCGTCGTCGGCATGAAAGGTTACCTCTCCAGGTAGCCATCGGGGGCGAATTGGGCTGACCAGCACAATCTTCCATCCCTGGAAAACGTTTAGGAAGTATGCCAATATCAGCGGAGATGGGGTCCTTGCTATTAGGATCAAAGAAGAATCGACAGGCGAATCAGCATTCATAATCAAACATACTTTTCATTGCGGGGACTCATATAATTGAAGAAGCACCCTTGACGGGCTGTGAAGGGCAGACGGTGACTGTCACGACGGCGGGGCGCCCTGGTCTGTGATGGGATCGACGACCAACCACTGACAAAATCTGAGAGCAAGAGCTTGAATGCTCGTGTGAGGAGGGCAAGGCTTCCGGCGCTCCTCATCCATGTCAATCGTCCGGTCCACCGTTGTCCATAACATTTATGAACCTTTGGTAGGAATCCGCCCACCCTTGCTCCAAGGAGACACGCGCGTGCCAACCAAGCCCGGCCAAACGCGAGATGTCCAGCAGCTTACGAGGCGTGCCATCAGGCTTACTGCGATCCCAGATGACAGGTCCCCGATGGCCCACCGTACGCTGTACGACAGTGGCGAGTTCAGCAATAGTCACGTCGCCACCACAGTCGACGTTCACCAGACCTCCCGGCGACTGTCCAGCGCGGACATGCTTCAGAAGATTCAAGCACGCGCTGGCGAGGTGGTCGACGTGCAAGAACTCACGGCGCGGAGACCACTTCCCCACAGGCTGACCGGTTTGTCACCGGTCAGCTTGGCCTAATGGAATTTCCGCGACATGGCGGACAGGACGTGGCTACCAGCTAGACCGAAGCTGTCGCCCAGTCCTTACAAGTTGGTCGGCATAACTGACCTCCAGTCCGTGCCGTACTGACGATTGCAGGTCCTCTGCACCCCAGCGATCTTGGCTAAGGGCATAAGGTGCGTTGGTCTGCTCCAGAGGGACAGTCAGCAAATACTCCTCCCGCAACGACTGCGAAGCAGTGTTTGGGATAGATGCATGATGAACCCAAAACAGCACGCGCGGCACACGTGCCAAGCGGCAGGCCTCGATCAGGTTGAGCTCGATGGCTAGATTCTGAGCAAGAAAATCGTACCGGTAGGTGTCGTTGGCCAAGATACCGCCCATTTTGGCCGCGGCGATGATCACCACCCCTGGCTTCGCTTCGGCACGAAGCGGGTAACTTCCGCGCCATCGCGAAGGTCCAACTCCTGGCGGGCACGAGTCAGGACGCGGAGCCCACGCGCCTTGCACTTACGCACCAGCGCAGAGCCGACCAGGCCGCGGTGGCCAGCGATGAAAATGGGGCCGGCGATCTCACTCATGGCTGGCATTTACTTGAAAACCGGCTTGGCGTTGCACGTGTTCGCGCTTCGCCAAGTCCAGGTCGTGCGCCATCATCTCATCAACCAATTGTTCGAGGGTGGTGGTGGGCCTCCAGTCCAGCTTGGCGTGCGCCTTGGTTGGATCCCCGAGCAGCGTCTCTACCTCCGTCGGTCGGAAGTAGCGCGAGTCTATCTTGACGATGGCTTGGCCGTCAGCGGTCAGGCCTTGCTCAGCGATTCCGCTGCCTTCCCAGGCAATGGCCAAGCCGACGCGCTGGCAGCACAACTCGACAAAGCGCCGTACCGTCTCCTGGCGGCCGGTGGCGATGACGAAATCCTCGGTCGTATTTTGCTGCAGCATGCGCCACTGCATCTCGACATAGTCGCGGGCATGACCCCAATCGCGCCTCGCATCTAGTTTACCCAGGTAGAGGCAGTTATCGAGACCGAGGCTGATGCGCGCGATCGCGCGACTGATTTTGCGGGTGACGAATGTCTCGCCTCGGCGCGGGCTTTCGTGATTGAAGAGGATCCCGTTGCATTCGTACGCACACTCCTGGGGTTCACCGAATATTATTTTTAGCCCGGGGCATGACCGGTTTGAAAGCCTCCAGGCTGGTGCCAAGCGCTG
>Ga0105049_10005412_pt1 | contig 14871 bp, 7 predicted proteins | sample MAT06_FD_78087 | JGI IMG/M metagenome (GOLD analysis project Ga0105049, IMG submission 78087) | Freshwater microbial communities from Lake Fryxell liftoff mats and glacier meltwater in Antarctica - MAT-06 | ecosystem: Environmental > Aquatic > Freshwater > Ice > Liftoff microbial mat | place... | reverse complement strand
CATTGTTCATCCATTTATATCCAGATACAAGCACAGCACCTTCCGCTGCTTTATCGGTTAGATTTCCATTTTCGTCAAGGTATTTTGCCTGGAATAAACTTCCGAGGATACTATCAATAAGCATTCCGGTAAAGCCAATCGCGGCAAGGATAGTAAAATGCCACCACCAAGTATCAAAAGTCCCGATAAGTGGATTAGTGTAGATGAACATGGCTGAAAAGATTGTAGCTCCTGCTAACCCTGAGACGGTACCTATCAGACTTATCCCACCTGAGATTCCCGCAGGAACAGGTTTAAATCCAAAGATATCAATCACTTTCCCATTGAAACGTGATCCGATTTCTGAGGCCCACGTGTCCGACACCGCGACGCAGACAGGAATGGCAGAAATAAAACAGAAACCCGCAATTTCCCAAGGCTCATTCATTGTGTGAAATCCGATCATTAAAATAGCATACAAACCACCGTTGCTCCACACCTGAATCCAATCTCTGGGCTTTCCATTTTTTTCGTCAGAAGCTTTGCTTTTTCTTTTGATAATCTTAACAATAAGCACACTTGAAATAAAATAAAACACCAATGGAAAAAGAAAATAATAATGTGCTATAATTACTATCCAAACTCCGATAAGACCTGCAAAAATGGACCCGCTAAATGTCAGAAATTTCAAACGGGTTGTAACTACGCAAAAAATGACTGCTGCAAAAGCGGTATAGTTCCAAACAAGCAATTCTCCGGATGTTTGATCGTCCAGCCGTAACAAAAGGGCAGCAGAGATCAGAGGAATAAAAAAATTGTCCCATCCGCGTCTGCCCATCGCTTCAACTAATGTGAGGAAAGCTGCAAAAAGAGGAATTGCCAGCCAGAATATCTCTTCCCGAAGTTGTGGTAAGCGCTCTGGAAAGATTAATCTTAAAAATCCTGATAACAAAATAAAAGCGATGAAAAAGCTGATACTTCCTGTGATCGTTTTCTTATCGCCGGTAAGGTTATAAATGCCCCTTGGATAAAGAGTACCAGCAGTCGCCGCCAGAGCATCGCATATTGCTAATACTGCCATTGAAAAAAAAATAATCATCCGTTTTTCCGGAATAATAAACAGCAGCATAAGAAAGGACAATGCAAAAAGTGGAATCCCATACGTTTTCTCTGATGACGATCTGGGAAAAATGAGATCCATTTTTACCAGAAAAAACAGAATCGGAATAAGGACCGCAACAATCACTTTAAGGGCGAAAAGGTCAACCAGAATTATCGGGGCAACGGCGCAGGCACCGACAGCTCCAAGGTGAAGAATTTTCCTGCACAGCCATTGAGGAATCCATTGATGCTTTGAGGCCAGTACAGTAAACAAAACAAAAAATAGTATCGTTCCGCTTAAGCCGGCAAGGATCGCAGCGTCATTTTGCATAGGTTTGCGCAAGGTAGAAAAATGGAAAATCTAATCTCAGATGTTTTACGAATAAATGGGCGGCCTTTTTGAATTTGAAGACAAGCATTGGTTTCCGGAGGTTCTGCGGAAGATGCAGGTCGAATACATCGGTTGGCTGGCGGCCACGTTTAAAATCTATGCATGCATCGAATCTCCTTTATACGAAGCGTTACACAATTCACGAAACACCAATATTACAGACCTTTGCTCGGGTAACGGTGGACCGATAAAGTTCCTGCTAGCCACCAAAAAGTTGAACAACGTTACCGCAACACTTACTGATCTTTTTCCGGTTGAAAGTGCTGATACCGATAGAATTTCCAAGGAAACAAAGCCGGTAAATGCTTTGAAGGTGCCGGAACATTTACAAGGATTAAGGACGATGTTTAACGCATTTCATCATTTTAATGAATCAGAAAAAAGGAACCTGATAGAGCAACAGGCAGGAAACGGATTTTTTGTGGCGGAAATACTACAGCCGGATCCGCTGGTTTTTCTTAAAATTCTTTTTACCACTACAATCGGACAACTCCTGTTGACTCCATTTGTCAAGCCTTTCGGCTGGAAAAGAATTGCTTTAACCTATTTAATTCCAATAAATATTATCACCGTAACCTGGGATGGATTGGTTAGTGTGTTGAAATCTGAAAGACCGTCAAAAATGGAAGACCGCTTGAAACACTTAAATTTAACTGGTGTAAGAGTACGCTCAGGAGTTAGCGGAGCCTGGTGGGCAAGAATTTCATGGTTTTATGTAATACCTTTAAAGCCATGAAGCATGCTCTTACTTTATGGCGCTTCAGCAGGCCGCACACATTGATTGGCAGTACGCTTAGCATCCTTGCAATTTTTCTGATTGCAGCTGGAAATTACAGTTTTAATGGCCAGGAAGCCCACGTGATCATTCCTGATTTAATCAGGCTATTTACCATAAGCCTGATAAGTGCGCTTGCCTGTAATATTTATATCACTGGTCTTAACCAGTGGTCGGACGTTGAAGTAGATAAAGTTAATAAGCCCTGGCTACCAATAGCATCAGGTGAGTTAAGTAGGAGAAATGGGTTAATTATCGTAATTGTTTGCGGTGTAATTTCAATTTCAATTGCCGTTTTTTATTCATTGTTTTTCGCCGCTCTTATTCTTTCGATTCTTGCAATAGGAACGGCATACTCATTACCGCCGTTAAAGTTTAAACGAAATCATATTGCAGCTGCATCTTCCATTGCACTTGTTAGAGGATTGCTTGTTAATATTGGATTTTACCTTCATTTTTATTTTGAGATGTTTGGTAAATGGCAACTTGATAAGGAAATCTGGCCGTTGGTGGTATTCGTTGCTGCATTTAGTCTGGGAATTGCCTGGTTTAAAGATATCCCGGACACAAAAGGCGATGAAAAATTTGACTTCGGCACGCTTGCAGTAAAAGCAGGGCGACAGAGGGCATTTATTGCAGGGGTAATTGTTGTTTCGTTTGCATACAGTTTTATTCTTTTCATGGCTGCGACACGGCAACTCCCAAATCCAGTATTTTATTTCATTTCACATCTCATTGCATTGTCGTTGTTTCTTTACCAGTCTAATAAATTGAAGGTAAATGATGACAAAAAGGTAAAGCGTTTTTATATGTTTTTCTGGGGACTTTTCTTCGCAGAATACATTATTTATCCTTTGGGATTTTATGTGTGAATGTGAACAGTTAGAGGTTTAGTTTCCGGGGCAAATAAAAAAGAGTCTTCTTCTCCCGAACCACATCACACCTACGCGGCATTGTCAATTGCCATTCAATCACATTCCATCTTCTTTCCAGTACACCCTCTTCATTCCGAGATGATACCAGGCCATTTTTCCATCTTTCAGGAGCTGCAGGATTTCTGGATATGCAGTTTTCCGGATGTCGTCGTATTCAGCATTCAGAAGCATTTTCAGGTTGTTGTCCAACATCGATTTCTTTCCTTTTAATGTAACGATATAATATCCGTTCAATTCAATAATATCTTCATAACTAAGTGGTAAAATAACCTTTCCATCCTTATTGATCATTCCCATGAGTCCTGCCTTTTTAACCCTGGCCTTTCCATCCCGAAAGGCCCAGACAGCTTCATAAGTGAATTCGGTCACTGGTTTCCCCGCCTTATTAATAAATCCCCATTTATTTCTTTTACTGACACTTGCCAGGCCATCGGAAAAATATCCGGCATCGTCGTAGGTCGCTGGTATTGCAAGTCTTCCTGTCTTGTTAATGAATCCTTTTTTCCCTTTTCGTTCAACCCTCGAAAATCCGTTGCTAAACCCATCGACACCTAAAACCGGCTCTGCACAATTAGGTCCCGGAGCTACAACGATTTTTCCTTCGTTGTCGGCAAACGAACATTTGCCCCCGGAAGTCAGTTTGTAAAGTCCATCGGAAATTTCAGATATAGCGGAATATTTCGGCTGGATAATAAACTTTCCGTTTTTATTGATGAGACCGTATTCTCCGTTAATGCTAACTTTCGCGAGCCCATTAATAAAACTTTCTGCCTCTTCAAATTGAATTGCAATTACATCTTTTGCATTTGAATCTATATATCCCCACTTACCTTCGATGGAAACAGCTGCAAGACCTTCGTGAAAAGCCTTTGCATTGTCGAAAGATAAAATGGAAACTGATTTTCCTGATGCATCTGTGAATCCAAATTTCTCGTCGCGTTCGGTAAGATAGATCCCTTCTTCGGGTCCTGAGATGGAAGAATACACAGGTTCAAGAATCCATTCACCTCTAGTATTTAGTAATCCCACAACAGTATCTTTTTCAACAATTGCAACATTATTACGAAAAGGGTCGGCATCGGAAAACTGCGGTTTTATGACCTTTATTCCTGCTTTATTTACGTACCCCATCAATCCGCCTAAACGAACGCCTGCAAGATTTCCGGAAAATAATTCAGCTTCTTCAAACTGATAATTAATCATAATTGAACCAGTGGAATCCGCATAGCCCCATTTCTCATTTTGAACTACAGGAAAAAGTCGGGTCCGGGAAAGCTCAACGTCACGATGAACTCTTTCCTGCAATGGATATTCGGGAAAACGTTCCTTAAAGGAATTAAAACTCTCACTTTGCTGATCGCTGGTAAACAACGAATACAATTGTTCCCAAGCCACTTCCGAATTGCGGTTTTGCGGATAACGTTTTACAAATGAATATAAAACATCAACTTTAGGTTCAGGAATACTTAAGCTGTAAATCGCATCCTCTGCCTGAAGTCTATGACGACTTGACGGAAAATCCGCTAAAAACTTTTCATATCCGGCTAACGTCTGGCTTGACGTATTCTCACGGAATTGGGCTGCATCTAATCGCTCCTTTGCCTTTGAGATATCTTCCGCATCCGGATACATTTCAATAAATGCCGTGAGGGAAGCCACTGTTCCCGAACTATCTGAATTTTCAAATGCCTTATTATTTCTCAGACGAATTGCCTCTTTTTGTTGCGGACTTCCAGGATAATTTTTTAGAAAATATTGGTAAGAATCAGCGCTATTAGCAACTTCCGCCAACCTGAACGCCTCACTGAATATCCTGTTCTTTAAACCAATAATGGAAGAATCACTTACACCGAGCTCCCAAAGCTTAACCTTCTTTTTTGGATCGAGGATATTCCAGGCATCCTGTGATTGATTGATGCGTTTATAGGCTGAATCAAGCGAATGAAAATGATTTAATTTATCGTAATGGATTTTTGCCAATCCGTAGGCCGCGGGGGCACGATTCTTTTTTAATTCTTTTGTAAATATTTCGCGGGCTTTAAAAAAATCATATTGGCTTAATGCATCAAAACCTTTTGACAACTGGGCATTTAGGGTAAAATTGAATATACAAAAGGAAATAATAAAAAACGTTGGGATTGAGATTGAGACGCAAAACTTTGCGTTTCTACAGAGATTTATCATCGGCAATCAAATTCAATTATCAATTTCATCAACTATTAGCTATCAATTACCAATTGAAATTACATGTTTCTGCGGTACTGTCCGCCAACTTCAAATAACGAATGCGTAATCTCTCCCAATGAACAATACTTTGCAGCTTCCATCAACTCGTCAAAAATGTTACGATTTGCAATTGCGGCCTTTTGCAGGCGGGAAAGCATTTCGGCGCTTTTTTCAGGATGATTTTTATGCAGATTTTCAAGCATCGAAATCTGGTATTGCTTCTCTTCCTCTGTCGCACGTATAACCTCTTTAGGTAAAACTGTAGGTGATCCTTTAGAACTTAAAAACGTATTCACGCCAATAATTGGAAATTCACCTGAATGCTTTTGCATTTCGTAAAACAATGACTCTTCCTGGATCTTGCTCCGCTGGTACATTGTTTCCATTGCGCCAAGAACACCGCCACGTTCTGTGATCCGGTCAAATTCGGCATAAACAGCTTCTTCAACAAGGTCTGTTAATTCCTCAATAATAAAAGAACCCTGGATTGGATTTTCATTTTTAGCCAATCCAAGTTCCTTATTTATGATCAACTGAATGGCCATTGCCCTCCGCACGGATTCTTCTGTAGGCGTTGTTATCGCTTCATCATACGCATTTGTGTGCAACGAATTGCAATTATCGTAAATGGCATACAACGCCTGCAACGTTGTGCGTATATCATTAAAATCAATCTCCTGTGCATGAAGCGAACGGCCGGACGTCTGGATATGATATTTCAGCATCTGGCTGCGCTCATTTCCGCCGTACTTTAACCTCATTGCTTTCGCCCAGACTCTTCTGGCAACGCGGCCGATAACCGAGTATTCAGGATCAATCCCATTACTGAAAAAGAAGGAGAGATTTGGAGCAAAATCATCGATATTCATTCCTCGGCTCAAATAATATTCTACGAATGTAAATCCGTTGGATAAGGTAAAAGCCAGTTGTGTTACAGGATTAGCACCTGCTTCAGCGATATGATAACCAGAAATTGAAACGCTGTAAAAATTCCTTATTTGCTTATCAATAAAATATTGCTGAATATCACCCATCATCCGAAGAGCGAATTCCGTGCTGAAAATGCAGGTGTTTTGTGCCTGATCTTCCTTTAATATATCCGCCTGAACAGTGCCACGGACGACTTTCAACGTATCGGTTTTAATTTTCTGATACACCGATTGTTCTAAAACCTGGTCACCGGTTAAACCCAGCAACATCAGCCCTAACCCATCATTTCCTTCAGGAAGTGAACCTTGATATTGCGGGCGTATTTTACCGGTAAATAGCGCGTCTATTTTATTCTGTACTTCTTTTTCAAGTCCATTCTTTTTAATGTGTAATTCACACTGCTGATCGATTGCAGCATTCATGAAAAAGCCCAGCAACATTGGCGCAGGACCGTTTATTGTCATTGAAACCGATGTGGTTGGCTCGCATAAATTAAACCCGGAATACAATTTCTTTGCATCGTCAAGGCAACAGATGCTCACCCCTGAATTGCCAATCTTTCCGTAAATATCGGGGCGATGTCCGGGGTCGTTTCCGTAAAGCGTAACAGAATCGAAGGCAGTAGACAAACGAGCAGCAGGCATGCCTTTGCTTACGTAATGGAAACGCCTGTTTGTTCTTTCCGGTCCACCTTCTCCCGCAAACATTCGTGTGGGATCTTCACCTTCGCGTTTAAACGGATAGATTCCTGCCGCATACGGAAATTCGCCAGGAACATTTTCAGTTAAAAGCCATCTTAAAATTCCGCCCCAATTAGTAAATGCAGGCGTTACAACCTTTGGAATAAGAGTTCCGGAAAGACTGGTCGTATGCGTTTTGATTTTCAGCTCCTTTTCACGGACTTTAAAAATAAATATTTCATTCTTATAGCTCTGACGTGTTGATTGCCATGCTTCCAGTATTTTTCCGTTTTTTGGATCTAAATCAAGACGAATTTTATCTGATTGTGCAAGAAGCACTTTAATTATTTCCAGGTTTTCATCCTGCTTTAATGATTGAATTGTTTTATCAATTGCGTAAAGCTTTTCTGCAATCTCTGCCTGTCTTTCGGCCCAACTATTATAATTTCTGTTAGTCTCTGTTATTTCACTTAAGTACCGTGTTCGGTTCGGAGGAATCACATAAATTTTCTCACTCATTTCAGGACTTATAGTGAAATGAGATTTTAACGGAGCTTCAGTCTTTTCGACAATCTTATCCATGATTGCCTTATAGAGATTATTCATCCCCGGATCGTTGAACTGGGAAGCGATCGTGCCATAAACAGGCATATCTGCAGGAGCCTTGTCCCACAAATTATGATTGCGCTGATATTGCTTTTTTACATCACGTAATGCATCTAAAGCGCCCCGTTTATCGAATTTATTTAACGCGATTAAATCGGCAAAATCCAGCATGTCGATTTTCTCCAGTTGAGTCGCGGCGCCATACTCCGGAGTCATTACATACAAACTTAAATCACTGTGATCAAGGATTTCTGTATCACTTTGGCCAATACCAGACGTTTCAAGAATTACCAGATCATATTTTGAAGCTTTCAAAACCGCAACGGCCTCTTTAACATGCTTGCTTAAAGCCAGATTGCTTTGCCGTGTGGCCAGAGAACGCATATAAACACGATCATTAAAAATCGCATTCATACGGATACGGTCGCCCAGCAACGCACCTCCTGTTTTTCTTTTTGACGGATCTACCGAAATAACGCCGATCTGTTTATCTGGGAAATCAAGTAAAAACCTTCTCACTAGTTCATCCACCAAAGATGATTTTCCTGAGCCGCCCGTTCCCGTAATACCGAGCACGGGAGTTTTACTTTGTGCAGCAAGCTCATGAACTCTATTAAACTCAGGTCCCGCTGCTTCCGGGTTATTTTCTGCTGCTGAAATAAGCCGTGCGATTGACTTCCAGTCCTTTTCTATCAGATGGCCTACTTCACCATTCAGGCTTTCAACAGTAACGAAATCGCTCTTTTTCAGGAGATCGTTTATCATTCCCTGCAAACCCATGGAACGCCCGTCATCAGGATGATACAAGCGGGTAATTCCATATTGCTGAAGTTCTTCAATCTCTGAAGGAAGGATTGTTCCACCACCGCCGCCAAATATTTTGATATGACCTGCACCTTTCTCTTTCAAAAGGTCATGCATGTACTTGAAATATTCTACGTGACCGCCCTGGTAGGAAGTCATTGCAATTGCCTGGGCATCTTCCTGAATCGCACAATTAACAACTTCCTCAACGCTACGGTCGTGACCAAGATGAATCACCTCTGCGCCAGATGATTGAATGATCCTTCGCATGATGTTAATGGCCGCATCGTGACCATCAAATAAGGAAGCTGCCGTAACAATCCTGATCTTGTTTTTCGGCTGGTAAACAGTTGTTTCCATTCCTGTTTGTCTGTATTTGGGAGGCCAAAGTTAAGGAGAAACAGCGTGTGTTCTGCTTCATAATTCGTCAGCTGCTTTTAACTGAAAATCAAAATATAGTAAGCGCAATAAGAAACATGGAACTGTAACTGAATTTAATTTATTGAAATGATTATGCGCAAAGGTCAATTGCCCCACGTTGTCTCCTTCTTCCATGAAACTCGCTTAATTTCCTTCTTTGCTACTTTATTAATCAATGATAGCAAACGATGGTCTATAAAATTAATTCCTCATCCGATTATGATACATCAAAAGGGATCAATTTATACATTCCATAAAAAGCGCGATTTAGCCGCGCCGAAAAAAGTTAGGACGAACCTTCCGCTGACCTGGCAGATCGAGGCAGAATTTCCTTATTAATCCGGGAAATCTGCGGGCAAAATCTGGCAAAGCGGAATGATGTTTCCAAATTACAATTGTACAGATTTATGTCGCTTCTGGTACGACCAAATGGATTTATTATGACATATTCAAATGACAGAACTTTTATTGCCGATAAAGTTTTAGTGTACGACATTTTATCTTTTGAGAACCTTGAGTGCATAAGGTTCACATGGTTCCTTTAATTTTCGTATGATTGTGCATAAATAAGAATTCCGGATTGGATTTATATTTATTATGTCCTTATTTTTAGATTTCAAACGAGAAGAACTGTAAATGCTGCTATCTCCACGCTACTTGTATTTTCTTAACACTCTGATTATTGTGATGTTTTCCTGTTTTTGCGGAAACCTTACCGGACAGAATCTCACAGGAAAAGTTACCGACCAGCGCACCGGAGAAGCGATGATCGGGGCGACGGTTGTGGTTAAAGGAACAACTATCGGTGCAAGTGTGGATGTTAACGGAAACTTCACTTTGGTTAATCCGGGTACCCCACCATTTACGCTTGTATTTTCCTACATCGGCTATCTGCCAAAGGAGATGCAGGTGACGGCGCTTAATCAGAAAATAAGTGTCGCTATGAAAGCCGACGAGAAATTGCTAAAAACAGTTGAAATCGTTGATACGCGCTTAACGGAAAGGCAAAAAGAATCGCCGCTTACCGTTGAAGCAATGGATCTCATGGCAATAAAAGAAACGCCGGCAGCCAACTTTTATGATGGATTAGGCGCTCTGAAAGGTGTCGATCTTACTGCGGCAAGCCTCGGATTTAAGATCATAAATACACGCGGATTCAACAGCACTTCGCCGGTAAGAACGTTACAGATAATTGATGGCGTTGATAATCAGGCTCCCGGTCTGAATTTTTCATTGGGTAACTTTCTTGGTTCCTCAGAGCTGGATGTCCAGAAAGTTGATATAATCGTTGGAGCTTCTTCTGCCTTTTACGGTCCGAATGCGTTCAACGGCGTTATCGCGATGACCACAAAGAATCCTTTTGATTATACAGGATTATCTGTGCAGGCAAAAGTTGGTGAACGAGAGCTTTTTGAAACATCAATTCGTTGGGCGCAAAAATTTAAGAACAGAGACAGTGTAGAGAAGTTCGCTTATAAGATTAACATCTCATTTATGAAAGCTTATGACTGGGAAGCGGACAACCTTAATCCGACAGAGCAATCGGGAGCGGGGAGAGACAATCCTGGCGGTTACGATGCTGTGAACCGTTACGGAGACGAAGCACTAGGAACAGTATCAAATAATTATACTTCGCCAACATTTAAAGAGTTTTATCCTGGAATGGGGGCAATATTCAGGAACGGTTATAAGGAGTCAGACCTGGTAAATTACAACACCAACAACCTCAAACTAAATGCTGCTGCCCATTACCGGCTTCGTCCGGATGTTGAACTTATTTTGAGTGGAAATTTCGGCACAGGCACCACGATTTACCAGGGTGAAAATCGTTTCAGTCTTAGAGATGTAATGTTTTTTCAGAACAGAATCGAGCTTGTAAAAAAAGACAGAGGCTTTATCCGCGTATATGCAACCAATGAGGATGCCGGAAATTCCTTTGATGCAGTGGTTTCCGCGTTTGAACTTCAAAAACTTTCAAAATCCAATGAAACCTGGATCGATCAGTACACTTTTGCCTGGAAACAGGGCGGCCTTAATGCGCCTTATTACAAGGTTCAGAATTTCCCAGGCTACCCGTTCGATCAGTTTAACGAAGCCACTTATGACTCGGTGATCGCAGCGAATGCGGATTCGCTTCAGTCCATTCATAATATTGTTAGAAACAAGGTAAATAAAAAAATATCGCTGGCAGACAGGCCTTATTTTGATCCTGGAACAGCGAGGTTTGACTCGGCATTTGCAGTTATTAAAAACAAGCCTTTATCAGAAGGAGGCTCAAAGCTGCAGGACCGTTCTGCACTTTATCATATTCATGCCGAATATAAATTCCTGATTGGGGCGAAACAGGAACTTACCGTTGGTGGTAACGGACGAATGTACCGGCCAAATTCCGAAGGTTCAATTTTTAGCGATACGCTGGTGGTTGATAAAATTACCCCGGCAGATACTGTAAATGGTGAAGTTATAGGGGCCGATACAACTTTCAAATACAGGACGATCGTTAATAAGGAATTTGGGGCTTATGCAGGATATGTGATCAAACTTTTTGAAGATAAACTTCGCTTAAGCGCAACTGTAAGGGTTGATAAAAACCAGAACTTCGATTATGTCTCCACACAAAGTGCTTCAGCAGTTTATACGATAAAGGGAAATCATACAATCAGAGCGGTTTTTTCGAGTGCGATAAGGAATCCGACCCTTCAGGATCAGTATCTTTTTTACAATGTAGGGAGAGCAATACTTCTTGGAAACCTTGAAGGACGGGATTCTTTGATTACTGTGAATTCTTTCCTTGATTACCTTCCATTAAAAGATAAGACAAAGATTGAATATTTTAATGTTGATCCTATCCGACCAGAACGGGTTAAGTCGTTTGAGGTTGGATACAGGTCTACTTTGTTCCGGAAAGTTTTTGTAGACGCAAGCGCTTATTATAGCATTTACACAGATTTTATAGGTTACAAAATTGGTATTGAAGCAGACCTCAGCATCCCGATTTTTCCGAGATTAAAGAACGTATACCGGATGGCCAGCAATACCAATGATCTTGTTTATACCAGGGGGATTTCTGCTGGAGTAAATTATTATTTCGTAGAGAAATTCAGCCTGAATGGAAACTACAGTTACAACCGTATGAACCGCCCCGACAGCACAGATGAGATCATTACCGCATTTAATACACCGTTAAATAAATTCAATGTCGGGATCAGTGGGATACAGATCAAACTGCCCTTTATCCCTGGCAACAACTTCTCGTTCAACATCAATTATAAATGGATCCAGGGATTCAGGTTTGAAGGCGCTCCACAATTTACTGGATCAATTCCTTCTTATGATCTTGTAGATGCACAGGTGTCGTGGGCAGTTCCTAAGATCAAATCCGTTTTTAAACTCGGTGCGTCAAATCTCCTGAATAACCAGGTATTTATGGTCTACGGAGGCCCTCTGGTGGGCCGATTAAGCTATTTCTCGGTGCTGGTGGAATTGTAAAATCCAGCATGTTGAAGAATGGCGTAATAAATCCTGCAAATGCGCTCTGGAATTTAGAAACAAAATCACTTCCTTGCATAAAATTAAACCCGCCACGACATGAAAAAAATTTACAGTAGAATTTTGGTAGCCGTTCTCATGCTTTTCGGCGTGAACTCACAGGCTCAGCGATATCTTACAGAAGTCTTTACAGATGCTGAGATTACCGTTAGCACAAATCAGGTTTATGCCACAAATTATACGCTCCTTCCGCTCGTTCTTGGATCAGGAGGACCTGCAGCTCAGCCGTTGACGGCAAATATTTATTATCCTTCCGTTTCAGTTGATACCGAAACAGAGAGGCCACTCATCATCTACATTCCAACCGGTAACTTCCTGCCACCGGTAGTTAATGGATCGCCAAACGGCTCAAAGTTGGACAGTTCGGCTGTAAATATTGCGAAGCAACTTGCCCGCCGCGGATACGTTTGTGCAGTTATCGACTATCGATTAGGTTGGGATCCAACGTCTACGTTACAAGTTGTTCGTACCGGTACAATTCTGAATGCTGCTTATAAAGGTCAACAGGATTCGAAAGCTGCTGTCCGTTTTTTCCGGGCTGATAACGCCGGGGCGAATATCTATAAGGTTGACCCGAACCGCATTGCACTTTTGGGAGAAGGTACCGGAGCTTATGTGGCAATGGCGCATGCTTATCTCGACAAACCAGGCAAAATTGCACGTCTCCCAGGATTAGGTGGAACGAAATTCCTGAGGACGCTTTCCCCTGATTCTTCAGTTGTAGATACTCTTAAAGTCGGAAATTTCGACGGTACAAATGAAATTGCGATTGACCCATCAGGTCTGGCTACAGCTGGACTTATGGGGTTCAAAGGGAATATGGCCAATAATCCAACCTTTTCATCCAGTGTTAACCTTGTTATCAGCATGGGTGGAGCAATGGGAGATTCTTCATGGATTGATGACGGACAAATCCCGATGATCGGAATTCAAGCTGTTCGTGACCCGAATGCTCCTTATGGACTTGGAGACGTTATTGTTCCAACACAACCTCCAAGTCTGGTAATTCCATGGGCGTCAGGAGTAGGAGTTAATCTAACCCGGATTAATGAATTTGGAAACAACTCTTCCTTCTCAAACAAAATCTTCAACGATCCGATTACTGTCGCGGTAGAAGCCCTTTACGGACAATCTGTGATTTTTGATGGAGAACAAATTCTTATAGGAAACGGGAAAGGCCTTTTGCCTTTCATTCTCCCTGAAGCTGCTGCAAGGCCTTTAAATCATGGTAGTCCATGGCAGTTCTGGAGCGCGACTCAACCCAGTGCTTTGGCTGAGGTTCTAACGCTGCCGGGCTCAGGCATCACCACTCACATCGCGGCAAGCCAAAGCAATCCCTTTATGGCTCAAAGCGATCTTGTTGGACGGAATACAGCTCTCGTATATATTGACACCGTTCAGCGGTTCATAAATCCTCGTATTGTTTGCGCACTTGACCTTGAAGAATGCAACCTGTTCCAGACTATTGGTTTTGCAACCGTTGCTTCAGGAACTATCAGTGCTTATCCAAATCCTTCAACTGATGCGGTTATGCTTACTACCTCTGCTGGGATCGAAACAGTTGAACTTTTTGATATCACGGGTAAGCTTGTTCAATCCGTTTCCGGACTAAATACAAGCTCTTTCCAGGTAAACCGCAATGGTCTTGGTAAAGGAATTTATCTAGCCCGTGTAGGAACAAAAGACGGTTTGAAAACAGTGAAGCTCATTTTCGAATAAAGAAACATTTCATTTTTAAAAGTCCTTCCTTTACGGGAAGGACTTTTTTTTTGCCAGCCATGCGGAACATAGAGTTTTCGGGAAAAGAATGGATACTCGTTGCGTTGCTGATTCTGCTCACAGCAGGCAGGTTTATCTTTCCGGAAGCGGATCCATCGCTATTTAAAGAAACAGGCAATATCCACGACGAGGCCTGGTGGGCGGAAAACGCAAGGCAGAAAATTCTTTTCGATCGCTGGATGGGCGATGATTACGCGGGTGCGCTGGCAGTAGCTCCGATTTCTGTTGCACTGTTCTATTGCCTTTTCAAGCTCTTTGGGATAAGCTTTCTAAGCATGCGACTTATTGCCCTCATCCCTTCAATTCTCTCTGTTTTTGTGGTATTTTGGCTGAACGAACGCAAAGGCAGCGACAAATTTTTGGCCCCGCTTCTGCTGGCATCCTCTCCCCTATTCTTTGACTGGAGCAGGATTGGTCAACTTGAGTCTTTGATCGGTTTTGTCTTTCTGATCGCACTTGTGACCGGCAAAAAGGAAAGCATGACTGCCGCTCTTATTACAGGAGTAATTGCCGCTATTGGGATGCAGGTAAAAGGATCATTTTTCTATCTGGTTATTCCACTGGGCATCTGGGCCTGCCAAAAGAACCAGCGTTTCAACTGTTCCAAAGGCATAACATTTTTTTTAGGCTTTACAGTCATTTCAACCGGATTCTACCTGTTGTATTACCTTCCGTCTGCCTCGTTATTTGAGCCCT
>Ga0105049_10005410_pt1 | contig 14873 bp, 9 predicted proteins | sample MAT06_FD_78087 | JGI IMG/M metagenome (GOLD analysis project Ga0105049, IMG submission 78087) | Freshwater microbial communities from Lake Fryxell liftoff mats and glacier meltwater in Antarctica - MAT-06 | ecosystem: Environmental > Aquatic > Freshwater > Ice > Liftoff microbial mat | place... | reverse complement strand
TTGTTTAAGGATTTCTATCGAGTCTTTATTGATTCCGGTTTTATTATAAAAAGTGAGTGTATCCATCTTTACTTTCAGCTTTCCCGGTTTTGGATCCTGAACCAAAAATTGGATAGAGAATTTGGTTTTTGTGAGGGGTATCGGTTTCCAAACGGAATCCTGCGTGATTTCAGTGGTAGAAGGGAATTTATTTATGGCCCAGTTCCATTTGATGGTTACCTTTAGATTTTTGTTTTCATTTTCTATTTCAACTTTTCGCTTTATCTGGATTTCAGGCAAGCTTCGGTTGGAATCAATGGCTAGATAGTTAAGGGTATCCTGGAAGCAATTCCTTATTGAATCTGTAAAGGAGTGTTCAAAGGTTTCTGTGAATGGATACAACCAGAATAGCGTTCCTTCAGGATTTTGAGAAATGATCTTGTCTTTAAATAATCCATCCGGTACAATTGGAGTATTGCTTTCAACAACACAGGTATCCTGTTTTCTTTGTTTGAAAATTTTAACAGGTTTATATTTTTGGGGTAACGGTTTTACGGTTAAGCTTTTATTTGAATCAATCTCGACACTATCTGTGAATAATAATCCATCTTCTTCTTCGTATTGATAGTTTTCATTTTTGTCATTAAATACCTCAAGGTTATACATTTGTTTTCTTAATCCTCTTATTATTAATGGCTTAAGGCTATCAGTGCTAGCTGAATAGATTCTACTTTTATATAAAAGGGCTGTATAATTTTGATTCGATGTTTTTCCGCTCTTTTCACGAATTTCCAGTTTAAGTAAAAATGTATCCAGGATGGGTCCGGTTGAAAAAGTAAGAATGCTGTCTTTCATAAGATTGCCTTCTCTGTCATCTTTAATTTTTTTGCTCAGGTTTATAACATACGTGGTATTTGGTTGCCAACCTGAGTCAGCACTTATCTTCAACCTTTTTCCTAAAGGATTGATTGTGAGTGCAGTTTTTGGTGAGATTAGTGCCTTTTTTAGATTGTTTTCTGAAATATTTTCTGAGAATTCAAGTACAATTGATTTGCCATTAAATTGGGTCGATCCGTTTTTGGGAACGGCCCGAATGAGAACCGGAGAGGTATGATCTTTTGGACCTCCATCTGGAGCTTTAGGGCTTGCACAAGCAAAAAGGATGAAACATAGAAACAGACAGTTTATCTTCATTTCTATTTACTTCTGACATTAAATAGTATGAATAAAATCAATGTTATGCTTAAGACAACAGCAACCGGAGCTATCCATTGGTTTTTTGCCTGATTTGTTTGCAAGTCCTTTTTTTGGAGTTGCAGGGAATCCGTTTCTGTCCAAAAAAGGCTTGAATCCTTAAGCGCTAATTTTTCATCCATACAGTCAATAAGGTTGATCCTTCAGAAGGATGGCTTTTTCCATGAAAATAGGACTTAATTCCTTTTAGTATGCCCGTAATGGGTCCTTTGGATTGATATTTTGCTGAGATCATTCCAATATAGATAGGGTCCAGAGGCAGCTGTGAAGTGTATATTCGGTTTAAACCAAGGCTTTTCATAAAATGTTCGAGGCTATTTTCATCCCAGTGATATAGATGTCTCGGAACATCCCAGGCTGCCCATTCGGTTCCAAAATCTTTCAGGTCCTTTGATTTTTGGTTCGGAACAGCGATCACCATAATTCCATTGGGCTGAATCCGTTCTGTTAAACCCTGCATTGTTTCCTTAAGGTCATGAATATGTTCCAGTACGTGCCATAAGGTGATCACCTGGAAAGAGAGAATTTTTGGAAGTGACTGGAGGTTTGCAAATAATTCCTTACCTGTTCGTTTGCAAAAATTTGCTCTGGCGATTTCCGATGGTTCAATGCCAACCGCAGATTTGCCTTTATTTAAAAGGTATTCCACAAAAAAACCCTCACCGGTTCCATAATCCAAAACATCTTTCCATTCTGGCTTGAATTGTCTTACCAGTTTAAACTTTTCATTAAACATCAGGTCTCGGGCAACCTGGTATACTTTCAGAAAAACACTTTCTTTTTGTTTGCTTTGATGGCTGGCGTAGTTTGCCGAATCATAATAATTGCCGATTTCTATGGAAGTAGGTCTATCCTGGGTAAATCGCAATCCACAATTATTGCATTCATCTATTGGAAAAACGGCCTTACTGTAATAGTAATCCGGTACGTTTATGTAGTGATGGATTTGGTTTGATCCGCAGGAGGGGCAAGTGGTCAGATGTTCAATTTTCATCGGCGTGCATAGCGTAAAGTAATAAAACAGATAAATCTGCCTGAGAGATTCCACTTATTTTTCTTGCCTCCCCCAAGGTTTTAGGTTTCAGCTTGGTTAGCTTTTCTCTGGCTTCATTTGAAAGTGTTTTTATAGTCTTGAAATCAATGTTTGGTCTCAGTATTTTATTTCCACTCTCATTAATTTTAATCGCAATTTGATTTTCTTTCTCAATATAGGGTTTGTACTTGATTTGAATTTCTGCTTCTTCAAGTTCTTCGGCATTTGCCAGGCCGGGATTGATTTTATCGAAAAACGGAGTGAAATCAGCGATCGATAGTTGTGGCCTTTTAAGTAGATTTTCAATTGTCATTTTTTCTGGTAAAACGGGAGTTCCTTTTGACTCCAGAAGGGGATTAATTTCTTCAAGAGGCAACTTTATCGTTTTCCATAATTCAAGAAGCGTTTCTATTTTCTTGTTTTTGTCTAGCAGGATATTTAATCTCTGTTCCTTTGCCAATCCGATTTTGAATCCCAGTTCTGTTAGTCTGAAATCCGCATTGCTCTGTCGTAGCAGAGTTCTGAACTCTGCCCTGGAGGTAAACATTCTATAAGGCTCTTCTGTCCCTTTTGTGATCAGGTCATCTATCAGCACACCTATATATGCTTCAGATCTGTCAAGAACGAATGGGCTTTCCTCTTTAAGTTTTAAATGAGCATTTATTCCTGCCATTAATCCTTGGCATGCGGCTTCTTCATATCCGGTTGTACCATTGATCTGACCTGCAAAGTATAAGTTTCCAACCAGATAGGTTTCCAGCGTAGGTTTTAGTTGAGTAGGAGGGAAGTAGTCATATTCAATAGCGTAACCCGGCCGGAATATTTTAGCATTTTCAAGTCCGGGAATGTGTTTAAGCGCCTCCACCTGAACATCGTAGGGTAGAGATGTAGAAAACCCATTCACATAAATCTCAATTGTATTCCAACCCTCGGGTTCGATAAAAATCTGATGCCGGTCTTTATCGGCAAACCTGGTTATTTTATCTTCAATGGATGGACAATATCTAGGTCCAAGTCCTTGTATTCTTCCCGAAAACATGGGAGACCGTCCAAACCCTTTTTCAAGAACAGAATGAACCTTGTCATTGGTATAGGTTATCCAGCAGCTTTTTTGATTCTCCACTGCTTTTGTGTCAGGTGAAAATGAAAATTTGGATGGATTTTCGTCTCCGGGTTGTTCATCCATTTTTGAGTAATCAAGACTACGACCATCAATTCTGGGAGGTGTTCCGGTTTTCATTCTTCCGGTTTCAAACCCTAATTCTACCAATTGAGCAGTTATACCAAAAGCGGATGATTCTGATATTCTGCCTCCAACCAATTGCTTTTCTCCAATATGAATAAGACCATTTAAAAAGGTGCCATTGGTTAAGACCACGGCCTTTCCGAATAATTCATAACCTAACTGGGTTTTTACTCCAACAATCTGATTGTTTTTTATAATCAAGCTAACCACTGTGTCCTGAAGGAAGTCAACGTTGGGTATCGACTCCAACTGAAGGCGCCATTCTTCTGCAAATCTCCATCGGTCGTTTTGAGCCCTTGGACTCCACATGGCCGGACCTTTCGATCGGTTAAGCATTCTGAATTGTATGGTTGTCTTATCAGATACGATTCCGGATAACCCACCGAGAGCATCTATTTCCCGAACAATTTGCCCTTTTGCAACGCCTCCCATGGCCGGGTTGCAACTCATCTGTCCAATGGTTCCCATGTTCATGGTTACCAATAGAACTTTGGAGCCCATGTTGGCGGCTGCTGCTGCGGCTTCGCATCCTGCATGGCCAGCACCCGCAACTATAATATCGTAAGATGAAAACATGATTTAATTCGTATAGTGTTTCACGTGGAACATTACTATTTGTTTAGTGTGTTGATTCAATAATTTAAATTTAGTGTTTTGCTAGGCCAATTCCCTCAAATCTATAGGAATTACACGACTAACACCCTGTTCGGGCATGGTTACGCCATAAATAACATCTGTGCTGGCCATAGTCCGTTTATTATGCGTCACAATTATGAATTGGCTTTCGTTGGAAAACTTCCGTATGATTTTGTTAAACTTATCAATGTTGGTGTCATCCAACGGAGCGTCGGCTTCGTCAAAGATGCAAAAAGGGGCTGGTTTTATAAGGTAAATTGCAAATAGCAAAGAGATAGCTGTAAGCGTCTTTTCGCCTCCTGACAATTGATTAATAGTTAAAGGCCGTTTTCCTTTTGGTCTGGCCATTATATCGATTGCACTTTCAAGAGGTTTTGAAGGGTCTTGAAGAACCAGTTCGCAGGTGTCTTCTTCCGTAAATAGTGATCGGAATACAAGTTTGAAATTCTCCTGAACCCTCACAAATGTTTCATTGAAATGCTCTATTGCCACTTTTTCAATATCCGTGATGGTGTTTGTTAAGGAAGTTTTGGCATCAATTAAATCTTGTTTTTGGCTTTCAATAAAGTCATTCCTTTCTTTAATTTCCTGGTACGCCTCCCTGGCCATTAAATTGATTGGCCCCATTCTATCCAACTGATTTTTTACCTGTTGCATTTTAGCCTTCCAATTGGCTTCTTCTTTTTCGTCTGGAGAAGGAAGCCCTTCTTCCCAGGAAATGAGGGCCTCAAACTCCACGGAAATGCGCTCCTGAATGGCTATCATTTGTACCTGGCCATTGTTTTGCGCTTCTTGTTGTTCTGTAATAAGAACGGCAATTTGCTCCCGTTTCCTATTCAATTCTTTGATTTCTTTTTCCCTTGACTCAATTCCACCACGAGATTCAAAATAAGCCCTTTCGGCTTCATTAAGACCATCCTCAATTGTTTTCCTCTCTTCGTACAATCCAGGCAGCTCAGTATTTGCTGTTTCATCCCCTGCGTACAGATCAGACAATTCACTTACAACGGCTGCCTGATCTTTATCTGCCAGGGCTTTTCTGGATATTAATTGGTCAATTTCTGTAATTCTGAAGTCTTCCTCTTGCTGAAAGGATTTAATCTTGTTTTGGATTTGAATAACCTGAATGTTTAAATGTGTGAATTTTCCTGTGGCCTGGCTTGTTACTTCTTGTCTGTTTTTCGAAGTTTTCAGGTCAATTTCAATTTTGTTAGCTAACTGTTCCACGTGGAGCTTTAGTTCTTCCATAGAAGGGGTGAGAAGAGCAATTGTTTCGTGTAATTGTATGATTTTTAGCAGTATAGATTCTTTTCTCTCCGCAGAACTTCGTAATAATTCGAGAGACTGTTCTTTCCTGGCAAACAAAGCCGCTTCTTCCTGCCGGATTTGATTTAATTCCTTTTGAAGATGTGCAATAAGGCTCTTTCCTGTGCTTTCTCTTAAAGTTATTACAGTATCCTGATTTTGTTCTTGTATTAGTTTCTCGTTGTGTGTCAGAGTATTAAGCTCTGAAATTTCGTTTTCAAGCTTTTTTAATTGAAGTGCTTTTCCGATTTTGTTCCCTTCCAGAATGGAGGTCGACCCCCCTGAAAAACTAAATCGCCTCTTCGTCATCGCACCAGAAATTGAAACCACAGTGTGGTCAGACCAATCCCAGATCAGTTCTCCAAAAAGAACCGGAGTTTCTGTTGATGCTGCCGCAGTGAATGGAATTGTTTTGTCGGTGATGTAAATGTCATCTAGCAGATATGAAACCAGATTTTCATACAATGGATCGTTTTCAATAAGGTCTATTGCCGGTATCGCATCAATTAATGTTTCTGATTTGTTTTTCTTGTAAGAAAGAAGTCGATCCAGTATGAAGAAATTGCCTTTCCCTTTATGGTTTTCGGCGAGCAGTTTCATCGCCAAATAAGCTTCGGTTTCCGTTTGTACTATATAGTGATTCAAAAAGGGTTCAAGAACAGACTCTAGTGCCACTTTATATTTTTCTCCTATATTGATGACGTCTGCCACTAGTGGAGCTTTTTTACTCCATGATTTATTTTTTCGTAAAAACTTTACTGCATCGGGATATCCCTCCAGATTTTCTACCATTGCACGGATCAAACTAAGTTCATTTTGCTTAGCATCAAGTTTCCGGTATAAATCGGCCATGCGTGTTCGAATCGTCTCGCCATTGGATAGGTGCTCCTCAATTGACAGAGAAAGTGAAATCTCTTTTTTTTCGAGGTCAAGAATTTTGCTTGATTTTTCTGCAGCCAAAATTGAAATTGAGTCAAGTTTTTTTTCGAAATTCTCCAGAAAAATACTTTGATCTTCCGTCGCTGTTTCAGCCTTTTTTAGCTCATTTTCCAGGTCGGTTTTCTGGGTTTCTGAAAACTCGAGGGTCTTTTCGGTCTCATAAAGTGTTTGTTGCTTTTTTTGAAGAGAGCCTTGGTTTAATTCGAGTTCAGCACTGAATTGTTCAGCATCTTCTTTTGTACTTGATAGAATTTCTTTTGCTATTTCAAGGTCAGAAAGATTTTCGGACAGAAGTTTTTCTTCATTTAAGCGGTTTATTCCAGCAAGACGAAGGGTTTTTTCTACTTCCGTTTTTTGTTGAGCGATTAATTTAATCTCCGCTAAAAGGTTTTGCTCTCTTTCTTTATAGAATTGTTGCCTGTCGTGCCTTATTTTTTTTTGACTTTCTATTTCCCTTATTTTAGTAACATAATCATTCAGTGTTTTTTGCCTGCCAGACAAGGTTTTTTCTTCTTTGAGTAGTGCTGATTTTATTTTTTCCAGTTCCGATTCCTGGGAGGCAATTTTTACTGTGAATTCTGCCCTTAGCTCCTGACTTTCTGTTATTTGACTTTTAACATCTTTAAGTACTTCTGCCTTTGAAGCCATGCTAAAGCGAGCATGCTCTATGGCCGCTTTAGTATAATTTTCTTTAATCTGGTAGTAATCTTCGGCTTGCCTCGCTTGCTTTTCAAGTGATTTCATGTTTTTTCGGATCTCGAATAAAACATCTTCAAGTCGGGTTAAGTCGGATTCAGTGTCTTCCAGTTTCCGAAAGGTTTCTTTTTTCCGGATTTTGTATTTTGATATTCCTGCAGCCTCTTCCAACAAAGATCGACGACTGTTTTCCCGATCAGACAGGATGTCATCAACCATTTTTAATTCTATAATCGCATAGCTATCAGGACCTATACCCGTATCCAAAAACAGACTGGTTATGTCTTTCAGTCTGCAGGTTACTCCATTGAGTAAATATTCACTCTCGCCATCCCTGTAATATCGTCTGCTGATGGTTAGCGTGGAATAGGCCGTAGGTAGGATGTTTTTTGTGTTCTGAAACGTAAGAGAAACTTCAGCCATTTGAAGAGGCTTCCTTGTTCGGGTCCCGTTGAAAATGAGATTCTCCATTTTGTCTGAGCGAAGATTTCTTGTTTTCTGTTCACCCAAAACCCAGCGGATGGCATCTACAACATTCGATTTACCGCAACCATTAGGGCCAACTATACCCGTTACCCCTTTGTCAAAGTGAATAGTAATTTTATCGCCAAAACTTTTAAAGCCTTTGATTTCCAGTTTGCTAAGTTGCATGTTTGCTCTCGTTGACAGTGAAAAAATCCAACTCTTTTTTGCTATTCACTGTCCGGTTTTATTAAAACGAAGCCAAAAATACGGCATACTTCTGATTCAGCAACGCGTTTTGCCAATGCACCATATATATGTTTTCTGGTTATCAAATCATTAATTATAACGATGCGGTGATTTTATTAAGATTATTTTTAACTGATCTCAAAGATGGATTCCTGTTCTTTACTTTGATGGAGTGGAATTGTTCAGAAGTCCAATAACAAAGAATCAAATATTTAAACAGCTCAATAATAGCCTTTTATTAAAACTATTTCTTCCGCTTTCAACCAATAGGAGACTTTAATTGTCTTTGGTAGCGGAAGATGCGAATGTTGTTCCAACCCGTTTTTACTACGCATCAGAAGGAAACAAAATATTTTTACTGCAATTCCGTTCCAGACCCTCGTAATTATTTAATATACTTGCGACCGCAAAATTTAATTGTGCATTCTTTCTTCAATTACAAATAAGTAAAGTATTTCAAACAGAAAAATCAATGGCTAATCAGCAAACAGAAAAATCAATGGCTAATCAGCAACCTCAGGCGAACAAGGCCAAATCATTCTTCGCAAGTATCACCATGGTGATCATTTTCATTTTTTCATGGATATTTTATTTGTACGTGTTGGGAAGTCCCGGAAATTTTCAGGGAGGAGACCCTGCTAATCACCCCATCGAAGATGGAGTTGGCAAATGGTTGGGAACGGTTTACAAAGGAGGAGTTATTGTACCCTTCCTGATTTCTTTCTTTTTAATGGTTATCACTTTTTCTATTGAACGATTTTTGACCATTGGAAAAGCTTCCGGAACCGGTTCTGTTGATGAGTTTGTTCGTAAAGTTAAGTCTTTGCTTAATGCAGACAATGTAGATGGTGCCATCGCTGAGTGTGGTAAGCAAAAGGGATCTGTGGGCAATGTAATCCAGGCAGTTCTTCATAAATACAAGGAAATGCTTACGGAAACCAATATGGCAAAAGATCAAAAAATATTGTCCATTCAGAAAGAGCTTGAAGATTCAACTTCTCTGGAGCTTCCAATGTTGGAGAAAAACCTGACTATTCTTGCAACTCTTGCATCTGTATCCACATTGGTTGGACTTTTGGGAACAGTATTGGGTATGATTCGTGCGTTTGCGGCTCTTGCACAGGCAGGTGCTCCGGATTCATCCGCACTTTCGACCGGTATCTCTGAAGCCTTGATCAATACCGCTCTAGGTATCGGTTCTTCGGCTTTTGCGATTATTTTCTACAACATCTTTACTAGTAGAATTGACAATCTGACTTACAGCATCGATGAGGTTGGATTCAGCATCATTCAGACATTTGGTTCAAAAACCAAATAACATTTCGTAACTATCAGGAGCAGAAACTACAATGTCAAAAGTAAAAATACCAAGGAAAAGTGTATCACTGGACATGACGGCCATGTGTGATATGGCATTCCTACTCCTGACCTTCTTTATCTTGACTGCCAAGTTTAAGCCGGATGATCCGGTGGTGGTAGACACTCCGGCTTCGATCTCCGATGTTAAACTTCCGGAATCCAACATCATGACCATTTCTATTGACCGTGAGGACAAGATTTATTTTGGGATTGATGGCCAGTTTGATCGTGAGAAAATGCTGGAGTTTGTAGCAGGAAAGTATAAAGTGGGTTTTACGCCAGAAGAAATTAAACAATTTTCATTGATGAGTTCTTTTGGTGTGCCTGTAGGAAACATGAGGCAGTTGCTCTCCACTAAAGATAAGTCCAAAATTCAGCAACCTGGTATTCCATGTGATTCTATAAACAACGAACTGACCGATTGGATTGCCTACGCAAGATATGCAAACCCAAAACTTCGGATTACGATAAAAGGCGATGTCAATTCCAGTTACAGTGTTGTTGGCCAGGTAATAAAGACGTTGCAGGACCAGAACATCAATAAATTTAATCTAATCACGGATCTTAAGGCGGTGCCTAAGACCCTTTAATCGTGTCTTCAACATTAAAACGTAAAAGAAAATGGCAGATTTAGACACCGGGGGGGGGAAGAAAGTTTCCACCAGAGTTGATATGACCCCAATGGTTGACCTTGCTTTTTTGCTGGTCACTTTTTTTATGTTGACCACCACCTTCAACAAACCACAAACGATGGAGGTCAATATGCCGGAGAAGGGAGATAATGTAAAAGTTCCGGAATCCAGAACCACTACTCTGGTATTGGCTGAAAACAATAAGATTTACTACTATTCCGGTTCCAAAGAACCTCAGGTACAACTCACAGATTATTCTGCCACCGGATTGAGGAAAGTGCTTCTTAATAAGGTCAAAACAATAAAAGATCCGATTGTTATAATCAAAGCAAAGAAAGAATCCAAATATAGAAATCTGGTAGATGCCATTGATGAAATGGCCATTACAGGTGTCAGGATTTATGCTTTGGTCGACATCACACCTGAAGATCTGGAATTATTAGCTAAGTCTCCTTACTAAACGCAGATTCAGATGGAAAATATCAATTATAAAAATGCGAGTCTGAACGATCTGATTTTTGAAGGTCGCAACAAGCAGTATGGAGCTTATGATCTTCGTAAAATTTATGACGATTATGTTATACGAGCCGTTTTCTTTGCCATTCTGGGATTTGCCCTTGTGATAGGAGGTCCTTTTGTTTGGGAAAAAATCAGACCAGAGCAAGAAGTTGTGGTAGCGGACATCACACCAGTGGATCCGAAAATGGTTCCTCCTCCACCCATTGATCCTAAAACACCTCCGCCACCTCCCCTCCCTGCTTCTCCACCACCACCACAGGTTTCAACGGTTCGTTTCGTTCCTCCCGAAGTAGCGCCTGACGAGGAAGTGATTGAAGAAGATCCTCCAAAGCAGGAAGAGTTAGTAAAAGCGGTAGCCGGTACAGAAACGGTTCAGGGAGATCCAAATGCGGATCCAAATGAACTGAGCATGGATAATGTTGGAACGGGAACCGGTGAAGTGATTGGAGCCCCTCCGGAGCCAGAACCTGAGTTCACTTTTGTTGAACAGGACCCTCAACCTCCGGGTGGAGATCTTCAGGCCTATTTTGCAAAAAACATGAAATATCCTCAAAAAGCTATTAATCAGGATATTGAAGGAAAGGTATTTGTGACCTTTGTTGTTACTTCTTCCGGTGAAGTGGATGATGTTAAACTTCTCAGAGGCATCGGCTACGGTTGCGATGAAGAAGCAATCCGCGTTGTTAAGTCTATGCCTAAATGGACACCAGGTAAAAATGGTGGCCGGGAAGTAAAAGTCAGGATGAACATTCCCATCGTTTTCAAACTTGCCCGCTAATAAAGTTTTCTAATAGAATTTTAGCCTCAAACGTAAAAGTTTGAGGCTTTTTTGTTTTTTGCAGGTTCTTAATTCTGCGCATTAATTTCACCAGATATGGCCAATCCTAAAAAGTCAAAAACAGATACACTCGTACCAGAGATTGTTAAACCAAGACCAAGGCTACTTATTGAGATTGCCTGGGAGATTTGTAACCAAATTGGAGGAATATACACTGTGATCCGATCAAAGGTTCCCGCTGCTGTGGAACATTGGGGAGAGGATTATCTATGTGTAGGTCCTTTGGTTCATAAAAATTTCTCTGCTGAATTCGAGGCTTTGGACGATTACAGCCATCCGTTTGGTCAGGCTGTACTGAAAATGCGGGAGGCCGGATTTCAGGTATTATATGGAAGGTGGCTGGTTTCCGGAAACCCTAAAGTGGTATTGTTAAATCCATATCAGGTGTATGACAATCTTTCCGTGGTTAAATACAATTTGTTTGAACGCCACGATATTAATTGCCCGGATAATGATTCGTTGTTTGACCAGTGTGCCGCATTTGGCGAGACGGTGCGTTTGTACCACTATTTTCTTGCTCAGGTAGAGGAGTCAAATAAATTCCAGATGATCAGCCATTTTCATGAATGGATGGCTGCTACCTGTATTCCCGATTTACGCAGAGAGGCATTGCCATACCAGATTGTTTTTACCACCCATGCCACATTGCTTGGGCGTTACATAGCAATGAACGATGCTTTCTTTTACGACCACCTTCCATTTTTTGACTGGCTGAAAGAAGCAACCCACTTTAACGTAGTAGGAACTGTAAAAATAGAACGTGCTGCGGCACATGGTTGCCACGTATTTTCAACCGTTTCCGAAGTTACTGCCAGAGAATGCTTCCATTTGTTAGGCAGGAACCCGGATGTGATTGTACCGAATGGGTTGAATATTGAGCGCTTCACTGCTCTACACGAATTTCAGAATCTTCACAAACTGTATAAAGAGAAGATCAATGAATTTATAATGGGTCATTTTTTTCAGAGCTATTCATTTGATCTGGATAAGACCCTGTACTTCTTTACATCCGGAAGGTTTGAGTTCCGGAATAAAGGGTTTGATATCACACTGGAAGCATTGGCCCGTTTGAACTGGAAAATGCAATTGGAAGGATTGGATATGACGGTTGTGATGTTTCTGGTGACCAAGCAACCGTTTCATTCAATGAATCCGAATGCTTTGCAAAGTCGTGCCATGATGGAGGAGATACGTCAGACAACCAAAGCGATTGAGCAACAGGTGGGTGAAAAACTGTTTTATACCGCAGCATCCAGCACCGAAAACAAACTTCCAAACCTTAATGAATTTGTGGAAGATTATTGGAGATTGCGTTTGCGAAGGATCGTCCAATCCTGGAAATCCGACAACCTTCCTATGGTGGTAACCCACAATCTGGTAAACGACAGTGCCGATGAAATGCTAAACTCCATCCGGAGTCATGGATTACTGAACCATAGGAACCACAAAGTAAAGGTGGTTTATCATCCCGATTTCATTGCCAGTACAAATCCACTTTTTGGATTAGACTACACACAGTTTGTGCGGGGATGTCACCTCGGTGTTTTTCCAAGTTATTATGAGCCATGGGGCTATACACCTCTTGAATCAATCGCCTCTGGTGTTCCAACAGTGACAAGCGATCTTTCAGGATTTGGCGATTATGTTTTGAAATCTATGCCAGAACATGAAAAGAATGGCATTTACGTTACCAATCGCCGCTACAACAGTTATTATGATGCTGCAGAACAACTTTCGGAACAGATGCTTACTTTCGTAAAACAAAGCCGGCGGGATAGAATAAACCAGCGAAATTTAACAGAAAGAGCGTCTGTGCTTTTTGATTGGGAGTATTTGTACGAATACTATAAAAAGTGCTACGATAAGTTGTCTTCCGGATATTGATCGTTTCAAATCAACACTACAAACCTTCGAAAACTTCGGGTTCCAACCAATTGGGGAAAATCTGCATATGGGCTAATTTAATCTCATGGGTCAGCGTTTTGCGGAGGCCATCTATGTTAATTCTTTTTTCAGCAGATATGAAGGCACTCTTTGCTGTATTTGAATTGCTCCAGGTTTGATTGCCATTTTCATCCAATGGGGCAATGTCTATTTTGTTGTAAACCAGAATGGTTGGTTTATCAGAACACTTAAGTTCTCCCAGAATTTGGTTTACCACAGCAATGTGTGCATCGTGGGCCGGGTGAGAATAATCCACCACATGAACCAACACATCGGCTTCCCGGATTTCATCGAGTGTTGATTTAAAACTCTCAATTAAGTGTGTAGGCAGTTTTCGAATAAAACCAACTGTATCGGTCAGCAGGAAAGGAAGATTTGACCAAACTACTTTCCGTACCGTGGCATCTACCGTCGCAAACAGCTTGTTTTCAGCAAAAACGTCCGATTTGGAAAGTAGATTCATGAGGGTTGATTTACCTACATTGGTATACCCAACCAATGCAATTCTCACGATCTTCTCCCGGTTCTTACGCCTTGTAACCGATTGTTTGTCAATAATTTCCAGTTTCTCCTTAAGAAAAGAAATCCGGTCATTTACAATCCGTCGATCGGTTTCAAGTTCTTTCTCTCCCGGACCCCTGTTCCCGATTCCTCCTCTTTGCTTTGTTAGGTGACTCCAAAGTCGGGTTAATCGAGGAAGCATGTATTGGTATTGAGCCAGCTCTACCTGGATTTTTGATTGCGCCGATTGCGCCCTCATCGAGAAAATATAAAGGATTAATAAACTACGATCCAGTATCTTGATTTTAAGTTCCGCTTCCAGATTTCGAACCTGGGCCGGACTTAAATCATCATCAAATATCACAAGATCAACAGGGTTGTCGGTGATCCAGGAAACAATCTCCGCCAGTTTGCCTTTTCCAACATACGTGCTGTTGTCTGGTCGCTCCAGTTTTTGCACAAATTGTTTTATTACTTCTGCTTTCGCAGTGGTTGCCAGAAAAGCCAGTTCATCCAGATATTCTTGCGTCAGTTCATCTGGCTGTTGTTTAGGTGTTACCGCTACCAGGATAGCTTTCTCCGGTGGTTGGGTGGTGTCGTATAGTTTGCGTTCGATCATGAAGTTGGCAAAGGTCGGTCTTTTCCTTAAAAGGTTGGTGTGATTTTCTTCCTGACTTCAACTATAGATTTTATTGCCGGAACCAAATAAATCAGGAGATTTATTTGTGGATTGCCAGCCAGGCCATCAATCCACATCCCGTTTCCAAAGCGTCTTCATCAATGTCGAATGTAGGTGTATGAACACCTGATATAATTCCTTTTTCTTCATTTCGGGTGCCTAACCGGTAAAAACAGCCGGGTATTTCCTGGGTATAGTAAGAAAAATCTTCTGCCGCCATCCAGATATCCAGATCAACCACATTGTCAGCTCCCATGTATTCCTGCGAAAGGGATTTCATTTTACGGGTCAATTCAGGATCATTCCAAAGAAATGGATACCCTTTCCTGATTTCAAGGTCTGCTTTTGCCGCAAAAGATTCACAAATACCTTCCACCAGTTGCCGTATTTTAACATGTGCTTTTGCTCTCCAATCTTCATCCATCGTTCGGAAAGTGCCTTCCAGATAAATGGAATTGGGTAAAATGTTGGTGGCACCCTGGGCAATCACCGTTCCGAAAGAAAGAACAGACGGGATTTTTGGGTCTGCACTCCGGCTCACAACCTGCTGCAATGCCGTGATCACCTGAGCTGAAATGGCAACAACATCTATTGCCAGATTC
>Ga0105049_10005407_pt1 | contig 14874 bp, 12 predicted proteins | sample MAT06_FD_78087 | JGI IMG/M metagenome (GOLD analysis project Ga0105049, IMG submission 78087) | Freshwater microbial communities from Lake Fryxell liftoff mats and glacier meltwater in Antarctica - MAT-06 | ecosystem: Environmental > Aquatic > Freshwater > Ice > Liftoff microbial mat | place... | reverse complement strand
CCAAGAGTGTTGCCCGAACCCTGGTAGAACAAATAGATCACCTGAGCCAAATAGCCGGTGAGTTTTCTCAATTTGCCAATATCGGTAATCCAAGGAATGAAACCTTTAACTTAAATGAACCGCTTAACCTGATAACAAGTTTACATAATGCAGGAGAAAATTTATCAATCATTTGGGAGCCTGCCGCAGAACCTATTATGATTACCGCAGATAAAACACATATCAACCGTTTATTTACCAACCTCATTCAAAACGCCATTCAGGCTGTGCCCGAAAACAAACAAGGTAACATTACAGTAAAAGAAAAAGTAACAGACAGCAAAGTACTGATCACCATTTCAGATAACGGCAACGGTATTCCGTTATCGTTGCAATCAAAAATATTCACGCCCAATTTTACAACCAAATCATCGGGCACGGGGCTTGGTCTTGCCATGTGCAAAGGCATTGTAGAAAAAACCAAAGGCGATATTTGGTTTAATACCAAAGAGGGCGAAGGCACTACATTTTTTGTAGAACTACCGTTGGCAGAAAATTAATTACAAAAAAAATCCGGTAAAAACTAAGGCTAAATATTTACAATTAATATAGGCACATCCAGTTCGTGCCGCACCGTTTCCACAGTTTCACCATACACCATGTCTTTGAGCCCGGTATGGCGATGGGCGCCCATTACAAGCATATCTGCATTGATATCTTTCACCAGCCTTACTATTTCAGTTGCCCTGTACCGGTAGCCTAAAAAACCTTCGGCATCAAGACCTTGCTGCTTCATTTGGTTTACATAAAAGTTGAGTCTTTCCTGGTCTTTAATGGTTTCAAGATCGTAACTATCTGTACCAAATAAACTTGCAGAAACGCTCTCTACTATATGAATAAAAAAATACTGTGCCTGCTTACCACCCTGCCCTATGCTGTAGGCAATTAGTTTTTCGTCGCCATCACTAAACTCCAGTGCAACAGCTATCTTTTTAAATTGAGGAGCAACCAGGTTTTTTAATACATGTTGCTCCGGATGTATCTGAATAGAAGCGGCGGCCCTGCGCCTGTTTATTAATGGAAGTAATACAATGTAAACGAGCAAGCCTATAAAAAATCCACCAAAACCAACAACCAGCATTTTAGGCAACAGGGCTTCTGCTGCAAATAGGGAGGATGCTTCGTTCAACAACATTTTAAGGTTTAAAACAACCAGTATAGCAGCAATAAGCCACGCTGCAATTTTCGTTGACATATTAATGGCAAATTTGCCCCTCTTCTTTTTATCACTCACAAAATGCATTAAAGGTATAATGGCAAATCCCAATTGTAAACTTAAAATTACCTGGCTGAATATTAGTAAATCATCCACCTTTTCTTCACCATAAATAAGAATTACAATCAATGCCGGTACAATGGCGAGCAGCCTTGTAAGCAGGCGTCTTGCCCATGGATTGATACGCAACTGTAAATAGCCTTCCATAACAATTTGGCCAGCCAGTGTACCGGTGATAGTGCTGCTTTGCCCTGCAGCAATTAATGCAATAGCAAATAATTTGGGAGCAATAGCAGAGCCCAGCAATGGAGCCAATAACTGATGTGCTTCTTTTATTGATGCAACATGCGAATTACCCGTTTTAAAAAATGCTGTAGCCGCTACAATTAATATGGCAGCATTTACGAGGAAAGCAATATTCAGTGCAATGGCACTATCAATAAAATTGAATTTTATGGCTTCTTTAATGCCTGCATCTGTCCGCTCAATTTTACGGGTTTGTACCAGGGCAGAATGCAGGTACAAATTATGCGGCATTACGGTAGCTCCTATTATCCCGATAGCAATGTACAAGGCTACATCATTGGGCAGGTGCGGTACAAAGCCCCTCATTACTTCTGCCGCTACCGGCTTTACCAATATTATCTCTATTAAAAAAGAAACAGAAACTACCAGCACCAGCCCAAGGATAAAAATTTCCATCCGGCGCATACCAAGTTTTTGCAGGTACAATAACAAAAAGGTATCCAGCACAGTTATGGAAACGCCCCAGGCAAGTGACAGCCCTGTTAATAATTGAATACCAATAGCCATGCCCAGTACTTCAGCCAGGTCGCAGGCTGCTATGGCTATCTCTGCCAATCCATACAAAATATAATTTACTTTTTTGGGGTATGCCTCTCTGTTGGCCTGTGCAAGATCTCTGCCCATTACAATACCCAACCTTGCCGACAAACCCTGCAGCAATAATGCCATCAGGTTGCTCATCAGCAATACCCAAATAAGGCTATAGCCAAACTGGCTGCCCCCCTGTAAGTCAGTAGCCCAGTTACCGGGATCCATATAGCCTACACTAATTAAATAAGCCGGTCCTAAAAAAGAAAGCAATCTTCGCCAGCCAGTCTTTTTATGCCCGGTGGTATCAATGCTTTGGTGTACTTCGCTTAAAGAATTATCATTGTGTGTTGATTGCATCATACCTATACCCTGTCAATAAATAGTTGAGTTTGATAAAAAATTACAATTATTCAGGATGTAAGCTACATGCATATATGCTGATAGTTGATGGCCATAAAAATAGGCTGAATCGGGATAGGAATAAAATAATATTTCATACCATCTAAATTAATTTTTAGATGAGCCTAAATGCTTGCTTTATTCCATAAGTATTTGATGAAATAAAAAATAGTACAAAAGTTGTAATTTGTAAATAAAAAAATGCGCAAAAAAATCAGTTCAGGATCGGCATGGGAAGAAATTGTTGGTTACTCAAGGGCAATACAAGTGGGCAATTTGATAGAAGTGGCCGGCACAACAGCGATGGATGCTGATACGCTGGTTGGTAAAGATGATCTGTATGCACAGACAGTATTCATCATCCGGAAAATTGAAAAAGTACTGGTTGAATTAGGTAGTTCCCTGAATGATGTAGTACGCACCAGGATGTTTGTAACCAATATAGCTGATTGGGAAATGGCAGGAAAAGCGCATGGTGAATTTTTTAAAACCATCCGGCCGGTTACAACTATGGTGGAAGTTAGCGCCTTAATCAGCAAGGATATGTTGATAGAAATTGAAGCAACTGCCGTTATAAATCCATTGGCATCCGTAGTGCGCAAATACAGAAAATCTGAAGTAAATTTTGTTTAAAGCATTTTTGCCACCAGCTCTTTCAATACTTTATACGCAACCATTGCTGTCATGTTATTGATATCCCGTACAGGATTGTATTCTACAATATCTGCACCCACTATTGTTGCCTGGATTGATTGAATGATGGTAAGTAATTCCCTGGTAGAAATGCCTCCTGGCTCGTGATGAGACACGCCCGGTGCAAAGGCCGGATCCAATACATCCAAATCAACAGAAATGTACAATGGCCTTTGTAATTTTTCAATAAAGGAATAGTTGAAATTGTTCATCTCTACCATTTGTACACCATATTTTTTGGCCTGCTGCCGCTGATGTGTATTTAAGGTTCGAATACCCACCTGTGTAAGCGATGCAATCTTCCTTTGCTCCAGTATTCTTGCAAAAGGGGAGGCATGAGAATAGGGGTTGTCATCAAAATTTTCATACAAATCTGCATGGGCATCCAAATGAAGTACATGCAGCCCGGCGTGCACTTTTGTAAATGCATCAATCAATGGATAACTAACCGAGTGATCGCCACCCAACGAGATAATTTTAGTATCACCTACTAATTGTGCAGCAACTCTTTGCTGTATCAATGCAAATCCATCAGCCGATTGACAGGTATTGAAAACTATGTCGCCGCAGTCTTCATAATTAATCCCAGCCTTTATCTCTATACCATTTTCTGCAAAGCAATTAGCAGAACCTTCTGCCTCCATCATCCTTATTCTTGCAGGAGCCAATGCCGGTCCTTTTAAAAACGAAGAGTTGGCATCAAAGGGCACTCCAATTAGTTTTATCATAACTTTAAATTTTATACCGATAGTTAAACACTTTTCAATTTAGTAATTAATTTTTCGCTGTATCTAAGAAGTAATATCCAGCAATATAGTTTGTGTCATGTGTTGTAAACACACAATATTTAATCCTTCTGCTCCGTTTTTAAAAAAAACACATTTATATTGCACTTTTTTAAACCAAGCCATACAACATCATGAGTTTTGCAAATTACAAAGTTCCTTACGCAGTTAATGAGAGTTACGCCAAAAGAGTTGCCTATTTTTCAATGGAATTTGCGGTACACCAGCCGTTAAAGATTTATAGCGGCGGACTAGGTTTTTTATCCGGCTCACACATGAGAAGTGCTTACGAGCTAAAACAGAATTTAGTGGGTATCGGTATTTTATGGAAATTTGGTTACTACGATCAGGCTCGTAATGCCGACCAAACCCTACAGGTACAATGGAACGAAAAGATTTATAACTTTTTAGAAGATACCGGCATCAAATTCCAGATAAACATTCATGACCATCCAATTTGGGTGAAAGCTTTTTACCTTAACCCGGAGACATTTAAGAGTGCCCCAATGTTTTTATTGAGCACCGATTTACCTGAAAATGATTATGTAACCCAAACAATTACCCATCGTTTGTACGATGGCAATGTTGCAACCAAAGTAGCACAGTTTATTTTACTGGGTGTAGGTGGCGCCAAACTGATGGATGAATTAAATTTTAACCCGGAGGTTTATCACTTGAATGAAGCTCACGCCCTGAGTGCAGCGTTTTACCTGCACAGAAAATTTGGAAATATAAAGGAAGTAAAAAAACGCCTGGTATTTACTACCCATACACCCGAAGAAGCCGGTAACGAAAAGCACGATATTTTTCTTTGTGAAAAAATGAGTTATTTCTGTGGCATGCCACTGGCAGAAGTAAGAAAGATAACTGGTATTACAGATGATTCTTTTAACCACTCTTTAGCAGCATTGCGTTTTGCAAGAATTGCCAATGGTGTTTCCAAATTACATGGCGAAGTAAGCCGGAAAATGTGGGGCAAATATGAAAATATTTGCGAAATCACATCAATTACCAATGCCCAAAACTGGACTTACTGGGCAGATAAACAATTGTACAAAGCCAAGGCAGAATCGAACGATGTTTGGTTTGATGACCGCAAAAGATTTTTGAAAAAGAGAGCCCTGGATATCGTTGCTGACCAAACCGGCAAATTACTGGACCCTGATGTATTAACTATTGTGTGGGCACGCAGGTTTGCAGGATACAAGAGAGCAGAATTGTTAACAAGGGATCACAAACGTTTTGAAGCCTTGCTTAATAATAAAAAATATCCTGTTCAAATTATCTGGGCTGGTAAACCATATCCGTTGGATTACCCGTCTATCAACGACTTTAATCACCTGGTACATTTAAGTAAAAATTATAAAAATGTAGCGGTGTGCATCGGGTACGAACTGGCACTAAGTAAGCGTTTAAAACAAGCCGCTGATGTTTGGTTAAACAATCCCCGTGTACCAAGAGAAGCAAGTGGTACCAGTGGAATGACTGCTGCCATGAACGGTGCAGTTAACTTTAGTACCAATGATGGATGGATATGTGAGTTTATTGATAATGGCAATAATGGTTTTGTAGTACCTCCAATTGATTATGAAAACATTCATGTTCAGGAGCAGGACGAATACGATTTAAACCAATTGTATGAAATTCTGGAAAAAGATATTTTACCATTGTACTATGATGATAAAGATACCTGGCGCCATATCATGAAAAATGGTATGAATGATGTACAGGTAAAGTTTGACAGCAACAGGATGGCAGAGGAATATTATGAAATGCTATACAAAAAAGCATAAATAATTTTTCTAACCCTTTAAAAAAACATACAATCACAGCTGAAAGGCTGTGATTTTTTTTAAACCAAATTCCAGTTAATTTCGTTTATAAATTATGATGAAATATCTGTTCGCCAGCTTAGTTGCAGTAAGCTTGCTTATTGCTTGCAAAAAGCCAACAGTTGTAAGGACTGAGTTTCCTACTCCCATAGATACAATTGTAACACCGCCAAGGATTGACAGCATTGTTCCGCCAACATCGCCGCCTGCAGATACCAGTACTGACCCAAAGTATTATCTGGCGCTCGGAGATTCCTACACCATCGGGCAATCTGTATTGGTAGAAGACCGGTTTCCCATGCAGACCGTAAAAGCCCTTGCAGCGCTTTCAGTAAATTTTACAACTCCGGAAATAATTGCCCAAACCGGCTGGACAACAGGTAATCTCATCAATGCCATTACAACAAATCCCCCTAAAAGACTGACGTATGATGCCGTTTCATTATTAATTGGTGTAAATAATCAATACCACTCTTTAAGCCAAGCCCAATACTCAACTGAGTTTACAACTTTATTAAAAACAGCAATTGGCTATGCCGGAAATAATGCTAAAAGAGTATTCGTACTTTCTATCCCCGATTACAGTGTTACTCCTTATGCCAGTAGTTTCAACAATGCACTTATCGCCAGTCAAATAGATTCTTTTAATGTAATTAATTTAAATATTGCTAAGGAAAATGGCGTGCATTATTTAAACATTACAACCTCCACCAGGGAAGCTACCGCAGATCCTTCTTTAGTGGCTACAGACGGCCTTCATCCTTCTGGCAAAGAGTATAAAAAATGGGCAGATTTTCTGGCTCCTATGATAAAGGCTGTACTTCAATAAACTAGATTCGCTCTTTTTTATAATCTTACCACTCATCCCGAATACTTCGTTAAAATATTATTTAACACATCATATTTGTGTAGTCAATTTTATTGTATCATGATACGCCGCACAAAAAAGATCGTTTTATTCCTGGGAGATTTTATCCTCACCAACTTTAATACCCCTCCACCTGTAATACCAAACTGAATTTCATTATAGGCCAATAAGTGTTGGCTGAAATTCATGCAAAGCCTTTGCAGGCAGGCTTTGGTAAATACCGGTTGGACTAACTTAAAAATCCAACCGGTACAAGGGCGTAACTTTCACTACTTTTTGAGTGTATTTCAATAGTCATTAGTGTTATAAAATAATAGTTATAACATTGTGATGAATACCAGTAAACCCGGAACATTTCTTTAATTATTTTCAGAACATAAAACCTAAACCAACATGGACACACATGATTTAATCAAGTGGGGATTAATTATAGGCATCCCCCTATTCGTTTTATTATTATACAAGTTTATTTTGAGGGTATTCCTCGGCGTGGTGATAGTACCGGAGGACAGGATTGGACTTGTCACCAAAAAATTTGTACTATTCGGCAAGCAGGAACTTCCCGAAGGCAGGATACTTGCCACCGATGGTGAGGCTGGATACCAGGCCCAAACATTACCGCCGGGTTTATATTTTGCCAAATGGATTTGGCAGTATGACATCACGTTTCAGCCATTCACCATTATTCCAACAGGCCAGCTGGGACTGGTATTGGCGAAGGACGGAGCCGAACTGGAAACAGGATCGGTATTGGGCAAGAAAGTAGCCTGCGATAGTTTCCAGGATGCAGTGGCTTTTTTAAAAAACGGGGGACGAAAAGGGCGGCAAACAGCCATCATTGCGCCGGGTTCTTATCGCATCAACACATTTCTGTTTAGTATAGAAATTACAGATATGACGATGATACCGGAAAACGCTGTTGGCATAGTAAATACACAGGAAGGCAAACCACTCGAGGAAGGTCAAATAGCAGGTAAGGTTATTGAAGGTCACAATAAGTTCCAGGACATTGATCTGTTCCTCCAAAACGGCGGCTACAAAGGCTTACAGGAGCAGGTAATACTGGCTGGCTCGTATTTCTTAAATCCCTGGTTTACTAAAATAGAAATGGTGAATATGACGGAGATTGCCATCGGCCATGTAGGCGTTGTAATAAGTTATGTGGGCAATGAAGGCGTTGATTTAAGTGGATCAGAATTCAAGCACGGTAACATTGTTTCCAAAGGACAAAAGGGTGTGTGGGCAGAGCCATTGGGACCCGGTAAATATCCGGTAAATCCTTTCATTATGAAAGTAGAATTGGTACCAACAACCAACCTTGTATTAAACTGGGCCAATGCCAGAAGCGAAAGCCATCAACTGGACAAACATCTTTCTACCATTACGGTACGAAGCAAGGATGGCTTCCCATTCAACTTAGATGTATCGCAGATCATTCACATTCCTACAAACGAAGCGCCGAAAGTAATTGCCCGCTTTGGAAACATGAACAACCTGGTGAGCCAGGTATTGGAACCTACCATTGGTAACTACTTCCGCAACAGTGCGCAGGATAGTGATGTTATTGCTTTTTTAGGCAGCCGTAAAGAAAGACAGGAATCTGCCCGAATGCATATTGGCCGGGTGCTGGATCAATACAATGTAAATGGGGTGGATACACTGATAGGTGATATTGTGCCGCCGGAAAGCCTGATGAAAACATTAACGGATCGTAAAATAGCAGAGGAACAAAAAGTAACGTACGAAACAGAAATGAAGGCCCAGGAAACCAGGCAAACGCTGGAAAAAGAAACAGCCATTGCAGACATACAAAAAGAAATTGTAAAGGCAGATCAAGGTGTATTGATTGCAGAACGCATTGCCGATGCATCGGTAAAGAAAGCAACCGGTGAAGCCAACAGTGTTCGGCTGCAATCTACTGCAGAAGCAGACAGGCTAAGGTTATTGGCCAATGGCGATGCAGAACGTATCCGTGTGCTGGCAAAAGCAAATGCTGAGCAGATTGAGTTACTGGCCAATGCCAATGCATCGCAAATTACCTTAACCGGTAATGCAGAAGCAGAGAAGATTTTAGCGATTGGTAAATCAAATGCTGAATCATATAAATTATCTGTGGAGGCAATGGGTGGCAACAATTTTACCCAGTTAAAAGTGATGGAAGCCATCGGTACGCAAAACATAAAAATAATGCCGGATATTTTAATTGGCGGCGGCGGAGATGGTGCCAATGGCCCAATAAGCGGATTGCTCGGATTAAAATTGCTGGAAGAAATTGCAAAGAAAAAACAGGATATTCAGGAATAAAAAGTATAAAACTGATGTAATTTTAGAATGAAAAAAATTTAGTCGTTATCTTAATTTTATAATTCCTGTTTTTGGAAATTAATAATTGCCAGTTCAAGTCATTTAATTATTTATATTTAAAAAATAAATTTTTTATTTATGTCAAATATGTTCAAAAAAGCTTTAGGCATTTTCCTCGAATTTGAGCCTGAGCAAGTAAAACAATCTGCCCAATCGACAGAAGATGGTTTACCAATGCAGGTAAATCCCGGAAATAAATCCTATACCGCCATTCACACCGGATCAGCAGGAATAATTACCGAAGGTGATATAAATAAATTTGAAAAGCATTTTGAAGAGATGTTTGATAAAGCAAACCTGCCAGGGCCAGACTACTATGAGTTTTGGAAAATGATGGAAACACTTGAAACCGCTGTTCCTGATGAAAAAATAAGGATGACTGCTGTATTTGCAACTTTAAATGTGCAAGGCTTAAGCAAAGATGCACTTGTTAACAGTGCTGTAAAATATTATCAATTGTTAGAAAAAGATAAATTGGAATTTCAAAATGCTGTTAATACAAAAGTGCTGGCAGAGATTGAAGGTCGTAAAACAACAATAGATGATTTAGAAAAAAAGAATGCGTCCAATGCCGAAATTATTAAAAATTGTACAAAGGAAATAAGTGAAAATCTTCAAAAAATTACTGCGATAAAAAAGGAAGTAATAGATGAGGAGGCAAAGATTAACAGCAATAAAAACGGCTACAATATTGCCTGCGATGCAATGCTGGCCAAACTAAACAGTGATATTAATAAAATAAAAAACACACTTTAATAAAATATAAATGGAAACAAACGTATTTCCTGCAACACAGCAGGATAAATTAAAATCTTATTGGAACAGACCCGGTGGTATATTTGGCATCGTTGCCGCACTGAGCATACTTACGCTGATAGGTTATTATGTAATTCCAATACTAGCCACAGTAGTATGGAATACCCTTAATTTCAGTATTGGCCTGGTATGTTTAGGCATTTTTTTATATTGTATCACCCATCGCAAATTGCGAATGAGTTTGTTTTATCTATACGAGATAATCATGAAAAAACTGGTAGGCCTGGTAATTGAATTAGATCCCTTTATCATAGCCGAAGACTATATTTCTGATATGCAGGAGCAACGGGAAAAACTTTACAATCAAAGTGTAGAGGTAGATGGGCAAAAAGAAAAAATTGACTTAAAACTTAAGGAAAAAGCAAATGAAATGAACCAAATGCTTGCCCGTGCCAAGGCTGCCAAAGACAATAATATGATGCCTGAATTAGGCAATGCTACCAGGCAGGTGGCACGGATTAATGAATATATAAAACAACTGGCCCCCATAAGAGATAGCCTTGCAAAAATTGGTGATTATCTTACTAAAGTTCACAAGAACAGCAGCTATTTAATTGAAGATGCAAAAAACGAACTGGATCTTAAAAAAGACTTGTATAAATCTGTAACGAGTGGCAACAGAGCCCTTACATCTGCATTAAAAATTTTTAAGGGCGACCCTGAAAAAAAACTAATGGTTGAGCAAAGCATGGAGTATCTTAAAGATGACATTGCTAATAAATTAGCCAGCATGAAAAAGGCAATCAGTTACTCATCCGATTTTATGCGAAGCATAGATTTAGATAATGCAACTTTTGAAGTAGAAGGGTTAAAAATGCTGGAAACTTATGACTCAGATACAGAGCTAAAATTAAGTGTACAACAATGGCAACCCAGTAATGCTCCAATAATACCAGGAAAAGTAAATAATGATGATTACAACGATCTTTTAAAATAATTTAAAAAAATAAAATTCAACATACAATGGCCATAAAAGTTAAAACATCAGGAAAAGTAGTTGGGATAGCGCTCATATTAGGTGGTTTGTTTGCCGCTAAAACAATGTGGTGGGATAAACGCCCCAAGGAAGCAAAGATATCTACAGAAATAGGAAAAGTGGTGTTGCCAGATGTGCCCGAAGCTTCTTTGCAAGGCACAACTGCAAATAAAATTGCACTTCCTTCAGAAACACCCAGCGTAAATGGAGGCACTAAAATAAAGTGGGAAGTAATGGCCTGGAATGCTCAGTTTCCATTAATGTTTGCAAATGGAGGTGCTTCTACAACCAAAGGCTCCTTGTTTGATAATGCAAAACTTCAGGTAAATATTATTCGTCAGGATGATTGCAATAAATCAATCGCTGATATCGTAAAATTTGCATCAGATTATAAAAATAACCCCAACACAGAAGGCGTATTTGCATCGTACATGGGAGATGGTATGCCTGCATTTTTCAGTGGATTGAGTAAAGAGTTGGAACCATTAGGTCCGGAATATCAACCGGTAGCATTTTATGCCATGGGTAAAAGTTATGGAGAAGATAAATTAATGGGGCCTGCCAGTTGGAAGGCAGACCCCAAAAATGCATTGGGCAAAACGGTTAGTTGCTTTTTACGGGATGGAGATATGAATATATTGTTGAAATGGGCTGGTGATAATGGATTAAAAGTAAACCCCGATGAAACGACACTGGACAGAAATGCTGTTAACTTAATTTCTGCCGGGGATTTCTTAGATGCTGCCAACAAATACATTACCGGTTACAAGGAAAAACGATTCTTTGTAGAAAACGGCAAAAAACTTAGCAGAGATACAACTGTTGGAGTTGATGGTGTAGCAACCTGGACTCCAGGAGATGTAAATATTGCGAGAAAAAAAGGCGGCCTTGTTAATATTGCCTCTACCAAACAGTATGCTACACAAATGCCAAATATCACTATTACAATTCGCAAATTTGCCAATGACCACCGCACAGATATTGAGAATTTAATTATGGCTTTATCTCAGGCCGGTGACCAGGTTCGAAGCTATAGCGATGCAAAAGAATTTGCAGGTAAAGTAAGTGCCAAAGTTTACAACGAAGAAGATGGTGCTTATTGGTTAAAGTATTATAATGGTGTTACTGAAAAAGATATTCAGGGTAATGATGTAGAATTGGGCGGTTCAATGGCATTCAATTTACCAGATGCAGCAATCATGTTTGGACTGGGGAAAGATGGCCTTGACCGTTACAAAATAGTGTACAATACATTTGGTGATATACTTTCAAAAATGTACCCGGAGTATATGGCTACTTATCCGGAATATGCTAAAATGATTGATAAATCTTACATGCAATCGGTTATTGTTAATCATCCCGAACTAATGGAAGGCAAAACAATTGCTATCAACTACGCACCTACCATTACCAATAAAGTTTCATCTAAATCATTTCAAATTCAATTTGAAACCGGTAGCGCTATTATCAAACCACAATCATACGCTGTATTAGATGAAATACTAAAAAGCTCGGTTGTAGCTGAGGGACTTAAAGTGGGGGTTTATGGCCATACTGACAATGTAGGTAATGATGTTTCAAACCAAAATTTAAGCCAGCAAAGAGCCGAAAGTGTAAAAGCTTATCTGCTTAGCAAAGGAATTGCAGCAGCAAGAATTGAGAGTAAAGGGTTGGGTAGCAGCCAGCCTGTAGCAGACAATACTACATCAGATGGCAAAGCTCAAAACAGGCGGGTTCAAATTGTTTTAGGCCAATAGTTGAATTCACTTTTTAAAGAATAATTTATCGCATATGCTTTAATTAAATCATGTTTAATGAAAAAATTAAAAAATCTTTTTCAACCATTTGCCAATATCGGTAATTCAAGTATGCTGTTATTGATATTTATTCAGATTGTTTTAGCATTGGGTATTTGGCAGTTAAATGGTGGTGGGTTAATTCCATCCCCGGGCAAAATTGGCCGAAGGGTTTTTGAGATTATTCAAAGTGGAAATTTCTGGGATAATTTTATGATGAGTCTTTCGCTCACTATAAAAGGGATGTTTATTGCCTTGCTGATTGCCTTATCCATTAGCTACCTTTCACTGATACCATTTTTTCAACCATTGGCAAAATTTGTTATCAAATGCAGGTATCTCACTTTAACCGGTTTGATATTTTTATTTACCCTTATTACCAGTGATGGCAGCCAGTTAAAACTAAGTCTTTTGTTATTTGGTATTGTCCCATTCTTTGTAACCTCATTTTTATCTGTAATTGATAATATTGATAAGCAGGAATTTGAATTGTGTTCTACTTTAGGAATGAACAAATGGCGTACACTTTGGGAAGTGGTAATTGTAGGAAGGCTGGACCAGGTATTGGAAGTAATGCGGCAAAATTTTGCAATTGCATGGATGATGATAACAATGGTAGAAGGGTTAAGTATGAGCGAAGGTGGGCTTGGCACTTTGCTAATTAAGTCCAATAAGTATATAGACCTCTCTACTGTATTTGCAATTTTGCTCATCATTTTTTTAATAGGCGTTTTTTTCGATTACATTTTAGGTGCATTGCGTTTCTGGCTATTTCCCTACACTAAAATTCAACTAAGAAGCAAATGACGTACGATAAACATGAGGTTATTTTAGAGGCTAAAAATGTTGGTCTTGCATATGATAGTAAAACGATACTGAGAGATATCAACTTATCAATTCACAATGTTGTAAGACCCGATGTAATGCAAGGTCAGGTAGTTTCTTTAATTGGCCGGAGCGGCATTGGTAAAACCCAATTATTTAAAATATTGGCTGGTATGAAAAAGCCAACCACCGGCACTGTTATTATTGGTGAAGATCACCATGAGGTAAGAGAAGGTGAGGTAGGTGTAGTATCACAAAACTATATTTTGTTTAACCACCGTTCTATCAGGCGAAATTTAGAAATTGCTTTAGAACACAATGAGAATAATTACACAACTACCGATAAAGCAAACATCATAAAAGATTATGGTGATAAATTTAATCTAACCGAACATTTAGATAAGTACCCTCAGCAATTATCAGGTGGGCAACGCCAGCGGGTTAGTATTTTACAACAAGCCGTTACAAGCAATAAGTTTATTTTACTCGATGAGCCTTTCTCTGGTTTAGATGTTTTGGTGATTGATAAAGTGGTTGATTTATTATTAAAAATTTCAACCCTTCACGAACTCAATACCTTGATTATTGTAAGTCATGATATTGAAAATTCCCTGGCAATCTCTGATACAGTATTTATAATGGCTAACCAGCCAGGTAAAGAAGGTGCAACCATAACCGAAAAACTGGATCTTATGGATATGGGCTTTGCCTGGAATCCAGCGATAAGAAATGACCATCGTTTTCAGGACTTAGTAAGTCAAATGAAATACAAAATATAAAATGGATTCTTACACAAAAAATATTGAAATCCGATGGAGTGACCTTGACCCTAACTTTCATCTCCGCCATTCTGTTTATTATGATTTTGGTGCTTATTGCAGAATCTGCTTTTTATCCGATGCCGGCGCAACACCTGCGGTAATGATGCAGCAACAAATTGGGCCCGTCATTTTCCGGGAGGAGGCCGTTTTTAGAAAAGAGATTCATTTTGGGGATACGGTACATGTGAACATACTGCTGGATAAATGCAATGCTGACTATTCCCGCTGGACGATGAAACATGAAATTTACAAGAACAACGATGTACTATCCGCCATCATTACCATTGATGGCGCATGGATTAATACCAACCTGCGTAAATTGGCACAGCCCGGAGAACTCTGTGTGGCAGCCCTGGAATTGATTCCCAAAACGAGCAGTTTTTTAATTACTTGAAATCCATAACCGAATAAAAAAGACGACGAAAATGAGTGCTGCTAAATCATCACCCCTTTAAAGTAATATCTTTTCCCGGCATATGATATCCACTGTATCAGCAGCTTGTGCTCTACTAAGTTTCTTCTACCTGCTGCTTTTAAGTCTACCAAAAAAAGCAAAAAAAAACGCTACCCACAGTGAGTAGCGTTCGAAAAAGTATCAACTAATTTT
>Ga0105049_10005405_pt1 | contig 14881 bp, 9 predicted proteins | sample MAT06_FD_78087 | JGI IMG/M metagenome (GOLD analysis project Ga0105049, IMG submission 78087) | Freshwater microbial communities from Lake Fryxell liftoff mats and glacier meltwater in Antarctica - MAT-06 | ecosystem: Environmental > Aquatic > Freshwater > Ice > Liftoff microbial mat | place... | reverse complement strand
ATGCGCCTGCGCGGCATCCCGTACATGCTCCATCACAAACCGCGAAAAAAGAAGATCGTACCCTGTTCGTCCAACCGGCAGCGGACCGGCAATATCCATTACCAGCTTTCTAAAGCCTGCGGGCGCCAACTCCAATTCTCCCGCCGAAATGTCCACCAACGTATAATCGAGGGCCATCGCCTCGACTTCCTCCACTGTCAGTTGCGGCTCCGCGCCTCCTCCCACGTCCGCCACCTTCAGACAGCCATGCCTCTTGATCAAATCCTTCAAAAGTCCCGCGAAGTTATCGTAGGCATCCTCCGTCCGCCCGAAACGCACAACGTCTCCGTTGCCCACCGTCTCTTTTGCACAGGAAAGACTCATGCTCTTCCGATTCGACCTTCTCCGTTCACGCTTTGGTCCACACTGACTCCGCCCCTCTGCCCCATTATCCTGCACCTTTCCGAACAACTTCCGTCTTTGTCGGCGCCATACCAATTGCCCGGCTTGGATTGCCCGCGACGATCGTTCCAGGCTCGACATCCTTCGTCACCACGCTGCACGCGCCGACAATCGCATCGTTTCCGATGCTCACACCCGGCAATACAAAAGCTCGTGCCCCAATGAAGGCCCGCGCGCCTATCCGGACACTCGCGGTTCTCAGGGGCAATGCCCCATCGGAGAAGTCGTGCGTTCCCGTGCAGATGTAGCTTTCCTGCGCCAATACTGCGCCCTCGCCAATTTCAACACGGCCCAGGCTGTAAAGATTCGCCCGGTCACCCACACAAGACCGGTCTTCCAATTTGATGTGCCAGGGCATCTGAATTCGCGCGCGCTGATGAACGAACGGAGTACCGCGCACATCCGCTCCAAACACCCGGAGAATCACCAACCGCCACGTGTTGAACGGCTTTGGCGTCCAGCGACACAAAACGGCCCATGCCCACTCCCATCCAAGTATGCGGATCCGCATTCCCAGACTCCACGGTGATTCGGTCGTCCCGGACATACATTGCAATTACTTACGAGCGCGACGCCTCGACCCGCTCCGCTAGGCAAAGGTTTCACCAAACTTTGCCGTCCCATGCCCGGGCTTGAGTCCCGCTCGAATCCACTTCTCCGCATATGCCGTTGTTCCCCGGCGCACCTTTGCCGGCGTTGCCTCCTCAATCACTCCTTGCGTCTCCTTGCGGGTATTGTTTGAAGCCAGACACAATCCCGCCCCAAACACCGAGAACCCGAGGGTCGATGCCACTCCAAACTGACCATTGACCAACAACAATCCACAGGCCCCGAACAGAAACATCGGAAGCAGGTTTCCACCACGAACACTCTGCGTAGCACGGCGGAAGAGTTCCATCAGCATCGCGACCCGCACCCCAAGATACGCGATTCCCAGAATCGGCCCGATCTCAAAAATCACCCGCCCCCATTCCCGCTCATCGGCGGAGAAGACCACTCTTCCCGTAAGAACACGCGCCCCGATATTGGTGCCATAACCAAGGCCGTAACCGAGGAGCGGCGCGACTTGGGCCGCTTCATATCCCGCCAGGAAGTCGCCGAGCACTCGCTCGGTCCAATTCGACGCCGAGCGGACCGCCCCCGCCTTGGACTCTCCAGTATTCGCCAAACGCGCCTCGAAGACGTGCGTACCCTCTTTAAAAACGTCGAGCGTGGTCGCGACAAAAAACACAAACCCGACGGGCAGTAGCATGCCCAACACCCCCTTGATCACCGTTCGATTGTAGAGTGCGGCGACGCCGATGCTCAGGAGAACAAGGCCGATCCCACCCACTGCAAGCCGGGACGTTGAAACGGCGGTGCTAACCATGATCGCGAGCGCCGCTGCGTAAACGAGCAATTGCTTCTTTCCTTTACTTACAAATCCATTGACCACAAATGCGGTGCAAAGCGACAAAAACTGCGCGGCTCCCGTGATAAAGTTGAAGAAGCCCGGCGGGCGAATCTTACCAAGCACAGCCTCCATCTGACTGCCTCTGCTTCCACCCGGTCCCACATTTACGTAAGCGGTCGGATCAGACCGAAACTGTAGCACCATCAGTACAGCCATCGGAATCGCAAGGAAGAGGATTACTTTCCCGACTCTTGCCACATCTTCGTGGTCGAACGTTTTTCCAATGAGATAAATCAATGGCAGGTGGAAAAAGCAGGCGTCAAAACCATAGAGGGTGACATACAGATTCCGAGTTCCAACGGTCATTCCGGTGACAACCGCCAGCCCTCCCACGGCCAAAAGAAATCCGGTCGCACCGTTGAAGCGAAACAGACCCGTTCCGATTCCCGCGATGTACAGCATGATGGCGATTGGATCCCGGACGAGAATCAACGGATTGGAGAGTCCTGGAAGAATCCACTTCCTCAGCGGGCCCTCCAGAATCAACAACACAAAGTACATCCAGATGAGAAACTTTACGAAACCGTGCGATCCGCCTTCCGCCAAACTATCCGATCGGGGTTTACGGTTCTCTTGCATCTCGTTCTGGGTCTCGCCGCTTGCCACTGGAGTCGTCAATCGGGCTGCAATACTCGAATTCAGGAACCACTGTCGCTTCGGACTCCATCTGCATCTGCTGCGCTTGCACCGTGATTCGACGTTCGTCGGTCGAGTCCAGTTGACCGTTCTTGGCCGACGCTACTGCGCTCACTCGTTCGCCCACAAGTGAGGAATTGTCCCCACAAGATGCCAACCGTCTCCGGCAATAAAAACGAATCGTAAAGATCCCGTTCCTGCGCGGGGCGACTACCGCCCTCGGAGAGACTGCCAACAAATCGCACCACCGTCTCCAGGATGTCTGCAAAAGATGCTCCATGCGGCACCACCACGGCGCGGCTTCCCTCCGCAACCAACTCTTTTACTCCACCTTGATCCGAGGCGATCCATGTGCAATTCGCAGCCATGGCCTCAATGAGGCTAAGTGGCATGCCCTCATTGTGTTCGGAAAGAAGCACCACGCCGTCGATTCTCCGCAAAGCCTCCGCATACTCCCGGAGTCCCCGATAAGCACCGTTGTATCGGACGTTCTTGTGAGGAGCGAAAAAGTCTGCGCTGTATCCCTCCCCCTTACCGTAGATTTCCCATAAGACCCCACGAAGCCGGGGTTCGGCGCTGAGCGCACAGATAGTATCAATGCCCTTGGTCGAAACGAGCCGCCCAAAGTACCCGATCCGAACGGTTCCCCCAAAGGACTTTCGCCCTTGAATGCTTTCGCGACTGACGATCGGCGAGGTGATGTACGGGAGAAACGCGACGTCGTCACGGCCCGTCGCCTTTGCGAGATTTCGCCTCGTCGTCTTGCTGCATCCGACGAGGCACTTCGTTTCCGCGAGAACCTTCCGATAAAGCTCTGTCCAGTTGGCAACCTCTCTCTCATCCGCGGAGGTGTGGTGATGATGTGCCAATTGCGTCGCGCCCCGCCGGCGACAGATCCCGGAAACTGTCCTCACCAACCCACTCTGACCATTTGTGTAAACAGACTGCCAGCGCCCGGAACGAGCTACGAGCCGCGTCACAATCCAGATTAGTTTGCGCAACCCCGAGGACCGACCCCGTTCAACGTTCATTTCCACGAAATCGACTCCGGACGCGAGAAGGCGCGCGCGCCGTTTCGCGCTCAGGGAACGGGATGTCGTCATCATGGTTACGGTTGTTCCGCCGCCAGCGCAATACTCTGCGGCATTGCAGACATGTTGCTCCATCCCTCCGTAGGCAGCCATTTCCGGCACATAAATCAACAATGGCCGGGTCAACTTTGTGGCATCGTCAACCACAAATTATCCCAGATGAATCATCCTCGAGTGTTTTAATCCGACGTTTTTTAAATTCAGCCATCGCCTTGAAACCAAAGCACGAAGGTTACCTCAGACTGTATCGACAAAGCTACCCTGCACTCGTTGGAAGGCGACCATGCCAAGGAAGAGAATAAGTGCGGTTGCGCATGTCGTCGTTACGATCATTGGCAGATCGACGACCCCTACACCCAGCAGACTGTACCTGAAGGCCTCCAGCGCGAACGTTAGAGGATTGAGCATCAGGGCCCATTTCAGATGGCTCGGAACACTCGAGATCGGAAAGATCACGGGAGTAACGTAGAACCACAAATTCACGAGAAATGCAGAAAGGTGACTCAGGTCGCGGTATCTCGCAGTGATGGCCGCCATCAGCAATCCGGCTCCGAGAGCCAGCGCGGCAACCTGCAAAACCGCCAAAGGCAAAAGGAATAATCCACCCAAAGGCGGCACGGACACCGCCCCCTCGAGAAAGTAGTACACCAGCCAAACGACCACAAACAGGCAAAATTGAATCAGCATCATCAAGGCATTCGAAACGACACCCGCCAAAGGGACCACCAGCCTTGGAAAATAGACCTTCCCAAAGAGCGCGACATTTGCGGTGAGTACGGATGAGCTACTGCTAAAGGTCTGGGCAAAATAGTTCCACGGAATCATCCCACAAAGGTAGAAGAGCATCGGCGGCTTTTCTCCCGTGGAAATCTTGGCCACCTTGGCGAAGATCAGGACGAACACGAGCGTGGTCAGCAAGGGTTGGATGAGGAACCAGATCGGACCCAGGACGGTCTGCGAATATCTCGTGATCCAATCCCGCCGGACAAGAAGCAGCAGGAGATCCCGGTGCGCCCAAAGAGCTCCTGCATCAAGGATGACCCACTTGTCTTCAGCACGGATTCGGATTTCGCCGACGACCGTCGAATCGGTTTCTCCCGTCATTCCATCTGATGGTTGGCGACCGCCCCGACCGGGTTTCGGTCCCACGAATGGCGGATGCCTACGCAGCCATCGAACTCAAACGGCCGGACGACCGCAAGTTCCCCAAACTCGTCATCGCTGAAATGCACTGCGATTCCATTCCCGTTCATGACCGCGAACGCCAGCTTGTAACTTCCCGAGCATAGATTCACGTTTTGCAACCTCAGTGTGAGACGGTGCCGCCCAACCTCATACATCCGCGGCCTGTTCTCGACAAAGGTCGATAAGCCGCTCACGTACACGCCATCGACGGACTTGATGCTGAAGCCGAAATGCAGAACTTCCTTCCGCTTGACCACAAAATCACACCTCACAACAAGTTCGACCTCCTTTACGATCTCAATTCGCGCTTCGCATTCATCGTTGACCGCTACGTTTTCGACCAGGACCGATCCGTGAAGGTCTCTTTTCGTCTTTCGCGTGCCGAGGCTGCCCTTCCGGAACTCTGCGATCACCCGCTGCATGGACCCATCGACCTGGACCTGGCCGGCGCGTAACAAGATGCCCCGGCTGCAAAGGGTTTGCATCGTGTAAAGGTTATGACTGACGAGCAGGATGGTTTTCCCGACACGCGTGAGCGCATGCAGGCGCTCGATGCACTTGGCCTGAAATGCGTAGTCTCCGACCGCCAACACTTCGTCGATGATCATGATGTCCGCCTCCAGGTGGGCGGCGACCGAGAAGGCCAGGCGCACATACATCCCGCTCGAGTAGCGCTTGACGGGCGTATCGACGAAGCGCCCAATCTCAGAGAATTCCACAATCTGGTCGAACTTCTGTTCCACCTCTTTCCGCGTCATGCCCAGGATCGCGCCGCTCAAGTAAACATTCTCCCGACCGGATAGTTCCGGATGAAATCCGGTTCCCACTTCGAGGAGCGACGCCAGTCGGCCGCGTAACACGATTTCCCCCTCCGTCGGTTGCGTGATGCGGGAGAGTAATTTGAGCAACGTTGATTTCCCGGCACCATTCAAGCCAACAATGCCGACGATTTCTCCTCTGCGGACTTCGAATGAGACGCCTCGAAGAGCCCATAAATCGCGCTTTTCGCGTGCCATCGGCTCACTGCCGGGCAGCGATTCCTCATTGCCTCGATTACGAAGACGACGGAAGAAGCCGGCGAACTCCTCCCGGAAACTCCCGGCGCCGAACGCTCCCAAGCGGTAGCGTTTTCCCAGGCAGGTTACCTCAATGATCGGCCGCAAAGGGGGAGGAGATTCGATTGAAAGGCCACGAGATCTAAACGTGGTGGATTGGAACGCCCACAGCGCCTGGCGGGCAGACTATGCCGCCGGCGACTGCGAATAGTACTCTCCGTACTTGTGGTAGTAGTAATACTCCGCGGACTTTCCGTCAGCAGCGTTGAGGATGATACCGAGGACGTTCACCTGGCGGCGCTTGAGCGAATCCAATGCATTGCGGGTAAGTCGCGCGGAGCTGACGCCAGCGCGGACGACAAAAAGCGTGGCATCGATCTTCGGGGCGAGGCTGGCGGTATCGTCGTTCGCCAGCACTGGGGCGCTGTCGATAATGATGCAATCGAACTGCGCATTCAGTTCACGCAGCAAGGCATCAGTGATCTGCGAGAGAAAATGTTCACTGGTTCCAGAGATCACCTTGCCACGGGGTAACACGGTAAGGTTCGGCAATTCCGTGGACTTTGCCGCGTCCTGCCACGGGAGTTGATCCGCAAGGACATTGCTCAGTCCGGGAGAGGCTTCGATGCCGAAATATTCGTGGGATACCCCTTTCCTGAGATCGGCGTCCACGAGAAGGGTCTTGGCGCCTCCGGTGGCAATGGTGATCGCGAGATTGGCCGCAACCGTCGATTTGCCCTCTCCTGGCACGGCACTGGTAATGAGAAAGAGCTTCGGTCGCACGTCTTCAAACCACATGAAGTGCAGCGTCGAACGAATATTCCGATAAGACTCGGCAAAGACGTGCTGTTTGTCGGTGAGGTTGAGGACGTTCAGGCGCGTTTTGCTCGGTTCCTTGGGGATCTGGCCCAGAAGTTCCTCTGGAAAACGTTCCTGAAGTTCGTCTGCGGAGACGATCCGATCGTCGAGCAGCATGGAGATGAAAAGTAACCCAAATCCCAAGACCAATCCGGCGACCCCACCCGTGGCCAGTTCCTTGGCCAATCCCAGTTTGGTGGCGATAGGGGTGGACGCTCGCTCCATCACTTGGACCACGTCCGAGTGCAGGCTTTTTCCCATATCGATCCCCTGGACACCGGAAGTGAGCTTATCGGCCAAAGTCTTGGCCCTTTCCACTTTGGACCTGAGTTTCGCGTATTCCTGCATGCGCAACTCCACCTCGAGAGCCTTTTGTGATTGCTCCTTGATGGATGCCTCCAGGTTGTCCATCTCAAGCTTCATCGACTCGCGCCGGTTGGCGAACTGAGCAAGGCTGAGTTCCTTATTGAGTTCGATCAATTTCTCCTGTTGAGCGATTTTGCCATCCAGGTCGATGATCAGGGGATGCTTCGGTCGGAGAAACTTTGATCTTCGAGCTTTCTCCGCCCTCAAGACCTCCACCGCCTGCTTGGCACGGATGTAGTCCGCTTCGGCACCGACCGGCACGGTCTGCGGAGCGGCGCCACCTTCCGGAGGGACCGTTCCCGCTTGTTGCTTTCTTTCGAGCGCCTGGTCGAGACTCATCACGCTCAAGAGTTGAAAGTCGCTCTTCAACAGCTCGAGCCTCTGCCTGAGGCTGATGAGATACCGACCGGCGCTGTTCCCCTCCTCTTGGAGGAAGACGACGTCATTGTTTTTCTGAAAGGCCACCAGGGCGTCCTGTCCGTCTTCGGCATCCTTCTGCAACTGCAGCACCTTATCGGTGATGGCCGTGAGCGCGGTGTCACTGGTCACAGACTGAAGCTCTCTCCGGAAGCGGATGTACTCGTCCATACATGCATCCAAATAGGCCTGCGTGTAATCGGCTTTGTCACCCACGGCCTTTAGCATGAAGAATGACGTCCCCAACTGCTGCGAAACGCTCAGGCCGACCGCACTGGCCTGCAATTCCGGTCTGAGGTTTTCGACGCGCGCCGCCGCCCGCTCCCGGACCTGCGCGCTTTGCATCAGTTCGATCTGGGTGCCGTAAAAGTTGCTCGCCTCTTCGTTGTAAGCGGAACCCTCCGGCATGGCGATCCTACCGCTCACCATCATCCGTCCCCCGGAGATGTACGAGGGCGCCTTCTTCGATTCATTCCATGCGGCCAGGGACACGCCCACGCCCGTGGTGATGACCGCCACCCACCACCACTTGCGAAGGCTTCCGAGGAAACGTTGCGCGCGGGTGAAAGCCCGGGAACCCTGGGGTGTTGGACTATTTTTCTGATCGCTCACGGCCATAGGTTCCTAGTGTTCACTGCCAGACCAAAGGTGTTCCGGCGCAGCCCGCGGGAGCATTAGAAATTGAAGAACTTTTCCTCCACGAAGATCGTGTCCTCGGGCAGCACTTCCATATCCTTGGCGGTTTGTCCCTTTTCCATCACATCGATCATGTTCAGATTGAAATTCTGGGCCTGGCTGCTGGTTGGGTCTTTACGCATCAGCCGGACCTTCTTGCGGTTGGCATATTGGGTAAAGCCCCCCGCTCTCATGAGGGCCTTGCTCACGGTGAGCACTTCGTCCGACGGGATTTCCAGAGGTCCCGGGCGACCCACCTGACCATTGATGTAAATGCGTCCTTTGGACATCACCGTGCCGCCGGCCGCATCGAGACTGATGAGCACCGTCGCCTGATAGAAATACTCCCGTTCCAGCAGGGACTTTACGTAAGTCGCCAGGGATTTGCAGGTGCGATCGCCCACCTCCACGCGCCCGACGTAAGGCACGTCCACCTCTCCGGAATCCGTGACGGTGAGCGGACGCTGGGCATATTCGTCCTCCACGACGCTCAAACTCAACCGGTCACGAATCCCGATCTTCCGCTTATCGTTCAGGCCCGCCATGGTATTTACGAGCGCACCGCCCGTGGCTTCCGGTTTGGCGGGCGCTTCGGCGGTCCTGGGTTGAGGCAATGGACTGGCGGCAGCGGCCGGCAAGGGACGGGGCTCTGACCGGGCACGTGGGCCATTGCTCGGACCGAAACGCGAAGAGCCGGGTTCGTCGATCACCGGATCAATCGGAGTCGCCCGGCGAATCTCCTTTTTGGCGGGCTCGGCAGCGAATCCAGGCAGGACGAAGCCGAGGAGGCAGCAAGCGAAGAGAAGTGAAAAGTAGGAGACTTTGGCCGCGGGCCTTGGCGCAGTTTCGGAGGTATTCATGGAACAGAACTTGGTTTCCAGCGTTTGATGACTTTGGGAGCGCTGCCCGGCTGCGGATCGAATCTCGGGGCGCGATTTCACAGGTTGAATTGAAGGCTAAGGTCCACCCGATTTTCGATGTAGTCCAGAGATTGATCCGTGACGCTGCCTTGCGCGGAGGCATCTCGCTTGATGAAGCGGTAACCAAACGAAAGGGACATCTTTCGCGAGGGAATCCAGAAGCCGGTGAGACCCAACTGAAGCAATGAAAAATCCTGTGCAAAGGCGCCGCCGGACTCTTTCGCCGAATCAAGCGAGGCATTGGCCCCGAGGCCGAAGTTCCGCCAGAAATTGCCACTGATCTGATAGCGCACAAAGTCGATGCTCGTGCTGTTCGACGCCGTTCCGAGTTGCGCTTCGCGACCGAGGGAAATGCTGTGGGTGAGGAGTCGGTTGATCGAGTGGTTAATGCCGAACTGATAGAAGAAGCCCCCCAATTGACTGGCATCGGCCACCGACCCCCCGGAACCAAAGACACCGACCTGATAGCCGGCCGACATTCGGAGGGTAATGTTGCGGGTCACGGCGCTACTCAGGTTCACCCCCGCATTGTAACTCTGGACATCGTTCAGGAAGGACTGCTTGTAATCCACAAATGAAGCACTGCCCTGCAAGCCGAGGGTCAGCCCATCACTCACGCGATAGTTCACGGAGGCACTCAACATCTGCGAAGACTGGTCAAACTCCTCAACCTCGGAGCTGAGCGCAAAAACGGTCAGGTAATCGTATTGAAACGAAGTGCTCAAGCGGGTGTTGACATTCCACATCACCGAGACGCCGGCGACATTCGTGAACTGCGAGAAGACCACGAAGTTACGCTGGGTGATGAGGTCGAACTGCTGCCGCGGGATGGCCGGGCGGTCATACACATTGATGCGGAAGCTCCCGAGATTGAAGTCGAAGTTGAGCCCTGAATCGGTATCCAACCCGACCCCGGCGTTGGTCAGGACGCGATTGAACTCCTTCCGGTTCAGATTCCAGATGTAACCCACGCCGAGTTGGATGCTCAGCGTATTCCACGGGGTCAGCCGGATGCCTCCGAACATGTTGAGGGTTGGGATTAAGGTAAGGTCGGCCAGTTTGTCGCTCCGGCTCAAGTTGGCATTGTCGGTGAAGGACATTTCGATTCCGGCGCCAAAGCGGAATGGAATGGGCCCGATCTTTACATTGTAATGCTCGAGACTCGACTGGCGCTCGGCGCGCGCCATGAGCCGCTGTCTTTCCCGGTCGGCCTGGGCACCGACCATGGAAGGACGGGCCAGACCGTCGGCGCCCGGATTGTACCCGAAGGAAGACGCGGCGCCGGCTCCGAAGTCGTCCAGATTGCTGTTCGGGACGGGCGTTCCCATCGGCACGGTGCGTTGCTCCGCAGGCGGGATGCTCGTCCGCGCTGCAGCGGAGTCGCGCGGGAAGAGGGTTGGCTGATCTTGCATCGCGGACTCGGCCGGGATGGGATTGGGCTGGACCAGCGAGTCGAGCGGGCGGGTCAATTCCTCGGTCGGCAGGAGGAGTTGCCCATCCGGGGGAGTCTCCTGCGCCGCGGCACGGGCACCGAGGAGCCACACGACTCCGCAGAGGGAGACGAGGCTTCGCCAGGGGGACTGGACTGCGCGCGGCATCGGGGGAGCGGGCCTCATGATGGGACGGCGAGAAGGGCAGGCAGGCGGCGGAGCAGATCCTGGCGGGCTTCGCTCTCGCTCGAGACGCCGGTGATGCCGATCTGGATGAGCTTTTGGCCGAGATTGCGCCGCCCGTACCAGGAGCTCATCAAGCGCCCCTGAATGCTCATGTCGAATCTCCGTTCCCACGCGGTACCAAGGCCGATCTGGTCCTCCCAGAGGCAGCGGTACACATAGATTCCCTGACCTCCGGAATCGAAGATCGAGCCATCGAAGGTGAGCTTGATCCCTTGGGCGGCAAAGTCGATGGGCTCGGTCGGCCCGACGAAGCGGTAGCCGGCCGCGGGCATGCAGATTTCCGGTCGGTGCATGGTCGCGAGTTGCGCGGAGGAGCGTCCGGCATCCCACTGGAGGACGATGACACTCCATCCCCGGCCATCCGGCCAGTTCACCGAGGCCGAGGAGGCTTCGCTGAAGCGCAGGATGGATCGGACTTCGCTGGGCAGTTCCGTGGCCCGCACGAGGTTTTCGTGTTCAGGGAGGGAAATCGACCAGGTGCGCGCTGGAGTCCGTTTTCCTTCGCGAAAGCGATACCAGGCCTCGGTGGCGGCGTGGATACCCACCAACCACAGGATGCAGATGACGAGGATCGGGATGGGGAGCAGCGTGCCCCGTCGCGGTCCGGTGGGCGCGGGACCGCCGGAAGACTCTTCGCAGATCAGCCGGGCCAGGATCCAGAGGCAGGCAAAGGAGACGACGAAGATCAAGTAACCTGCGGGGTCGTGCCAGTGGTCCACCGCCTGCGGCCCTTCGGCGGCGGTCCGCCAGCCGAGGAAAAAGGTGCGCGCGATATTAAAGGCAAACGCGAGGGCACTACCGACGCCGATGAGGATCAATCTCCGCAGCCAGTTCAGACGATAGTATTCCCCGAAGAAGGCCCCAGCCATGAGCGTCCCGGCCAGCGAGCGCATTCCACTGCACGCATCGGCGACCCCGACGGAGCCGGTCACCACTTCGATGACATTGCCGCGCTGAAGGGCGGGGACGTTGATCCAGTTGAGGAGTTCGACGGTGGACCGCGTGACTGCTCCGGTGAGATCCTGGATCATGCTCTGCTCCATGCCGAGCGGCCACGGGAGACAAAAGAACATCAGGCACAGGGGCAGGACGAAGTGCGCCATCCACGCGGTTCCGCCGACCCGACCGATCAAGGCGACGGAAATCACCACGACGAGGACGGCATGGACCCAGTTGAGAGGGCGCCAGTCGGGGTTGGCTTCCTGGACGACGCGGATCGGCAGTAAAAGGAGCAACAACAGGCCAGCCACGAAGAGATACCCGCCGGCGCCGGCGTCCAGGGAAGGTTCCGGTCGGTCCTCCCACCTGCGAGCGAGCAAATAGAGGACGAAAAAGGGGACGAAGTAACCGAATTCGTACTGGGGATTAGTGGACCAGTCGGTGGTCAGCTTGGCGATCATGCCTCCCCAGACGAGGAAGAGCATGGCTCCGAGCAGCCACAAATCGGCGCTCGTTCCGGCCTTCGGCGCGGGCTTTCGTTCAATGGCGTCCATCAACATGGCACTGGACCGCTCGGAACCCCACGGGCTGCGAGCGGCGGCGCGACACAAAGCTGCCGCACTCGGTGGCCGTGGAAGAAACTTCCAAGGCGGACCGTTCTGGTGGGCTCCTGAGCATGGGTGCTCGTTGCAAACATTTGGCCGGCAGCGCTCAAGCGCTGGATCTCAAATCTCCAACCTTGCTTTCCACCACCGTCTTTCGCGCCTCGGAAACGGGCGTCCGCAGGCGATCACCACGGGCCAGACTCCGCTGCGGTGAAAAACCTCAACAGCGATCTTTGGATGCATAGAGGGGGCGATGCGCAAGGTGGGCGGAGGCTATCCGCCCGGGAAAACCCGGGCAACAGAAAAGCTGTAAATGTCCGGGCTCGGTACCGCGCCCACCACCCGTGACGCGGGGTGCAAGCCTCTTGGCAGAACGGACTGCGGGCGCGCATTTGGGGTCACGTTGACACGCCTCGCGAAGCTGCCTAGCGTCAGCGCCTCGTGAAGGACTCCGCCGGACGGCTCGTCGTGGAAGAACAGCCCGTGACTTCCTCGTCCGACGGGCTGGAGGCGATTGCCCCCGGTGCGGACGGCGCATCGGGACCGCATGCCGTTTTCGTCCTCGACGCCGCTGGCCAGGTGCAGTGGGCCAGCAAAGCGGCGTCGCACCTCCTCGGCGCCGAGATGGGAGAAGTGGTGGGCCGCAGTCCGGAGGAGTTTGTGCATGCTCCAGCGCGAGCGGCGCAGCAGTTTCTCCAGGGTGGGACGAGTCCCTTTACGCTGCCTTGCCGGAGTGGGATCACGGTCGAGTTTTCCAGGCTAAACCCAGCCGGGGGAGGTGCCAGCGAAGTGCTGGCTTCGGTCTGGGCCCTGCGGCCGGTGGATGTCCCCTTTAGGCCGCTCGAGGCCGTGCCCCGGAGCCTGCTGGAGAGCAGTGCCGACGGCTCCTTTCGGCTCTCGACTGAAGGTCGCTACATCGATGCCAGCCAGTCCTTTGCCGAGATCTTCGGCTATGGAAATATGCGGGAGTTTTTGGCCGCCACGGCCGCGACCCCGGCGTCGCTTTACGTCGAACCCGGACGGCGGGATGAACTCCTGCGCAAGCTGAGGAAACACGGTTCCGCGAGCCGCTTCGAATCCGCAGTCCTGCGCCTCGATGGCACCACCACCTGGATCTCCGAGACCCTCACCGCCGCGCGCGATGCCTCCGGTCGCATCATGTATTTTCAGGGCACCGCCCAGGACATCGGCTGGAGAAAGCTGGCCGAGAAAATCCTGAATCAGGCCGAGGAAAAATGGCGCGCCCTGGTCGAAAGCAGCGGGGAATGCATCGTGATCGCCGATCGCGAAGGGATGGTCTTCTTTTCCAATACCCGCGCCCGCCAGGCGGCCGTGGGCCGGGCTGGCGAAAACATCTTCGCGGACTTCGTCCCTGCCAGCCAGCAGGCGCTCCGGGTGGCCATCGACCGGGCTTTCGCGACGATGAGCGCGGTGGCGCTGCCGCTCGAGCGGGCGGATGCCAAAGGAACATTCTACGAAGTACGCGTGGTCCCGATCGGCAGTCTCGACGACGTCGCGCGAGTGATCCTGATCGCCTCCGATCTCACCGAGCGAAAGCGCGCGGAAGAAGCCGTGCGGGAAGGCCAGCGGCTCATCGGCCGGGTCGCCGACGCGTCCCCGGCGATCCTCTACGTGTACGATTTCGGCACCGAGCGCTACGTGTACGTGAATCATCAGGTGGAAAAGACCCTCGGCTACGAGAGCGCGGCCTTTCTCGACGGCGACCGGACCCTCGCCGACGGCTTGCTGCATCCCGATGATGCCGGCTTGCTCACCGAGCGGCGGCGACTCTTCGCCGACGCCAGCGACGACGGCGTCGTCTTTGAGTACACCTTTCGCATGCGCCATGCGGATGGCCGCTGGCTGTGGATGCGGGCGCGCGATGTCGTCTTCACCCGCAGCCCGGATGGCCGGCCGGCGCAGATCATCGGCATGGCCGAAGACATCACCGAGCGGCAGCGCGCGGGCGAAGAGCGCGAGCGCTCCCGGGCGCAGCTCCGGGCGCTCTCGGCCCGCCTCCAGGAAGCGCGGGAGGAAGAGCGTGCGGCCATCTCGCGGCACGTGCATGATGAACTCGGCCAGGCGCTCACGGCCTTTGGCTGGGAACTCTCGAAACTCACCGATCGCCTCGTGCCTGCGAGCCGGGCTCAACCCGGGGTCGCGGAGCGCCTGCGCTCCATGAGCGGGATGATCGATGCGATGATGCAGATCGTACGGAAGATCGCGGCAGAACTGCGCCCGCCGATTCTCGATCACTTTGGGCTGCTCGCCGCGCTGGAGTGGCAGGCCCAGGAATTTCAGGAGCGTTACCGCATCACCTGCGAAGTGGCCGAGCGCGGCCAGCCGCACCTCGCCGATCGCGCCATCTCGACGGCCGTCTTCCGGATCTTTCAGGAGATCCTCACGAACGTCGCCCGCCACTCCGGCGCGACCAAAGTGCGCGTGCAACTCAGCGCGAGCGCCACCGGCTGCGCCCTCATCGTTCACGACAATGGGCGCGGCATCACCGAAGGCCAGAAGACCCAGTCGCTGGGCATCCTCGGGATGAAGGAACGCGCCCATCT
>Ga0105049_10005404_pt1 | contig 14881 bp, 11 predicted proteins | sample MAT06_FD_78087 | JGI IMG/M metagenome (GOLD analysis project Ga0105049, IMG submission 78087) | Freshwater microbial communities from Lake Fryxell liftoff mats and glacier meltwater in Antarctica - MAT-06 | ecosystem: Environmental > Aquatic > Freshwater > Ice > Liftoff microbial mat | place... | reverse complement strand
GAGCGCCGAACCGCCTCCGTACGGCGCAGCCATGCGGATCCACGCTGAAGCATTGCCGGCCAGCAGCACGTTCGAACCAGGCGCGTTCCCTTGTGCTTCTGTGGCGGGCACCTTCTCCTGATAGCCATTCTCTGCCATTGACGGGTACACCGAGAATGGCAGGATGACCTTGTATCGTCCTTTATCGTCGGGTTGGGCATACCGGCCAGGGCTGGCATCGTCTACGCGTGCGCTGATCGTTCCGTGAATCCGCGGTCGCGGTGTAATCCGGCGCGGTCTGAACTGCACTATGCGGCCTGTCTCTGCGGGCACCTTTACCCCATGCGGAATGGCGGTCACGCTGGTCACGGTGAAACTGGTGTCCACAGGCCCTGAGACGCCACCGACACCCGCGAGCAGAGAGACCGGTTGGCTTGCCTCGTACGCCAGATCGGTCACAAGATAGGTCTTGCCGTTGAAGGCACTGCGGTAATGATTCTGCAGCGTGAAGGTGTAGCCAGTGCGCAGGCCCACGACGCCGCCTTCGCCGATGAAGCGTCGCCCGCTGCAGTGCAGTTCCTCGGCGCGCACCCCTGCCAGCACCGGTCCTTCAGCGCCGGTGTCGGCCGTCAGGATACCCTCTGAACAGAGCACGACTTCACCGGTGCCACCCGGATGGACATCGGCCGATGCTGTGACCAGCCCGCCGCTGATGCCCGCACGTTCCGGGTTGTAGTCCCGCAGCACGACTCTGGCTGGCAGCAGTGTGTCCTGGCAGACGAAGGCCGCCAGTGCGTCGCCGGCAGCCGAGGTCACGCTCGATCCGGGCATCGATACCTGCGCGAGTGGACCCGCGACATGGCTGGTGCTGCTGTAGGCAATGACCAGTTCGTCGCGCTTGCTGGAATCGGAATGATCGAAAAAGAAGTAGAGTCCTTCGGACTCGAGCAGGCGTTTGACGAAGTCGAGGTCGTTTTCCTGGAACTGGCTGCGATAGGCGCGCTTCCGTAGCGTGCCAGGCTGGACCTGTGGAATGCGGAAGTGGAAGTCCGCCGCATACTTGGCGAACACTTTCGATACCACGTCGAGCACGGTGGTGGTCGGCGCGTCCGGGGCGGCATCGACAAAGGCTGCCGTGTTGCGCGCCTGTCCGAGTCGGGCGACGCGTGGCTCCAGTACGGCGACGTAGTAGGCCACTGACACAGCGTTGCTGCCGCTCACGATCTGCCGCTGCTCGAAATGAGTGACGACGCCATGATAAGGCACGACCAGGTCTGGCGGCACGACCCCGCCCGGCCCGGCCGGTCGGGTGGATCTGACAGTAAGCGTCGCGTGCTTGTTCAGGACCTGATCGGCAGAGATATCCAGAGCAGTCGAGACAAGCGTGATTTCATGCCGGAACGGCTGAGACAGCGCTTCTCTGCCAGTGAACGCGGCGACCATGGTTGTGTCGCTCAAGCCTGTGACCGAGAAAGTGATTTCCGCGATGCTCATAGTCTGCTCCTCAAGCGTTTTCGTTCAGTTCAAGGCGCCAGCAGCAGCACCTTGAACTGACTGGGTACCAGGCTCACTCCAGGGGCGTTGGTGAGATTCTGCATGTTCATGCTGGTCATTCGCGTTGCCGGCATGCCGCCGACAAGATGGGTCATCGCGCCCAGCAGCGGCCGGCTCGGTCCCATCACCACGCCAGAGGCCACGCCCATGTTCACACCGGCATTGTCGCCATTGGAAAGGGGCACCATTGTCGCCAGAGTGTGCGCAGGGGTGCCGCCGTACAGCACGTTGTAGACCGCGGGGACGCCCATGACACCGAGGGCAATGTTCGGATACGGAATCGGCACCGGTACCAGCGCCGGCGTCAGACAGACATCCGGAAAGCCCAGATTCATTCCACCCATCTGTGAGTTCGCAAACATCGACCGCTCCTAGCCTACGTGAATCTGCTCGGCATCCACCTTCACTACAGACTTTGCAGTGACGAAGGTATAGGTGCCATGGACAGACGCACTGTCGCGTGCCCGATAGTCGATCTGTCCTGCCTTGACGTCATCGGTCTGTTCGATGCGGCGAAACGAATTCGTGACCGACTGATGGATGCGCCTGACGATCGAATCGAACGAATCAGCGACCAGCCGGATCGCGTGCACCTGCGCCTGCAGCAAGGTACCGGAGAACGACAGATGTTCGACGCTGATGTTCGAATGCAGCGCAGTCATCTCGACCGAGGGTGCGCTGAGCGCCACCCGGGATGCAGACTTCATTGTCACACCGCCCCGAGCGCTGATCTCCAGCGACTCGCCGTTGACCTGCATGGCGACACCTTCGCCGAGGTCGATGCCGAAGGGCGTGTCGGCGACGCGGGTCAGCACGGCCAGCACATAGCATTCCCCGCCCGGTCCGACGCTCATCAGCACCGTGTCCCCGGGTGCCGGTCCGAGCAGGCAGCTTGCCGCGCGGCGCGCACTGTGCACGCCGGTTTCGGTGGTGACCGAGATCAGCTCGCCACAGTCGAGCACCTTCCCGTATTCATGAAACACGCTTTGCGCGCGCAGGTCTATCGCCAGATTGCCCATCGGTATCCTCGGGTTGCTGAGAAAGTCATCGTTTCGCTCCTGCCCAGTGTTCGGCCCTCAGGCGCTCGGGGTCATCGCCCAGTGCCAGCTCGCGCGAGGCGCCAGACCACTGCGCACCGTCCTGCAGAATACCGTGCAGATTCGTGCGGAACATCTTCGCTTCGCGCAGATCGGCCCGGGTCAGGTCGGCATGCGAGAAATCGCAATAGGTGAGATCTGCGCCGCCAAAACGGGTGCCGGGGCAGTGCGCGTTCGGGAACTGCGCCTGATAGAGGAACGCGCCGCTCAGATCGGCATTGGCCAGCTGGGCATCGATGAAAATCGCCTGCTGAAGCTGCGCTCCGGCGAGGTTCACGCCGCCGGCGAGCGCCTCTGCGAAGATCGCATTGTTCGCCTGCGCGCGATCGAGGCGCGCGTCGGTGAGGATGGCACTCTTGAAATTGGACTGGGTGAGATCGGCATCGACGAAACTGGCGCCAGTCAGATCAGCCTCGATGAACTGGCACAGCGGGAACGAGCCGCCATTCAGCTGTTGGCCTGCCAGCTTGCACTTGATGAAGATCGTCATGTGGCACCGGGCGCCCTGCAGCCGGGTGCTGGCCAGATCGGCCTCGTAGAGCACGGTCTGCCGCAGATCGGCGCCATCGAATACGGCCGCGGAGAGATCGGTATTCAGGATCGATGTCCGATCCAGCGTCGCGTTGGAAAAGTCGGCGCCCGCCAGCGATGAGTTGATGATCGCGGCCTGGCTCAGGTCAGCGCCAACGAAACTGGCTTCGCACAGATTGGCGCCCTCGAACTTCGCCACACCGAGATAAGCCCGATCCATCCGGGCCTTCTCCATCGTCGCCTTGGTCATCACCGTATGGTGCATTCTGGCGCCGGTCAGGTCCGCACCGGTGAAATCGGCGCTCATGAAGATCGACTCCGACAGGTCGGCACCGGCGAGATTCGCATCGCGGAAGCTCACGGTGTCGAATATGCCCCCAGTCAGCTTCGTACCGGCAAGATCGAGACCGGACAGGTCAGCGCCGGTGATGATTTCTCCATCCCGCACGCTGGCAACCAGCTCATCGCGGGTCATGACTTGCGCAGCCCCTGCGGCCGCGTCTTTGCAAGGTTCGCGCCGCCGATATCGGTCCTGGCATCCGCGACGACCCGCAGCAGGTCTGCGCAGTACAGGTTCGCGCCATTGAGTTTCGCGCCCTGCAGACGGGTCTTCTGCAGCACCGCTTCATACAGGTTTGCGTCGAGCAGACTGGCCGAGTGAAGATTGGTCTTGACCAGACGCAACTGGGCCGCGTTCACCGAGTCGAGACAGGCGTTCGCCATCTCGCATTCGGAAAGATCAGCGCTTTTGAGCAGGGCGCGATCGAGGCGGGCACCCGACAGGTCGGTGCCGCGCAGATTGGCGCGCTCCATCCTGGCACCGGTGAAGTTCGCACCGGGAAGCGCGCTCGATTGAACGACTCGCAGGTTGGTCAGGTTGGCGCCCTGGAACGAGGCGTCGGCGCCCTTGACCGACAGCATCGTCGCGCTGGTCAGGTCTGCGCCTGCAAAGTCGGCGTTTGCCAGGATGCACTGATAGAACAGCGCCTTTGGCATCGATGCGCCGGCAAACCGCGCTCCGGTCATGTCTACCTGTCCCGGCGGCTTCGGCTCTGGAAAGCTGATGGACTCCGGCACCGGCGGCGGTTCCTCGAAAGAGGCTTCGATGAATTTCGCCTCCGGCGCCTGCGCGCCCGAAAGATCGGTACCCTGGAGTCGGGCGCCGAGGAAGTCAGTGCGCTCGAGCCGGGCGCCATCGAGCTTCGCACGCGACAGGTCGGCGAAGGCGAGGCAAGCGCCAGAGAGGTCGACCCCGCCACTGAGATCGGCGTCTTGCAGGTTCGCATGGCCGATGTTGGCGTCGACCAACAGGGCGCCGGTGAGCTTCGCCTTGCTGAGGTTGGCTCGGGCAAGCACCGATCCGCCGAGATCGGCACCGCTCAGATCGACACCCTCGAGGTTGGTCGCATCGAGAATCGCTGCGCGCAGATTGGCACCCTTCAGGTCCATGCCGGCGAGATCTGCGCCGGTGAGATCCAGTCCGGAGAGATTGCGATCGCCCTTCATCCTCGCGGCAACCGTTTCCCGCAGCTTCGACGCCGCCTCGGGTTCGAGCTCGGGCGGCGTCGGAAATATGTGCGCGAAGCGCTGATAGGCCTGCTTCATCTGCTGCTCGCTGGCCTCCAGTTTCTGCCTCAGGTTCGGGTCGGCAAGCAACTTCTCGAAGACTGCGCTTGGTGTACCTGCCGCCCGCAGGCTGGCAGCGGTCTGCTCCAGCTTCTGCAGTTGCGCCTGTGCCGAGAACACCGGCTTGCCGCCGCCGCGCTTGCGTGCGTCTGCAAGCAGCTTCTCAGGATCCAGTCCCGCCTTGCGCACGGTATCGCGCAGCTGCTGCATCGAATCGGTATGCCTGGCGACTGCGTCCGCCTTCGCTTTCGTGGTTGCATCGGTCAGTTCCTGCATGATCTTCGGCAGATCCTCCAGCTTCGCTGGCGGCGCTGCTGGCGGCAGCTCTCTGGCGAGCGCCTCGTCGATCCTGGCCAGCGCAGCAGCGCCCATCGCCCCCAGCGGCGCGAGCTGCTCGCGTACGCCTCGAAGCCTTTCCTTCGACTTTTTTAGTTCCTTCTCGGCTCGCCGGCGTTGGTTCTGGTGCAGCGTGCCCTGGGTGGTGACCAGTTTCTCCTGCGCTTCATTCTCAGGCCCCAGGCCGAGTTCAGGCGGCTCACCGGCGGGCATCAGATGATCATCGCGCAGCGCGGCGATGCTCGCCTGAGCAGGGTCGAGGCGCTGTGCAAGTACTTCCTCGTAATGGCGGGAGCCCTTGGGTTCGTTCGCCGACTCTGCTCCGATGATGATGTGGGCGATATCCGAGGCATCATCGGTGCCGATGATGGTCACGCCGCGGTAGATCTGAATGCCAACCTCGTGCTCCGGAAACAGCCAGAGGGTGTCCGGGCGCATCTCGATCGAACGCAGTTGGAGACCATCGCCGGTCTTGATGTTGATGAAGGTGCGTATGTTCAGATCAGGCGCACTGCCGCTTACCGTGGCTCGGGTCGGATGCATTCCGCTGATCTCGAAATGCACGCCCGGGGTCAGGGGCAGATCAAGCCACTGATCGGGCGCAGCGGCATTGAAGATGGTCCAGTCGATGTCATCTGCGTAGCCCGGGAATCGATGCTCCAGCCACTTCTCGTCGTAGGTGCCGGCTTTGGAGAATCGCTGAGGCCAGGTAAAGTCGAGCGGTGAGAAGCTTGCCGGCGCAGGGCGGTCGCCGGGCGAAGCGATCAGTCGTTGCGGATCCTCGATGTTCGGCAGGAGATGTACCGGGGCTGCGTCGCCTGCTGGCGGCAGCGCCTTTGCGCCGCGGCCGATCGGGTTCTGCGCGTAGCCCTCGCCGCCGAATGCCCGCTCGAAGTTGACCGGCATTTCGGTGAACGGCTGCGGATCACTCGACGTGAACCCTGTCAATGTACGTCGCCAGACCCGGTCGCCAAACACCCGCAAGGTCTTGTCGATGACGGGACGATTCTCCGGGCCGATTTTCAGCCGTACATTCGCGCTCTGCGCTGGTCGGCCTTGCGGGCTGAAGCACTTGCCGATGACCATGGCCTCGGCACGCTTCTTCGGCACGCACATGTCGAGTGCTGCGTCCTTGCCCAGTTCGCGTGCGACGAATTTCCACATCGCGATCTCCGGCAACAGCGCATTGGCCTGGGCGAACGGAAAATACGCACCCACGGTCACTGCAAAGTGACATTGCCCGAGATACTCGTACGTCTTGTGCAGCAGCGCGAGCTTCTGTGGCTTCAAGTGCTTCATTTTGGTGGGTGGCTCATGCCGAAAACTCGAACTTCCAGTTGTTGTCCGCCCCGAGGTCGAGGGTCACCGCCGACGGCAACCCGGCATCGCCCATGCGAGTGAGGATCTCCTGCGACAGTTGCGGCATCACCGAGCCGCGCAGGATGAAGTCGATGTTGCGCGCGCCGGTCTCGACTTCCTTGCAGCGCTCGGCAATCTGGTCGACCACCGCGTCGGTGTAGGTCAGGCGCATCTTGTTGTTCTGGAACAGGCGATCGACGATCTTGTTCAGCTTCAGACGCACGATGCCGGCCAGCGCATCTCTGGGCAGGATGTAGTAGGGGATCACCGTCATCCGCGCGAGCAGCGCCGGCTTGAAATGGTTGTTCAGGATCGGCCGCACTGCAGCGGTCACCGCTTCCAGCGGCGGGCGCTCGCCATCGGCACACATCTCGGTGATCACATCGGTGGCCAGATTCGAGGTGAGGAACATCACCGTGTTGGAGAAGTCGATCTCCTTGCCCTCGCCATCGGACAGCATGCCCTTGTCGAACACCTGGTAGAACAGGTTCAACACATCGAGGTGGGCCTTCTCGGTCTCGTCGAGCAGCACCACCGAGTACGGCCGCTGGCGCACCGCTTCGGTCAGCATGCCGCCTTCGCCATAGCCGACATAACCGGGCGGGGAGCCGATCAGCCGGCTCACGTTGTGCTTCTCCTGGAACTCGCTCATGTTGACGATGATGGTCGACTTCTCATCGCCGAACAGCAGGTCGGCGACGGTGAGTGCGGTCTCGGTCTTGCCGGTGCCGGACGGGCCAACCAGCAGGAACACGCCCATCGGCTGCTGCGGATCCTTCAGCCCCGACTTCGCGGTCTTGATGATCTCGGTGATCGCGTCCATCGCATGGTCCTGGCCCTTGATCCGCTTCTTCAGCACATCGGCCATCACCAGCACGCTCTGCGCCTGATCACGCAGCACCTTGCCCAGCGGAATGCCGGTCCAGTCCGACACCACCCGCGCCACCACGTCCGGGCCGACCTCGACATGCACCAGCGGCTCCTCGCCGCGCGCACCGTCGAGTTCGCGCATCGCGCCTTGCAGGTGCGACGACAGTTCCTTCACCTTCGCTGCATCGTCACCCGCGGCAGTGATGTCATGGCGAAGCTGCACCAGGCGCTGGGCGGCATCGCGCTCGCGCTGCCACTCGGCGGTGAGGGTCGAGGCCTGCTCGACCAGCGCCGGCAGCGAGGCATCGATATCGATGAATCGCTCCGGATCGACCACGGCACCCTGTTCCTTGTCGCGCAGCAGGCCGGCCTTTTCGCGCTCCAGGGCCTGGATGCGGCGCTCGACATCCTCGACCTGTCCCGGTTTGCAGGTGAGGCTGATCTTCACCCGGGCGCAGGCGGTGTCGAGCAGATCGACCGCCTTGTCCGGCAACTGGCGGCCGTTGATGTAGCGGTCCGACATTTCTGCGGCCGCGACGATCGCGTCATCGCGCACGATCACACCATGCACTTCCTCGTACTTGTCCTTGAGCCCGCGCAGGATCACCACCGCGGTCTTCACATCCGGCTCATCGAGCTTCACCAGCTGGAAGCGGCGGGCGAGTGCCGGGTCCTTCTCGAAGTACTTCTTGTACTCCGACCAGGTGGTGGCCGCGATGGTGCGCAGCTCACCGCGGGCGAGTGCCGGCTTCAACAGGTTGGCTGCATCGCCGCTGCCGCCGGAGCCTCCAGCGCCGACCAGGGTGTGTGCCTCGTCGATGAACATGATGATCGGCTTGGCCGAGCCCTTGACCTCGCTGATCACGCCCTTCAGCCGGTTCTCGAACTCGCCCTTGACGCTGGCACCGGCTTCCAGCAGACCCATGTCGAGCGACAGCAGGGTCACTTCCTTGAGCATGTCGGGCACATCGCCTTCGACGATGCGCAGCGCGAGGCCTTCGATCACCGCGGTCTTGCCCACGCCCGGGTCACCGACCGCGATCGGGTTGTTCTTGCGCCGGCGCGCGAGGATGTCGACCATCTGCCGGATCTCGCGGTCGCGCCCGAACACCGGGTCGATGCCGCCGGCGCGCGCCTTGGCGGTCATGTCGACACAGAAGCGGGCGAGCGCGCTGTCGCCCGAGGGTGCGCCGCCTGGAGCGCCGCCGCCGCCGGCGGTGAAGCCGCCATCCTGTGCGCCGGCGGATTCCTCCAGCGAGCCGCCGGTGGCTTCGCCGAACTTCGCCAGCAGCGCCTCGCGGTTCAGGGTGCGCAGCATGTCGACGTAGCCGCCGGAGCCGAAGAAGGTCGGCTTGGCCACCAGCGCGATGAAGATCGCGCCGGAGCGCACATGGCGCTCCATCAGGTTGATCGAGGCGATCAACCAGGCGTCCTGCACCAGTTCCAGCAGCAGGGGGGACAGGCCCGGCCGGCCGCCGTTGCCGGTGCGAAAGCCTTCCAGCGCCTGATCGATGCCGCGCTTGAACAGCGCCACATCCACGCCCTGGCTCTTGAGGATCAGCGGCACGTCCGAGGCGGGGTCTTCCACCAGCTTGGCCAGCAGATGCTCGACCGTGACCTCGTAGTGGGTGCGTGCAAGGCATAACCCGATGCCGCCCTCCAGGGCGCGCGTTGCGAACGGGTTCAGCCGCTTGAGCAGCGGCTTGATGTCGACTAGCAGCATTTCATCTTCTCCTGAGGCATCGGGTCAGCTGTACAGCGCAAACCGGGTACGCACTTCCTGCTGATGGGCGCCGGCGAATGACCAGGTATCCAGGCCGAGCTGGTTCCAGAGGCCGCCGCCGAGGCGGGCGGGCCGCACAGCGCCCTTCTCCAGAATCAGTTCGACATCGCTGCGCAGCGGGTCGACCAGATACATACGCACCAGGAAGCGCAGCCGGTTGTGCGCGCCGTGGTGCGGCAGCAGGTCATGAAAGCTGTCGGCGTCGGTCGGTCCGATGCGGATGTTGATCGTGCTCATCCGGTCGTCCATTTCCTGGCCGACATAGGTGTCCACGCCGAGCGTGAGACTGCGAGAACCGAGTTCAAGTCGCTGATCGAGCGGGATACGCAGCTTTGCCGGCACACAGGATTCGACGCTGACCGGGATGCCGTCAGCGGCATCGGACAGGATCGTCTCCAGCCCCATGGCCGAGCGCGGAAACTGGGTGAGCAGTCCGGAATAGCGCATCAGCGACAGCACATCGGGCAGGCCCTCGCGGGTGCGCGGGTCGCCAAAGCCGACCAGCGCCATCACCCGGTTCAGGTAGTCGGCATCGCCCTCTTCCAGCACCTTGAACGCGTTGCGGTACTTCGCCCAGGCGTCGTACATCAGCGGGTACAGGGCGAAATGGAAAATGTCGATGAAATCGCGCTGGGCACTTTTATCCTGCGATGCCTCTTCGAGCAGGTCTTCGGTGTAGAAGGTCGGCAGCGGCGAAGACACGCCATACAGACCGAAGAAATTCGCGGTGAGACGCAGCCCGCTGCCATCGGGCAGCGTTTCCAGCGCCTCGATATCATTCTCCGGAAAGGCGAGGCTAAGATTGGTGCGGATACGCAGCCCGCTCCAGTCGAAAGGAGCGTGCGGATCTTCGGCCTGCTGCCTGTCGACCAGGCGCAGCAGACGGACTGCCTGGAAGAACGCCACCGAGCGTGCTTCCCGCAGCAGCCAGACCTTCAGATCAGCGGCTGTTGTCCGACCCGCTCCGGCCATCGGAAGGTCTCCCCGGTCAAGGTGTCACGCAGTTCGCAGCGGGTGAACGAGTTGATGCTGGCATAGCAGCCGAGAAACTGCTCCAGGACGCAGCCGAACAGGAACATGTCGCCGATGCTGGCGAAGCCATCGCTGCGGCACTGGATGGTGACCGTACGGCCGCGGATCAGCGTGCCGGCAACCAGCCGGTTCGATGCCATGGCCGAGACATCGACGATACTGTCGATGCGTTTCTGGTTGGCGGCGTCGGAGCCGCGCTCGCTGCGGTCGGAGAACAGATAGAGCTGCAGAAGCGAGCACAGGTGTGCACGGGTCGCCACCGACAGGAAGTTGATCGACAGGTGCGACAGCAGCCGCCAGAGCAGGCCTTCGTCGGCGGGCGGCATCAGATGCGGTGTGGGCGTACGGATATTGCGAAAGCTCAGCCGCTCGGGCGAGCTGTCGGTGGGGCGGGAGACATCTCCGAGGCGCAGGCCTTCCGGCAACGCCCCGTTGGTGCAGGTGATCTTCATCGACAACGTTTCATCGATGGGCACTGTGTCTGGCCGATAGGCGATCGACAGGAAAAGATCGCTGCCGCTGGTCACGGCAGCTGCGCGGCGTTGCAGCTGATAGGTTGCCGCGTCGGCCGAACTGTCATGCCGGAACATCCCGAAGGACTGATAGACCTTCTGCGCGGACGCGCCCTGCTCGAAGCCGATGACTTCGTCGACTGAATAGATCTGGTAGTGGCCCTTGTTGTTACCGGAGGGCAACACCCGATACTCGGGACGCTTGTGGTCCAACTGGATCGGGTCGGCGTTGTGCCGAAAGATGTTGATTGCCGGGGTGACGTTCAACATGAAGCTGTCAGCGCGGATCTCGGGCATCCAGTCCGGCAGCGAGGACAGCCGGAACTCGATGTCGAAGCTGCGCGCGCCACCCCGGTTGCGCCAGCGCGACAGTCCCTGCAGTTCCATGAACAGGAACTTCTCCGGCAGGACGAAGTACTCCTGCAGCAGGCGGTAGCCGGGAAACGCATGCGACGGGTAGGGGATCAGAACCTGCGCCGGAGAGAACCCGGAAGGTGAGAGTGCTTGAGCATCGAGGACGAGGGCAGCCCCGCCCTGAGCAGACACCGTGATCTGGTCGACGTGGCGCGAGAGCAGCAGAAACAGATTTGCAGCCTCGGTATAGCTGCTGCCCAGAAAGAATCGGATCGAGTCATTGCGCAGGGCGGAGACATCGACATCGCCGGCATCGATCCGGACTCTCAGGAAGGGTCGTGCTCCCGGGGTGCTGACCAGTTGCGCAGCTCCGATTGACAGCGGATCGACATCCAGTCCGAAGCAGGTGCGAAACAGGCAAGCCGTTCCATCGACCGGGGCCGATGCGATAGCCGTGCCGGCGGGCACCGTGGCGCGTTCGCTCAGCTTGCCCTTGGGGCTGAACGCAAGCAGCGTGGCCGATGGAATCGGCCGCAGATAATGCGGAAACAGCAGGTGCGCCAGTTCCTGGATGAATTCGGGAAACTCGTCGTCCAGCTTCTGCCGCACCATGCCAGTGAGAAACGCCACCCCCTCGAGCAACCGCTCGACATCCGGGTCGGAACTGGTGCCGGCGAGCATCGGCGCGATCGCCGGATGCGCGCGCGAGAACGCAACCGCCGTCTCGCGCAGGTTGGCCAGCTCGGCTTCGTAGTAGCGGTTGAGTGTCAGCGGTCTATCCTTATCCGGCCCTGCGATCCGATCCGGGTGGACAACCGGACCGGCACTTCGTCGTTGCCGATCATCACCGAGCCGAGCAGTTCGAACGACAGCGAAAGCACGTCCGGCCGCTCTTCCAGCACCCGCAGCCGCGGTGACTTCAGCCGCGGTTCATAGCGTTGCAGCAGGGTGCGAATGTCGCGCTCGATATCGACATTCAGATTCGAGGTGTAGTTGCTGGCAAGGTTGGTGAAGTCCGGCACCCCGAACTCGGGGTCGATCGGCACGCTGCCCTTGCGCGTGTTGAGAATGCGCTGCAGGTGCTTGATGATCGATTCGAGCAGGATATCGGCGCTGGCGAGGTTGCGGCGTTCGTCACCGTCCTCCCAGCGCGATATCCGCTCGAGCAGCCGGTCTTCACGCATGATCAGCGCTCAGACGTGGCCGTGCATCAGGCGTTCGGCGCAAGCCAGTCATCGGTGCCGGTGATGCCGCCGTCCTTCCATAACCACTCGATCTTCTGGTAAGTGAAAGACACTTCCTCGTACTCGGCGAACTTCTTTTTGACGTCATCCTTGTTGTTGGGCATCACGAAATGGATGTTGGCGATGTTCGCGTTGGTCAGCTTGACCGTATAGTGCTGGACTTCCGTGCCGCTCCCGCCCGTGGCCTTGATCTGGGGCGTCCAGAACTGAAGCTCCCACTCCGAGATGTTCTCGTTGTTGACCAGCATCTGGTAGAGGATCGGCGAACTCTTGTCGAGCTCCTTGGTGATCGTGAACGGCTTGTGCATGCGCTTGCCGGTGGGCAGGCCGGAGGCGGCGTCGCGCGGGCTCACGATCTCGTGATTGACGGCGATCACCATGATCGAGTCTTCGCGACCCTTCTGGATGACGGACCCTTTGACCGGACCGGACTTTTGTCCCTTGAGCTTCAGATATGCGTTCAATGCCACTTTCGTCTCCTTGAGTTGGGTGCATCAGATATGCGGTCACATCGCGGTCGGCGATGTCACGACACGGGTCGACAACCTGCCTTGCTGTACTGCCCCCTGATTTACTTCTTGTCCAGCTTGCCCACCAGCGACAGCGTGAACGACGCACCCATGTACTTGAAGTGCGGCATCACCTTCATGCCGACCCGGTACCAGCCCGGATCGCCCTCGACATCCGAGACCTCGATGCTTGCCATGCGCAACGGCCGTCGGCTGCGCACTTCGGCCGAGGGCGCTTCCATCTCGGACACGTACTGCCCGATCCAGGTGCTCAGTTCGCTCTGCAGTTCGCCGCGGTCCTTCCAGGTACCGATGTTCTCGCGCTGGATCACCTTGATGTAGTGCGCCAGGCGGTTGACCACGAAGATGTAAGGCAACTGGGTGCCGAGCTTGTAGTTGAGTTCGGCGTCCTTGCCTTCCTTGGTGTTGCCGAAGTTCTTCGGCTTCTGGCAGGAGTTGGCCGAGAAGAACGCGGCGTTGTCGCTGTTCTTGCGCATCGTCAGCGCGATGAAGCCCTGCTCGGCCAGTTCGAACTCGCGTCGCTCGGAGATCAGGATCTCGGTCGGGATCTTGTTCTGGATCTCGCCCATCGCCTCGTAGCTGTATACCGGCAGGTCTTCCACCGCGCCACCGCCCTGCGGCCCGATGATGTTGCTGTTCATCCGGTACTTGGCGAAGCTGTCGGTGAGCTTGGAGGCGAAGGCAAACGCGGCATTGCCCCAGAGGAAGTTGCGGTTGCCGGCAGAGACGTCTTCCTTGTAGTTGAAGCGCTTGGCCGGCACGGTGTCGGCGCCGTAGGGCAGGCGCAGCAGGAAGTGCGGCACGGTCAGGCCGACATAGCGCGCATCCTCGGTCTGGCGGAACGCGTTCCACTTGGTGTGCTGCGGGCCTTCCATGATCGAGGACAGGTCTTTCAGGTTCGGCAGCTCGGAGAACGACTCCAGGCCGAAGAACGAGGCGCCAGCCGCCGAGATGAACGGCGCATGCGCCATCGCACCGATCGCGGCCATGTTCTGCAGCAGCTTGATGTCCTGCGCGCCCGGGCCGAACTCGAAATTGCCGATCACCGCGGCGAACGGCTGGCCGCCGAACTGGCCGAACTCGGCCGAGTAGATCGTCTTGTACAGCCCGGACTTGGTGATCTCGGGCGCATCCTCGAAATCGTCGAGCAGTTTCTCCTTGGTCGTGCTGATGATCGAGATCTTGGTGTTCTCGCGAAAATTGGTGCGATCGACCAGGAACTTGAGCGAGCGCCAGGCTGACTCCAGCTTCTGGAACTGCTCATGGTGCATCACCGCGTCGACCTGTTTGCACAGCCTGGCATCGAGCATCGCGATCATGTCGTCGACGATCGCACCGCTGATCTTCTCGGTGGCGCGCTGCGGCTCGAGCAGCTCGGTGATGAACGCCTGGATGCCCTGCTTGGTGATCGAATAGGCCTCGTCCCCGGGCTTGACCCGGGTGGTCTGGATCAACTGGTCGATCAGCGACAGCTCGCCCGCTTCTGCAGGCGCAGCGGTCGAGGATTGTTTGAGTTCTTCAGCCATGGGGTGCTCCGGGTGAATGTTCGGGTCTGGTCGTTACTGCTTGTCCTGCACGCCGAGTTCGGCGAGCAGCCGGGCACGCGTGCCCTCGTCCTTGACCAGTTCCTGCACCTGCTGGCGGAACGCGGGGATGTTGCCCAGCGGCCCCTTCAGCGCCTTGAGTGCGTCCCGCAATGCGACCAGGTTGCGCAGTTCCGGGATCTTCTCGACGATCGCGTCCGGCGAGAAATCGTTGATCGACTTGAAGTCCAGGCTTACTGCGAGGTTCTCGCCCTCGGCCTTGTCGTCGAGCTTGTTCGGTACCGCCAGATCGAGCGACAGGTTCTGGGCTTTCAACACATCGTTGAAGTTGTCCTTGTCGACATTGATCGGCGCGCGATCCTCGATCGCGGTGTCGTCTTCCTTCAGCGTGAAGTCGCCGACCACCAGCAGCTTGAGCGGCAGTTCGACTTCTTCCTTGGCGTCGCCGGTCGCCGGCTTGTAGGTGATGTTGACGCGTTCCTTGGGGGCTACCGTGCCTTCAGCCATCGCTGTTCTCCTTGCTGGGTCAG
>Ga0105049_10005403_pt1 | contig 14881 bp, 11 predicted proteins | sample MAT06_FD_78087 | JGI IMG/M metagenome (GOLD analysis project Ga0105049, IMG submission 78087) | Freshwater microbial communities from Lake Fryxell liftoff mats and glacier meltwater in Antarctica - MAT-06 | ecosystem: Environmental > Aquatic > Freshwater > Ice > Liftoff microbial mat | place... | reverse complement strand
TGGCCTTTTCGTAGGCTTCACGCTTGGTCTTGTCGCCATCGTCGTAGGCCTTCTTGGCGGCGTCATACTCTTTCTGCGCGGCCTTGCGTTCGGCTTCTTCGCGGTCGCTTGCCCCGTCATGCTCGCGGATGTCGTCGGCGATCTTGCGGTGAGCATCGAGCTCGGCGGCGGTGGGCTTGGGGGTGAGGCCCGACCAGTTGTGGTCCTCGCACATCCACAGCCCGATGACCCAGTCGGTCGCGGTCGCGGGAGACATCAGCCAACCGTGGCCCTTCGCGTGCAGCTTCTCGTAGAACATGATCCACGCCGCGACGCGGCTATTGAGGCCCCAGTCCCAGAAGATGTCGCGGGTCGCGTAACCTGCACTGGTGAGTTGCCCGACACCGATGCCGAAATCAAACGTGGTGATGGGGTACAACTCGGGATCGGGCGGCCAGGTGAACAGCGTTCCGTCGTAGCGGCTTTGGGTCTGAGCCGTCGCCGAAAACTGAGGCAGATTGGAGCCTACCTCCTGCTCGAGTTCGGCGATCAAAATGTTCCGTAGGGAAGGCCGGCAGTCTGCCGGAACGGAAAGGTCGGAAAGCTGCCCATCGATAATCGGCTCATACGCCGCCGCGCCCGGGTTTGAGCCGATCACACGGATGTGCACCACGTCACGAACCCAGAACTCGATCGCCTCGGGCTTCGCGGCGACCGTAAGGACGTGGTGCCCACCCACCACGGGGCCCTTGGGCGGGGTCTTACTGTGCGAGCCATCGGGGTGTTCGTACAGCACATCGTCGGTCTCCTCGTCAAACAGCGTGAAGGTGTCGGTGTGCGCTACCCCCCGCCACTCGCGAAAAACACGCTCTTCGGTCGGTGGACGCCCAGAGCCCCGGCGCCGACAGAAGACGTGGCCCGCCTCAAGCCGCCAGTGAATAGGGTTGGCCTCGGACGGAGTGATGCCGACAAGGCTGCAACGGATGGCCACCGCAGGTTGCTTGCAGTCGCTCCCGATGCTCAAAGTGTTGGATTCGAGGTACTTGGCGGCCCGCGGCACATCGCCCGCAACGTAAGCCTTGTCGGGGCTTTCGTGGCCCCACGTCGAGATTACGAGTTCGGCCTCGCGGATACCGATGGCGTTGAAGAGGACGCGGTCGGCGTCGGAATAGTCGCGGGCGACATAGCACTCGGTGGGAGCATCGACCACGTACGACACTCGCGGCGGCGGCTTGACACCGTTGTTGTACCCCCGCCAGTTGGCAGACCAATCCGTCGCCATCGAATCCCCCTTACCAGCCGTGAAGTTCGTTGAGTTTTCCGCGCGTTTGCGGCCCGACAATGCCGTCAACGAGAAGTCCGAACGCTTTTTGGAAGGCGGTGACCGCGGCCCGGGTCTGCGGACCGTCGAGCCCGTCGATCGGGCCGGGGTTAAACCCGAGGTTGTTGAGGCGGGCCTGAACGCCGCTCAGTTTCTCGATCGGGTCGAGGGCTCCCAACCGAAGTCGCCAGCGGAACGACGGACTTGCTGCCGAGGCGTCCATCCAGAGGTCGAGGTTGCCCGTTTTAGCGGCCGGGTTGAGGCGCTCGATGAGCATGCCGTCGCTTTGCGTCGTGCCCGTGCGGTCTTCCATGCCGTCGACCCGGAGACGGTACTTCTTCCCGGGGAGGACATCGCCTTTGCTGTCACGCAGGACGATGCGAAGGGTCACGCCGGCCGAGATGAGTTCGAATCGGTGCCTTGCTTCGGTGCCGCACGACTCCTTTTTCTGGTCGCGGTCGGGGATGTATAGCGTGTCCTTCGGATAGATGAGGTTTGGATCGGGCCTCAGACGGCGGAACTCCGCATTCTCATCCGAATCGTAAATCGTGCGCCACGAGGTGAACCCGTGCTCGCTGGCGATGGTGGACAGGCAGTCTCCCTGTTGAACGGTGTAAAGGGTTGACATGCGTTAGGCCCGCTTCCATGTATCGGAGTCGAGCCGCGGGAACGAGACTTCGCAGGTTCCCGGTTCGACCCCTTCGACCCTGGCGAATCCGGCCTGATCGAGGGTGCCGGACGCCACTGAGCCATCGGGCAGGTCGATGGAATAGGCCTCACCCGAGACGGGCTTGCCCCCCTCATCCACAAGTTCGATCTCGATCCACGAAAGTTTTTTGCGGTCGGCCGCGGATTCGGGCGGCTTGTGCGGCTTGACCTTGGTCTTTGCGTACTTAGCCGCTGTACGCGAGGCGGGGTCGGCTTTGGCGGAAGAGACCGCGCCAGGATCTGCGGAGTCGGCATCGTCGGCGGCGTTCGGCGCTGCGGGCGCAACGGCGGAACCTGCGGTACCTGACTTCGGACTGGCCATGGGCATTCACTCTGAAAAAACTGTCCCGTTCACAAACCTTCGCACCACGATCCGTTAACCGACGTTCGTAATCGCACCCTTCAGATCCAGTTTGGCGGTGGCCTTCACGCTGCCGGCGCGACCCTTGATCCCGTAGAGTGCGATTCCTTCGAGCGTCAGCATCCCCATGGTCGAGGCCTTGAGCGACAAACCCGTCGTGATCTTGCCAGTGGCGGTCGCCTTGATCTCGAATTGCAACTTGGAATCCACCAAGAATTTGGTTTCGGTTGTGTGCGTCTGATTCTTGGTCTTGGTATCTATGCTCGAAGCCTCGATCGCGAGCCAAGAACTGCTGCCCACCTTGAGGGTGATGTTTGTGCCCGCCTCCAGGATGATGTTCTCAGCCTTGATGTAGACGTCGCCCGTCACCTGTGTGGACTGATTCGCCTTGAACACCTCGATCACATCGTCGGTAACGGTCAGCGATTTGCTACCGGTGATCTCGACGGCTTCTTTGCCAAGGACCGCGAGGTTTCGGTCGACCTTGATCGTCTCTTTGTGACAGGCGTCCACGACCTCGTGCCGGTTCGCCTTGATGTGTTCGAACTTGTCGTTCTCGACCACTAGATGGCGGTCGTGACCGATGGTCTCATACCGGTCGGCCTTGACCCGGATATCGAGTTGCTTCTCAGCGTGAACAAAGACCTGCTCGGAGCCGGCCTTGTCCTCGAACCGCAGTTCGTTGAACCCGCCCCCGCCCTTGCTCGAGTTGCTCTTGACCGTCGACATCGTCTTGTTGTCGGGCAGGGCATAGGGCACCTTGCACTCCCCGTTATAGACGCGGCCCGTCACGATCGGCCTGTCCGGATCGGCCTCCAAAAACTCAACGATGACCTCCTGACCGATCCGCGGCACGAACATGCCGCCCCACGCTTTGCCCGCCCACATCTGGGCCACGCGGATCCAGCAGGAACTCTTTTCATCAGCCGCGTCCCACCGGTCCCAGTGGAAATGCACCTTGATACGACCGAACTCATCGGTGTTGATCTCTTCGCCCGCGGGGCCGGTGACGATCGCCGTCTGCGGGCCGCTGATCAGAGGCTTGGGCGTCGTTCGCGGCGTTCGATAGGGCGTGGTGGCGTCGATGGCGGAGAACCCGCACTCGTACATCTGTCCACCGCCCGACTTGCCGCTGCCGTACTCATCGGTCTCGGCGTGATAAAACGCCGAAGTGACGATGTAATCCCTTTCCTGATCTTCCCGAGGAAACTCGGTCAGTTTGAACTTGGCACCAACCACCAGGCCCCGCGCATCGCCACGGGCGCGGCAGATTTCGTACTGCGAGGCGAGTTCATCCGTTCGCAGGCCCGCGTACCGCTCGCCCTCCGCCTTCTCGGTGTAGTTGCACGGATAATCAAACAGTTCAGCCAAATAGGCGGGCTGGAAACCGGGATCAAACTCCTTGTTGGTCAGGAGGTTCTTCTTGGGGGCCTTAAAATCAAAGTCGGTCTGCTGGAACTTCACGCTCGGGGCGTGTTTCTCGATCATCCATTCCCAGACGCGTTCGCGACCCGCCGAGGACTTCTCCTGCTGAACGTAAGGAACGTTTTCGTAGCCCTCAACAACCTCGTGGGCACTCGGGGCATCGGCCATCACCAAGGTGTGTTTGCCGTCTTCGTGCCGAAAGAAGTAGTAGATGCCCTCTTCTTCCATGAGGCGGGAGACAAAGTTGAAGGCCGTTTCGCGGTACTGAACGACGTATTCCTTGGCGACGTAACTGCCGGTGAGACAATCTTCGAAATCGGCGAAGCCGTGGTCTCGAAAGACCTCCTTGATGATGTCGGGGATCTTTTTGTCCTGGAAAATCCGGCAGTCGGACGACCGTGTGAGGAACCAGAGCCAAGGCACCATCTCGGCCCGATAACGGTTGGCCCGGCCTTGGCTGGGCGTGCCCTCCTGGATGAAACGCGAGATCCAGCCGTTGATGTACCGGGTCTTGCCATCGGTCTGGAAGATGCGAACCGTGACGTTCTGCGCGATGATGTCCTCAAAGACAATCCCGGCCTCTTCGCTCCGAAGGTCAAGTTGCGCGGAGAAGGGCCGCCCGAGTTCCTCGGTCATCTGGATGCCTTTGAGGAGGAGTTTGTCCTCGCCCAAGGGCGTGTTGATGGCGATGAGTCGGTTTTTTCCTGTGCGTGCTTCTACAGCCATGAGCGGTCTCCAAGAACGCGGGTCACCTCGGAAAGTGCCCGGAACTCGCATTCTCCATCGTTTCGTCGCTGACTTCCTCGGTTGGATCATCGGCGGGTGACCGATAATACCAGAATTCTGAGGACTGCTGCGACAGAACGATGCGCTTAAGAGGTGCCCGATCGCGAGGATGCCGACGCTGGGTCAGGAGGTGGGATTATACTGAAAACTCGCCTGACTCTGATGGGCAGAAAGGCTCGCCAGACGACATTCGGCGCGCACTCGCCTGACTTTTCTCGAACTCCCGCCATCCTACCAGATTTATCGAACTGCCATTCTCGAGGAAACCCAAACATTTTCCGATCAAACTGTTCTCGAATCCGCTGCTGTTTTGGTTGGCCGCATCATGCGCGCCGATTCGACGAACGAAAGCCTTTCTATTCCACCACAATAACGTACACTGAAGAAAACCAGCCGACACCGCAGGACCCGTTCGGACACTTGGTCAGGAGTAGCACAATGTCAGGCCCGCCATATGGCCAACGCAGCCCGATCGGATACTCGACTGGCGGGTCGAAGAAACCGGAAGGGCTTTCCTCTGAACGCGAGAAGCCGGTCTACGGCAGCCCCATCGATTGGGCTACTAGGGTGCCTGACGATACGGGATGGTGGAGGTCGGACCTCGCCTCACGTTTGAAGTCGAATCCCAAGAGGTTCAATCCGTCACACACATGGGCGGGGCTGGCTTTGCAAGCCGGCGGTCACTTTTTCTTGGCAGGCAAAGACTCGTGGGGAGGACGCCTCTATAACGTCGCAAATCCGGAATATTGGTGTAATTTCAGCAGCAAGTCCAGTACATTCGGCCTTGCGGTGGGAGGCGAGTTCGCGCTCCACATGATTTTCTTCCTCAACACCAAATCCTTGGGCAACATTGAGGGAAGGAGTCATGGGAACGAACGAAGCGTGACGGTGGAACTGCCCGTCAGCCAAGTCAAGAAGTTGACGGAGGGACTTAAGTTTGTTTACGACTTGGCGAAGAGCGTTGCGCTGATGTACGAAGTTTTCGATACAGCGAAAAATGTTGCTGAGAAAATGAACGCCCTTGGGTCTACCGAGTCACAAATTGTGACCTTCAAAATCGGAGGTGTCGGTGTGAAGGCGGGCGTGACGCAGGGCATTCAAGGCAAGATTGATATTCTTCGTGTTCAAGGCCCCGTCTTCCACACCGACAACCTGTGACGCAGGCTCGAGATCGAGCCGGGCCACGGTCCGTAGTTGATGTCCATCCTCAAACTCATTCTTGCTCCTTGACCCTGAACCGGTAGGCTGACTCGATCACTCGAACGAATACTCGAACTCGCTGTCCTTGACCGCGATGTGGATCTTCTCGATGGGCTTGCCTTCGATCGTCCGCTCCAGCAATTCCTTGCCGATCTTGGGCAGCATCTGACGCGTGATGATCGCGTCGATGGCGCGGGCACCCGAATCCAGTTCCGTCACGCGGCTCACGATCAGGCTTTCCACCTTGTCGTCGAACGTGAACGGAACCTTGTGGCCTTCCTTCACGCGCTGGCCGACACGGGCCAGTTGCAACTTGATGATGGCCCGCATCATCTCATCGGAGATCGGGTAGTACGGCACGATCGCGAGACGGCCCAACAACGCGGGCGGGAAGACCTTGAGGAGCGAAGGCCGCATGGCATCGACGAGCCCCTTGGAATCGGGCTTGAGGTCCGGGTCTTTGCACAGGTCCATCACCACATCGGTGCCCACATTGCTCGTGAGCAAAATGATGGTGTTCTTGAAGTCGATATCCACACCCTCGGAGTCTTTCATCGTGCCCTTGTCGAAGGCCTGGAAGAAGATCTCGTGGATATCGGGGTGGGCCTTCTCGACCTCGTCGAGCAGGAGCACGCTATAGGGCCGGCGACGCACCGCCTCGGTCATGACGCCGCCCTTGCCATAGCCGACATAGCCGGGGGGAGACCCCATAAGCAGGCTGACCTTGTGAGCCTCTTGGTATTCGCTCATGTTGATGGTGATCAGGCCTTGCGGGCCGCCGTAGAGGGCTTCGGAAAGGGCCACGGCGGTTTCGGTTTTACCGACGCCCGAAGGGCCCACCAACAGGAACACACCCACCGGCCGTCCGGGGTTGTCAAGTTTCGCCCGGCTGAGTGAGATCCGCTCGCCGATGGCATCCAGAGCATGGCGCTGACCGATCACCCGCTTCTCAAGGGTGGCCCCAAGGTTGAGCACCGTCTTGAGTTCGTCCTTCACCATCCGGCCCAACGGAATGCCCGTCCAATCGGCCACCACCGCCGAGACCGCCTGGGCATCGACGCTGGGAACGATGAGCGGGGTTTCGCCCTGGAAGGCAACCAGTTCGGCCTTGAGTTTCTTCAATTCCTCCACGATGCGGAGCCGCTCGTCCTCGCTCATTTCGGGCTCCGTTGCGGCAGCCGCGGCCGCCGGTGACGCGGCCGCGGGCGGGATCGTGCTGTCTTCGCCGGAAGAGGGCCTGGCGACGGACGCCTTCGAAGCATCGTGCGGGTTCAGTTTCGTCCTGAGTTCAAGGATCTTGGTGACGATCGCGCGTTCCTTGTTGAACTTCTCTTCGATCGCTTTGAGCGTGACGGCTTCCTTCTCCAGCCGTTCGACGATCTCGGCCCGACGGATGACATGGTCTCCACCCGCCTTGATCTCGCGGTCGATGATCTCGAGTTCGGTGTTGAGGCTGTCGATGTGCTTACGGATGTCGTCGACCTCACCGGGGATGGCGTGAAGGCTGACGGCCACGCGTGCACAGGCAGTGTCGATAAGGCTGACGGCCTTGTCGGGCAACTGCCGCCCCTGGATGTAGCGCTTGCTGAGTTTGACGCAGGCTTCCAGGGCCTCATCGAGCACCTGCACCTTGAAGTGCTTTTCCATCACCACGGCCAAGCCGCGGATCATCTTCAGGCACTTTTCCTCATCGGGCTCATCGACCTTGACAACCTGAAAGCGCCGGCTCATAGCCGGATCTTTCTCAAAGTGCTGCTTGTATTCACTCTGCGTCGTCGCTGCGATGGTGCGGAGCGTGCCGCGGGCCAAGGCGGGCTTCAGGAGTTGCGCAGCGTCGTTGGTGCCGGCTGCGCCGCCCGCGCCCATGAGGGTGTGGGCCTCATCGATAAAAAGAATGATGGGCTTGGCGGAGGCCTGGACTTCGTCGATGACGCCGCGGAGGCGGTTCTCAAACTCGCCCTTCATGCTGGCACCGGCCTGCAAAAGACCGACATCGAGTTCCAAAATTCGAACATCCTTGAGTTGCGGGGGCACGTCGCCTTTGACGATGCGCTGAGCGAACCCTTCGACGACGGCGGTTTTGCCGACGCCCGCCTCGCCGGTGAGCATGGGGTTGTTCTGGCGGCGCCGCATGAGGACGTCGATGCACTGGCGGATCTCATCATCCCGTCCGACGATGGGATCCATCTTGCCGGCCCGGGCGTTCTCCGTGAGGTCTTTGCAGAACTTGTTGATCGCGTCCTGCTTGCCCAGAGCAGCCGGGGCGATCGCGCCGCTGGCCTCGCCGGGGGCGCCGGAAATCCCGCGCTGGTCAGCCGCAGCGAGCACGGCCTCCGGGCTGCCATCGCACACCTTCTGGAGGTTCTCGCTGAACTCCTCGATCTTGATTTTGCCGAACTCTTTGCTGATTTTCGTGAGCAAGTGTTCGAGGCTGGGGGTTTTGAGGACCGCGGCGAGAACGTGGCCCGAACGGATGGAATACTCACCGTACTTCAGGGTGGTGTAGGTCCAGGCCCGCTCGACGGCCTCGGTGAGGTGTTGCGAGAGGTCGGTGCCTGACGTTGCGCCGCGGGGGAGGCGGTCGAGGGCGGCCTGCGTGTCGGCGACAAGCACGGCGGTGTTGAGGTTGTAGAACTTGAGGACACGGTGAAGATCGGTGTCCTGGGCCTGCATCAGTTGATGCAGCCAGTGAACGAGTTCAACGTACGGATTTCCCCGCAACTTGGAGAAGACCAGCGCACCCTCGAGCGCTTTGTAGCCGATCTGGTTGAGTTTGCCGAAGAGTTGTGCCCGAGAAATGTCGCCCATGGTGCTTTCCTAAGACGTAAAGGGGGATGTGCAGAATGACGTGGGGGGCTCTGACTCGCTCGAACCACCGCTGAGTCGCCGAGGCCGGAACAAAACCGAATCGGGGGTCTAGTGCTTGGATCGGAGGGCGAGATCGGCCCGGTCTTCAGTGGCTTTCTTGGACTGGACCCACGAGGTCCAACCAAGGCGTGCGCCCTTGCCGAGGAACGTGGAGGGTACTTCTTCTTTGCGAAGGATCAGCACGGCGTCCCACCAGAACTCATCCCCGACGTAGTTCCGGATCCAGGTGGCGAGGCGCTTCTCCGCATCTGTCCCCGGCAGCAGGCGTTCGTAGTTGGCGAAACTCATGGGTCCGAGCAAGAGGCGGAACGCGCCCGTGCAGTCGAAGGCCTTAGTGCCGGCCATGGCCCCGCCGCCGTCCGCGGAACCAAGCGTCACGCAGCCACGGCCTGCCTTGGGGACGGCCCCCAGACTGCACCAATATGAGTTCGGAACATCGACCCAGCGGCCCGTGAATTCTTCGATGGAGGCCGGGAGTTTGAAGTACTGAGCGATAATCGCGAGAAGCCCTTCCGGGGACTTCTGGTGGCTCGCGAGCCGCCCGGCATAGTGGAGTTTGGCAACATCGGGGACGGAGTCGCGGTGCCGGAGTGAATCCATCCCGATGCCGAAGAGGGAGCCGATGTAGAGCGAGTATTTGTTGGTGTCGCGGCCGAGTTGCTGCTCACGCTCGGCAGGGCTGACTTTCCCCGAGAGTGGCACCTCCCAGCGGTCAAACGATGCGGGCATCTGGCTCGCGGCCCATGCGCGGTAGAAGAGGCTCACCGCCCGGTGATTAAACACGTCAAGGAAGCGTGCGAACGTTGGATCTTTATGGATTCGTTCGCGTTCGCGGGCGTACTCGGTGAGGTGAAGTGGCAGCGGGCCGTTGGGACCGAGCAGCCCCATGAAGTGGACGAACAGTCGCTGCGGTGCCTTCTCGGTCGCGTATCGGAACTCGCTGAGCGTACACGGCGCGAACGCGAGCGACGGTTCCTGGCTGAAGCGGAGCGGATCTTCGCCGACAGTCTGGGTGCGGCCGAAGCCCCGCAAGTCGGAATACATCGCTTCGATGCGTCGAACCGCGGCGAAGAAGTTGAACGACCACGGCTCCTCCTTCATGGCTTCCCAGAAGGCTTCGCGGGCGGCGTAGTCGATCGGTCGGTTGACAGTGAGCCGGTTGACCCTTCCCTCGGGGGAATCGGGGTCGGCGTCGGGGGGCGGAGCGACTTCATCGACGGACAGGCCGAGGCTCTCGGCCAGCGCGCGGTCGAGCTTCTCGCGCTCGGCGCGGTCTTTGGCCTGTTGGCGGGCGTTCTGAGACCCGTTCACAGAATTGGCCGCTGTCCGACCTTCACGGTCCACCGCATGATCTCCCCTCGCTCATCGGAACGGACGACCGTTTCGGTGAACGAGTTGGTTGAAACGTAACGGGCAAAGAACTGCTCGAGCACCGCGCCGAGCAAGAAGACGCCGGAGCCGGCGAACAGGTTTTCATCAAACGTACAGGTGACCTCGAGCCCCCGGGCGAAGGCGACCGCACCAGTGGTCGGCACACGCCGGGTGATCGGGGCCGTCTGGATGGAGCGCAGCCCCTCGATCTGTTTGCGGATCGCCGGTTCACCGACGGCGCTGTAGAGTTTCATCAGGTCCCGCAAGGAGGCGGCCCCCTGACGCTCATCGGCCGAGACTTCGCCGTCGCCGTCCATGTCTTCATCGGTGAGCGACAGATAGTTCAGCGCGAGATGGCTCACGAGTCGCCACGAGGCGTCGCCGCTGCGCTTGTTGTCTTCGTTATCGACGTAACTGGCCTGCGGGGCCGTGGGGCCCGCGACGGCACGGATGGCCTCGACCGGGGCTCCGATATCGAGCGTGAAATCCGTCTTGCCCTTGTTGAGAGGCATGTGGATCGGCATGTCACGGTTGGTGCAAAGAGCCTCGACAGAGAGTTGACGGAGATCGGCGCTGAAGGGCGCGTTGCTGGCATCGACGAGCGCAAGGTACACCTCGCTGCCGGCGTAGGAACTGCTGCGGCCGCCCGTGCGTTTCTCGTTCTCGCTGCGGACCCGCGGCACACGGTTGACGGCGTAATAGGCCGCCGCATTCACACCATCACCGGCATCGACATCGGTGGCGGCGTAGAACGGGCGGAAGGTTCGTTCATCGCCGCCGCGAGACCCGAAGCCAACGACGCCGTCGACCCGGTAGACCTCGAAATCTAACGGGCGGGTGCGGTCCGGGATGACCTGGAACTCGCTGGCGCGATCGGAGATAAAGATCCGGTCGCACCGTTTGGGGAAGAGGTTGACGACGGGCGAACAGTTGAAGGCGAAATTCGATGAATCGACGGCGTTCTCAAGTTCGGGGTCTTCCTGTGAAAGCGAGAAAATGATGTCGATCTGCTGGCCGTCGCAGCGCTGGAGCGCGGGACCGACGTGCGCGACTTTCGCGAACATGAAGCGCTGCGGGAACGCGAAGTACTCGTGGAGGAGGCGGTAACCCTGAAAACTACGCGCGTCGAACGGCAGGATCGCCTCTTTCGCTGAGAAACCCACGCGCTGCATGGCCTCGGGGCCGAACGAAAACTGCCAATTGCCGGGCTTGTTGCCGACGGCGACGGGCCGGACAACGACCTGGCGGACGTGAGCGAAAAGATGTTCGTAAAGGCGGTGCGGAATCGAGCCGGTGCCGCGGAGAAAGAACTCGATGTCCTTCATCGCGACTTTGTTGAACGGCAGACCCGCTGTGGTTTTGAGGCGGAGACGGATCGCGGCTTTGGCGGCGGGCTGACCGTTGCGGCCCGTGATGGGGATCACTTCGCCGGTGCCCCAGACGCGGTTGAGTTCGAGCACGCCGACGTCCCGGGTGTAATAGCGGGCTTCCGAAACCGTCACGGGCCAGAGGGTGGTGTCATGACAGGTGCGGTATTCGCACGAGGTTTCGTCGCGGGCTGCAGTGCTTCTGAGAACCGAGCCGCGGGGAATGCGGAACCCGTCCGCGAGGCCACCCTCGCCGGGGTCGTGCTGGAACTGAACGATCGCGATCGAAGGGGTCGGCGCGAGGTAGTGCGGATAGACGGTTTCGAGAAGGTTCTGGGTAAACCGCGGGAACTCGGCGTCGAGTTTGAGTTGTACGCGGGCGGTGAGGAACGCGAATCCTTCGAGCAGGCGTTCGACATACGGATCGACGCACTTGTCCTGAAGGTCGTCGAGCGCAAGCCTGCTGGCAATCTTGGGGTATTCACGCGCGAACTCGCGGGCCACCGTCTGGAGGTGGCGGAGTTCACGGTCGTAGTAACGCAGGAGCCGTCGATCCATGCCGTTTTCAAACCCTTTCGCACGGGCGTGCCCGTTCATCGACTTGGAAAAAATGTGCCGCGGAGATGCTCGCTACGCCGGGAAGCCCGGCCTCGTGATTCGATGCCAACTCCGTCACGCCGCGCCTTCCTTGACTTCGCTACGGCCTGTTTCAAGATCGACCTCGGTCCGCACGAGCAAGGCCTCGGGCATGGGGAGGGGGCAGAGGTCACCCGAAATCTGGAACTGAACACGATTGTGACCGCCCGAACCCTCCTCGGTGCGGCCGCCCACAACGCCGAGCGTTTTTCGAAGGATCCGCGGCTCAAAGTTCACGATGGCATCAAAGACCATTTGCTCCATCCGACCGGCCCGGATACCGGAGATGGTCAGGCCCGTGAGGTCGGGCAGGCCGTAGTTGAGCACGCTCTTGTCGACGAGCGGGAATTGATGGATCTCGTCATCCAGCGGGCGCGCGGGTGCGTTCAGGAGCCAACCGAGATCGCGGAGGACGGCCTGCCGGAGAAATCGCATCGACATCACGCGCCGATCACGGCTCTCGACCTTCTTATCCGGCTCATCATCCGTGAGCCGATCAAGCAGAGCCGGTTGCAGGCGTTCAGATGTGGTCAGTTCAGCCATGCGTGTTACTCCCTGATCCTGCGGGGGGTGCGGAACCGGGGACAATGGGTGGCCCCCCACCCTTTCCCAAGCCCGATTGTTCCAGCGTCTGCATTGCCGCCTTCACGTTGGCCGCGGCTTCGCGATCGGAGGGGAATTCGGCCTCGCCCTCCCCGATCGTAATCGTCTTGATCCCCAAGAGGCCGAACTCGCCGAACTCGGTGGCAAACAGCCGCTGACCCACAGGAAGGTCGGTCCCCGCGGCATCGGCGCGCCATTCCGTTTGACGGGACATCAGCAACGCCCCTTCGCGTGCATTATCGGTGGTGCGGGGGTATCGCACCGGCACAAGCCCGTGACCGGTCGCACCGGTCGTCCAAAGAAATTCTGCGTGGGCCCAGATGATGTCTCGCAGATCGGTCGGCGGATCAAATCGCACAGCCCGGATCCGGTTCCACGGGATCCAGTAGTACTTTCCACCGACCATCGCCTCAAGCATCGGCCCGAGCCTGGGGTCGGCATCGGCGATCCACTCGAACGCGGCGGACTCGGGGCCGGTGGCGGTCGCGGTGAACTTGATGGACCCGGGCGACGCCGGGGCTTCATCCATAGCGTCGGCCCGCAGACTTGCCGCACCTTCGGTTTGGCCCTGCCCGTCAAGCGAGAGCGCGGCGATCATCTTTTGAACCCAGGGTTCCGGCTCACCCAAGAGCAACGGGGTGCGTTTGCCGCTGAAGACGTCGGTTCGGAAGCCCTCACCAAGGATGGCCTGACGGCACACCTGGGCCATGATGTTGGCGTCCGGGTTCATCTTGGCCGCGACTTCCAGTTGTCCCGACGCTCTTTCCCAACGGCCGAGAACCGACAGCACCTGAAAGAGAAAGACGCGGAGTTTGAAGTCTCCAGGCGCAGCGCGGACCTGGGCTTCGAGCGCGGCGAGGCTTTCCTCGACCCGACCTTCTTTGATGAGCGTTTCGGCGGTGGTCATGGTGGTTGTGGCCGCGGGTGGAACGGACGGGAGCCCGGGAACCATTCCCGGATTGCTCGTCTCAGGAACAAGTGTACCCGAAAACCTGATGGGCATGGTGGGAGCAGGGCGGCCGACGGGCGGGAAACGCGGTCTCTATCAAGCGACCACACCCGGACAAAGCCGGGTGTGGTCGTGAACTTTGATTGGACGGGCCCGTTGGGCCCTAGATTCGCGGCCTATTAGGCGACGACGTTCGTCTTCATGTTCCAGCCGCCGTGGACGGGGCCGCCCAAGGGCTTGCCGTCCGAGCCCTGCGCCTGGTAATCGATCTCGCACTTGGTGAAGCCCAGTGCAACGTTCTCCATGGGGACTTCCGCGCCTTGAGCGTTGCCGCCAGCGGTGTACGAGGTGATGATGACGTCGGTGAACTTGTACTTGAGGAACTCGACGGGCGTTCCGCCAGCCTTGCGGACGGTGAAGAGGGCTTCCTTGATGTGCTCACCGGTGCAGCACTTCATGAAGAGAACCGGGGAAGATTTGTCGGTTTTTTTGGTGAACGCGAAATCGTGGACTTGGGCCTTGCCCGAACCCGCACCGGAGCCTGAGGAGGAAGAACCGCTCTGGTTCACGCCCCAGGAAAACGAGAAGACTTCGATCTCGCCCTTGTGCTTGCTGTCGTCCGCTTCGCCGCCGATGGTATCGATCTTGATGAATGCGTCAAAAAGGCCCATGGTAAACTCCTTGCAAACTGTTTCGCGGCCGTCGTTGGATCATCCGACCTTCTAGCAACTCCGCTAAAGGGCTGGTGATCGCAACACGTGCCGTCTCATGTTGCGATGTTGGGCTCTTCGCGGACCCACAGAAAGACGATTCCGCGGCTTATCGGCGCGCTCTTGGGCTTGGAATTTCATGGGAAGTTCACGTCGTTTCGAACAAAATCCTGACAAACCCGTTCGAGAGCCGGGGCTTCCGTTACTTCATGGCTTTTAGCGGCACTCGTTCACCCCCCGGCAAACACATTGTGAGTGACCGAAATCGGCCCGCTCGATTTCGCCCCGTCCGCTGCTTGCTGGTGATAGGTCACGGTAAACTTGCCAAAGGTGAGGCTGACCGATTCAACCAGAACACCGTCGCTCCCCGCCGCCGAAATGTCCCAAGAGGCGACCGAGACCTTCTCGAACAAAATCTCCAAATACTTCAGTGGCTTGCCGTTCGAACCGGCCTTGCGAACGGTCAGCAGCGCTTTGACGGGGGACCTGGGTGCTGCCACCGCCTGAAGGAGCGGCGCGGACGCCCGATCCGTCAGTTTCGTGAACGTGAAATTCTGAACTTGGCAATCGCCCCGCCGCGACTGTTCTCCCGAAGAC
>Ga0105049_10005401_pt1 | contig 14884 bp, 15 predicted proteins | sample MAT06_FD_78087 | JGI IMG/M metagenome (GOLD analysis project Ga0105049, IMG submission 78087) | Freshwater microbial communities from Lake Fryxell liftoff mats and glacier meltwater in Antarctica - MAT-06 | ecosystem: Environmental > Aquatic > Freshwater > Ice > Liftoff microbial mat | place... | reverse complement strand
CGTCATTTCATTTAATGGCAGGTTCAAGGCATTTTTCAAATGGCCGTCTGCATATTCTGGTTCTCTTCTCACATCTACTATCATCAAATTAGGGTCGTGGGGCAAATCCATCATCAGTTCGTCGGCTTGTACGTCAACGATCATATCTATTTTTTCGCCGGCTTTTTTCCAGCCTTCAAAACCTCCTTTGAGGTATCCCTGCATTTTATCAAAACCCACGCGGCTCAGTCGAATCACTGTTTCTTCTTCTTTACCTTTTGGAGTAATCAACACAATCGGTTTGTCGAAAGGAAGTAAGGTTCCCGCCCACTCTGCGAACCGGCCCTCTAACCCGATGAAAATAGATCCTGGTATAAACCCTGTTGTAAAATCGGCCCCGGTTCTTGTATCCAGCAGCAAACAATCTTCTTTTATTTTTAGTTTGAATGCCGAAATGTCAAGTGCAGTGGTTCCCGTTTTCACTATGACATCAATGGCATCATATCCTTGCTGGTTTATTTTTGCATTGATGGGGAAGTAACGCGGAGCAGTTCCCAGTCCTTTGGTAACAGCTTCTATAAATTGTTCCCTTGTTTGCGGTTGCAAAGCATAATTGGTTTTCTTTTCTTCGCCTATCGTGCTGTGGGTGTTTGGACCAAGGTTTTTGCCACAGCTACTGCCAGGGCCATGGGCAGGATATACCAACACTTCATCAGGCAAAGGCATCAATTTGTTTTGAATAGTATCGTACAAAATGCCCGCTAATTCTTCACTGCTCATATTGCCACTGCTGAGGTCGGGCCTGCCCACATCTCCAACAAACAAAGTATCGCCTGTGAAAAGAGCATGTGCTTTTCCGTTTTCATCTTTTAGCAAATAGCAACTACTCTCTAAAGTGTGGCCGGGCGTGTGCAGTACTTCTATGCTAATGTTTCCCAAGGCAAACAGTTCTCCATCGGCGGCATTGTGCACTTTGTAATTGGTTTTTGCACCAGGTCCATAAATGATGGGGGCATTGGTTTTTTTACTAAGGTCGATATGGCCGCTTACAAAATCTGCATGGAAATGAGTTTCAAATACATATTTGATGGTAGCATTTCTGCTGTTGGCCAGTTCAATGTAACTGTCTATGTCTCTCAATGGATCGATGATGGCAGCTTCGCCTTCACTTTCGATATAATAAGCAGCTTCGCTTAAACATTGGGTATAAAGTTGTTGTATGTACATATTTCAAATGTAGTTGAGGGGCAAAATTAAAAATAAAAAAGCGATTGGTTAGAATCGCTTTTTTGTTTAAAAGTGGTCGTGCGAAAAAGTTAGGAAACCAGGTCTTCTACCACGCGATTGATCTCATCGATGCGGCTGTAGTTAACGGTGTAATAAATAAATTTACCGTCACGTTGTGTGGTTACAATTCCTGCCCTGCGCAAGATGGCGAGGTGCTGTGATGCTACAGATTGCTCTAATCTGAGGCGAACATAAATTTCAGTAACAGTGATTTTTTTCTCTGTTTCAATCAACATAAGAATTTGCTGTCTCAATTTATGATTCAGTGCCCTCAAAACCAGTGCCGCTTTCTTAAGATTGTGGTAGTTGATCTTGAGACTGTCGGTTGTTTCACCTGGAGCTGTAATTACATGCTCTTCTGTGAGAGTTGCTACCGTCATAGGAAATAAATTTAGAAATGCTTGAACAATTAATTAATACTGCAAATATACGAATATTAAATATTTATTAATTCTATATAATGTTAAAACGATCCTATGTGTAGTTAATTTCCATTATAAAACTCCTTGAGGTAGAGCGGTTCACAATAAGCGAGCTCTTCAAATTGCTGCTTTAAAAATTGCTCAAAACTAAGTGTACACATTGCGTCGATACTGTTGTAATCAGTTGCAAACAAGGCATTTAAGTGGTTAGTAAGGGGCCTGAATTTGGCAGCCCCACTTCCAAAAAACAGGACCTTATTTTGTAGTAAAATATCTACAAAAGAATCATTGTTCAGGAGCATGGCTTTTGTAGGAACTACTGCTTCCAACGCCCCATTGTACACTGCGGTAAACACTTCCATTCTTCTCGCATCCATCATGGGGCACAATAATGGTAAAGCATCGTGTTGTTTTGATACTACTTGTAGTGCCGCTGCAGCCATTAGTTTCAAGGTTGAAATGGCCATTAGCGGTTTTTTCAATGCATAACAGATACCCTTCGCGCTGGCCAGGCCTACTCTTAAACCGGTATAAGATCCAGGGCCAATCACCACTGCCACTGCATCGATATCCTGAAGCGTTAGTTGTTGTTCTTTTAGCAATTGTTGAATGGCGGGTTGAAGAAAAGCAGCATGTTCTTGCTGGTTTTCGTTGCCAATAGATTGGAGCAATTTTCCTTCTTTGCTAATGCTAACGGCAGCATGGCTGCTGGCTGTATCTATTTGAATAATAATACTCATCCTTTTTCAACTAATTGTTTAAGTGCGGGTGCACATTCATAACGGGGATCTGTAAACGCCAGGGTTTGTAGCAGATCGTATAGGTGGTTGTGTCCAATTTTCTCCGCCCATTCAAAAGGACCCAGCGGGTAATTGGTACCCAGTTTCATCGCAGTGTCGATGGCAGCTTCGCTGCTAATATTATCTCCCAATGCAAAAAAAGCTTCATTCACAATCATGGCAATGGTGCGTGCACTGATGAAGCCTGGTGTGTTTTGTGTAACGATGGCTGTTTTATGGAGTTGTTTTAAAACTAAAGCTGCGGAATCGTTGATAATACCAGCCATTTCCCAAATGTCTTTTTCAATAAAACCATTCCAGCCATTGAAGCGTACGACGTTGTCGGCTGCTAAATGGGTGTTGGCAACGCTATTGATAAATACTGGCCGCAGCAAACCATCATAGTCGAAGTTAGCGGCACCTGGTAAAAAATTAAAATAGGCATCCGCCGTTGGTTCTGCGGCAAAATTTGCAGGATCACTTACCCGTATCCATTCAATTCCTGTGTTGGATGCAAACATTGCTGCAAAAGCAACATCATCTGCACATATGATTAATTTCATGCGCTCATTTTAAAAACTACATTAGTAGGAATTGCAAAAATAGGTGGTTGATAAAAGATATATTTGTACTTCTTAAAATTAATATACATCATGAGTAAACAAATCATTCAAACTGCAGGGGCTCCAGCACCTATCGGACCTTACAATCAGGCAGTAAAAGCAGGAAACTTATTGTTCATTTCCGGGCAGATCGCACTTATCCCGGGTGATGAAACTTTGCTGGAAGGCTCCATAGCTGAAGAAACAACACAGGTGATGAAAAACTTACAGGCTATCCTTTCAGAAGCAGGCGCCGATTTTTCGAACGTGGTTAAAACCACCATTTTTCTCAGCGATATGAGCCTGTTTGCAGCAGTGAATGAAGTGTATGGAAGTTTTTTCACTGGAAATTATCCAGCGAGAGAAACCGTAGCGGTAAAGGGACTTCCTAAAAATGTAAATGTCGAAATCAGCATGATCGCCACCTTATGAAAGCATTGATCAGCGCCAAAGCACACCCTCTTCTAACCGATACCTTGCAACAAAAAGGGTATGAAGTATTGTACCAGCCTTCTATTTCTTACGAAGAGCTGCTAGAGATTGTGCCTGGCATCACCGGATTGATTGTTACTACCCGGTTAAAAATTGACAAGGTTGTGCTCGACCGCGCCATCAATTTAAAATGGATTGGCAGGTTGGGAAGTGGCCTTGAATTGATTGACACAGCTTACGCCAAAGAAAAAGGCATCCTTTGTGTGAGCAGTCCGGAAGGCAACCGAAATGCAGTGGCAGAACACGCCTTGGGTATGTTGCTCTCGCTTATGAATTTTATACACAAAAGTGCCAACGAAGTACAACGGGGCATTTGGTTGCGCGACGAAAATAGGGGGACTGAACTTTTTGGTAAAATAGTTGGTATTGTTGGTTTTGGTAACACCGGACAAGCATTTGCAAAATTGCTGGAACCTTTTCAAGTAACGGTGTTGGCATACGATAAGTACAAGTCAGACTTTGCGGAGGGATATATACGGGAAGCTAACTTTGAACAGCTTCAACGATATGCTGATGTGATCAGCTTTCATTTGCCACTGACGAGTGAAACCCATCACATGGCCAATGCCGAGTTTATGAAAGGGTTAGAAAAAAAGCCATATCTCATCAACACCTCCCGCGGGTCGGTGGTAGATACTGCGGCAGTATTACATGCGTTGAAGGAAGAACAGCTATCTGGGGCTGCATTGGATGTACTGGAAAACGAAAAACTAGTTTCTTATACTGATGGGGAAACAGCCGTGTTGCAACAATTGACCGCCATGCCCAATGTATTGATCACACCCCATATAGCAGGATGCACTCACGAAGCTTTTTATAAAATGAGCGAAGTAGTGCTTCAAAAACTGGGTATTTAACTCGTTTTTTTTAGACCCGCACAAATTTTACTATATTTGTAAATATGTACAACGCCCTAGGCTTCCTTCGGCGTTGTATTTTTTTTCTACATACTTAAACGATTTGTTATGTCAGTAACCAATTATGTAACACAAGAAACATATGAAAAGATGCAGGCAGAGCTGCATAGTATGAAATCCATTGACAGACCAGCGGCAAGTGCTGCCATAGCTGAAGCCAGAGAAAAAGGGGATCTCAAAGAAAATGCAGAATACGATGCCGCTAAAGAAGCACAGGGATTATTAGAAGCTAAAATTAACCAACTAGAAGGTGCTTTGGCCAACGCCCGGATCATTGATGAAAAAACGATTGATACCAGCAGGGTAAGTATTCTTACCAGGGTAACATTGACCAATATGGGTACCAAAAAAAAGGTGACTTACCAGATCGTGTCTGAATCCGAAGCTGATTTGAAATTGGGTAAAATTTCGGTAACCTCACCCATTGGCAACGGCTTGTTGGGTAAAGTGGTAGGCGAAGTAGCGGAAGTTACAGTACCTGCTGGCGTGCTGAAGTTTAGGGTAGAAGAAATTACCGTGTAAACCAACGCTGTCAAATTCATTTAGCCCAACCGTTTTGGTTGGGCTTTTTTGTGCTGTATATTTACTTAAAAAAAATTATGACCATTTTTTCACAAATTATCTCCGGAGAAATTCCTTCTTATACCATTGCTGAAAACGATTTTTTTGTTGCTTTTCTTGATGTATTTCCGTTGGTGAAAGGCCATGTATTGGTAGTGCCCAAAATAGAAACAGATAAAATATTCGATTTGCCAGACGCTTATCTTTCATCGATGTTGTTGTTCGCACAGCCCATTGCAAGGGCCATCGAAAAAACGATGAATTGCAAACGTTGTGGCATCAGCGTGGTAGGGCTGGAAGTGCCGCATGCGCACATGCACCTCTTGCCCATTAGCACAGCCAATGATTTGAATTTTACGCAGCCGAAAATTAAGGTGGATAAAGAAGAGATGATCTCTATTCAGCAAAAATTAGTAGAAGCTATACAAGCAAATTGATACAATTTTATCGAATGTAGGGATTGTTAGCCTTTTAGCCTTTCAGGATGCTGACTGAGGAATTCTTTCCAGTCTTTTACTTTTTTTCCTGCTGAAACCAGCAAAGGGTTGTCTTGAAAGTGGTGACAAACCGCCACCGACAAAGCATCCGTGGCATCGAAGGATACATCCTCCTCTGTAAAATTCAACATGCGTTGCAGCATTTTCTGCACTTGTTCTTTGCTGGCGTTTCCGTTTCCGGTGATAGATTGTTTTACTTTTTTAGGCGAGTATTCGCATACGCTGAGGCCGGCCTGCATTGCCGCCGCAATGGCTACACCCTGGGCACGACCCAGCTTGAGCATACTTTGAATATTTTTTCCAAAAAAAGGGGCTTCGATGGCAAAACTATCAGGCTGGTGTTCGCGGATGATGGCGGTAACTTTCTCGAAAATTTTTTTGAGTCGCTCATACCCATCTTCCTTGCTATTGAGTTTTAAAATTCCCATATCTACCAAATAGATGTTTTTATCCTGGATTTTGATCAGCCCGTAACCCATCACGATCGTTCCAGGATCGATACCTAAAATAATTCTTGGTTTTTTTTGCAAAGTGCAGCCTATTTTTACCGCTAAATAAATATTAGCTGAGCAAAAGTATCAAAATAATCATCAACTATCTGCTGGGCCCGTTGCTCTTTGTGGTGCTTTGCTTCAGTTTGTACAAGCAGGTGCTGGCTCAGCCTGATCTCTCGCTACGTTGGACAGCAATTAAAACAAGCTGGCAGCAACCTGTGCTTTGGCTGGCAGTAGTTTTAATGCTGTTGAACTACGGCATCGAAGCTCGAAAGTGGCAACTGCTGATTAGCCCGTTAGAAAAATTTTCCCTATTCAAAGCTTTTAAATCTGTGATGGCAGGTTGCAGCATCACCATGCTTACGCCCAACCGTATCGGGGAATATGGGGGGAGAATACTTTTTGTACAACAAAACCACCGCCTCCGGGCCATTTCACTCACTATACTTGGAAGTATCAGCCAGCTAACAGTTACCATAGTAATGGGTACTTGTGGGCTCCTGTATCTTAAATATATTTCCGTAGATGGTGCGAAGATATTTGAAGGGATGCCCGCTATATTGGGCAATACTTTACTTGTGATGAGCATGTTGATCAGTATTTTTATGTTGTTGTTTTATTGGAGGTTAGGTTGGCTGATTCGCTTGATGGAGCGTGCACGATTTCTTACAAAAGCCTTAAAGTATGTGCGTTTACTAGAGCAGTTCAGCGGTAAACAATTGTTAAGAATTTTGATTTTATCCTTTTTGAGATATGTGGTATTTATCTTGCAATACATGTTGCTGCTCAAGCTAATGGAGGTATCAGTTCCAATGATATTGTGTTTTTGGTTGCTGGCAGTTTTTTACCTGGTCATGGCAATGGCACCTACGATCGGATTTACAGAGTTACCTGTAAGAGCCACCGCCGCTGTAGAAATTTTTAAATGGTTCAGCGGCAATCTCTTAGGAATACAAGCGGCAGCGCTCGGAATATGGTTGGTGAACCTGGTGCTACCGGCAATTATTGGAAGCTTATTGATAGTTGGAATTAAAATAACGAAGGACCATGATGAAAACCCTTAAACTCTTTTTACTAGCCAGTACCGTTTTTCTGGCAAGCTTTACGCCTTATCAAACCGCAGATACTAACATATTCTGCGGCGTACGCAACACTGCTTTCAAGGCGGGAGAAGTGGTGACGATGAAAGTTTTCTACACATTGGGAGCTTATATTGGCGCAGGAGAGGCAACTTTTACCACTACACTCGAGCGTTTTAACGGAAGAACTGTATATCATTTTGTTGGTGAAGGCAAATCCTATTCTTTTTTCGATAACTTTTTTAAAGTTCGCGACAAGTACGAAAGTTATGTAGATACTGCCACTATGTTGCCCTTGAAGTTTATTAGAAATGTAGAAGAGGGTGGACATAAAATTTACAATAACGTTAGTTTTAACCATAATACTAAAACGGCCGTTAGTACCAACGGCGTATTTAAGATCACGGATTGTATGCAAGATGTAGTAAGTTCTATGTATTATGCCCGAAACATCGATTTCAATAAATACAAACCCGGCGATAAAATTCCATTTGATATGTTTATGGATGACGAAGTGTTTCACTTGTACATTAGATACATGGGCAAGGAAAAAATCAAAACGAAATACGGGAAATTCAATGCTATTAAATTCAGACCCCTATTAGTCAAAGGCACCATGTTTGAAGGGGGTGAAAAAATGACGGCATGGGTGAGTGACGATCCCAACAGATTATTGTTAAGAGTAGAGAGCCCCATTTCTGTAGGCAGTGTTAAAGTGGATATGATGAGTTATAAAAACTTGCGTTACCCACTTACTTCTTTGCAAAACGTGCGATAATAAAAGCTGATTTACAAATCACTCAATGAAAAGGTATCTTTTACACGGATACCTTTTTCAGTAAGTTGAAGTGTGCAGCACTCAATCAATGGATCGTGTTCGAAAAATAACACAAAATCTCCCTGTTGTGCTTCTGTAAGGAAAGTTTTTTTCTCATTTAGTGTGGTCAGTGGGAACATGTCGTAAGCCATCACGTAAGGCAAAGGAATATGACCCACCGATGGCAACAGATCTGCCATAAAAACGAATGTTCTTCCTTTGTATTGGATTTGCGGTAACATCATCGCATCCGTATGACCGAATGCCTGGCGCACCATGATGTTGTCTGGAAAATCATGGCGATGGGTTTCTATAAACTTTAGTTGTCCACTTTGCTGAATCGGCAAAATATTTTCTTTTAAAAAAGAAGCTTTTTCTCTGTCGTTGGGTTCTATAGCCCACTTCCAGTGACGTTGATTGCTCCAGAAAACGGCGTTTTTAAATGCGGGCACCAGTAAGTCGCCCTCTCTGACAATACTACCTCCGCAATGATCGAAATGGAGATGGGTTAAGATAACATCTGTGATGTCATCTCTATGATAACCATGAGCAGCCAATGATTTGTCGAGAGTATCATCGCCATGCAGGTAATAATGGCCAAAAAATTTGTCATCTTGCTTGTCGCCCATGCCATTATCTACCAATATCAATCTGTTGCCGTCTTCTATCAACAAGCAGCGCAGCGCCCAACTGCACATATTATTGTCGTCGGCAGGATTGATCTTGTTCCAAATACTTTTGGGCACCACGCCAAACATGGCGCCGCCGTCGAGTTTGAAATAACCGGTGTTGATAGAAAAAAGTTTCATGATCTAACTATTTTTAAGGTGCTTATTTTGTTGAGCAACATAAGTAAAGAATAAAAATACCAAGCCTAACACAAAAAATACAATGAGTGCCAAAATAGAATTTCTCATGTTGTTGGTGAGTCCTTCTATTAAACCAAAGCTGAACAAGCCAATAACGATGGCCATTTTTTCTGTAACATCATAAAAGCTAAAAAAGGAAGTAGTGTCTTTTGTTTCTGGCATAAATTTACTGTAGGTAGAACGGCTGAGCGATTGAATGCCACCCATCACCAAACCTACCAAAGAAGCAATGATGTAAAAATGCATTTCTGTTTGCATGAAGTAGCCTGCAATACAAACGCCTATCCAAAGCACGACCGTAAAAATTAATACTTTGATATTGCCATATACAGCAGATAGCCGGCTCATCGTAAAAGCACCCACAATGGCTACCAACTGTATGATAACGGCGGTAATGATGAGTTTGATGTTTTCTAGTTTCAGCTCTTTGATACCAAAATCGATGGCAATGAGCATCACAGTTTGTACACCCATACTGTAAAAGAAAAATGCGGCAAGGTATCTTTTCATGGTGGGCATATGCTTTAATTGGTTCCATACAATGCGCAATTCGTGAAAACCATTTACCAACGCATGTTTTTTAGATTTCCTTTCTTTTTTTGGCGTAGTGGGCAATCTGTTGAAACTGATTTGAGCAAATGCGATCCACCAAATACCCACCAATAAAAAAGTAATTTTTAGTGGGAGCGGATTATCAGGCATAGCAATCACCAGTGTGAATCCTATCAACTGCATAATGACGCTGCCGATATACCCCATGGTAAAACCTTTGGCGCTGATGCGGTCCATGTCTTTTTCCGCAGCTATCTCCGGCAAATAAGAATTGTAAAAAACCTGGCTTCCGTAAAAACCAATGCCTGCCAGCATAAAGCAGACCAACCCGAGGGTCACATGGTCTTTGTCGAAGAAAAACATCATCGAACAACTCAGTGCGCCGAGGTAACAAAAAAAGCGCATGAAGTTTTTTTTGTTCCCTTTGTAATCTGCAATGGAAGAAAGTATGGGCGATAAGATGGCAATGACCAAAAAGCCAAATGACAACACATAATCTTTTAATTCTGTGTTCGTAAAATTTCTGCCTAAAAAAGGGATGCCATCTGCAAACTGTTTGTTTTGGATGCCAGTAACAGCAGCGTAGTATGCCGGAAAAAACGTGGTGGTGATCACCAAATTGTACACAGAATTGGCCCAATCGTACATGGCCCAACCGTTGATTACTTTTTTAGAAGCAGTTTGCATGGAATGTAAATAAGAATGAAATATACTATTTTATTACAAACCCGAAATATTAAGGGTTGAGATGACCCGTTTTAATAAGGATGAGCAGGGCTAATCCTACGACGATCCTGTAAATGCCCCATACCCTAAATCCATATTTTTTGAGGAAGCCAATAAAAAACCGAATGGCGAGTAGGGCCACCATAAAAGCTACTACGTTTCCCACTGCCAGTAGTTGGATATCCTCCATGGTAAAACCACCGGCATCCATATAGTATTTGAGTAATTTATATCCGGTAGCAGCCAGCATCGTGGGCACTGCAAGGAAAAAAGAAAATTCTGCCGCAGCACCGCGGGTGAGTTTTTGTTGCATACCACCGATGATAGAAGAAGCACTCCTGCTCATACCTGGTATCATGGCGAGGCACTGCCAACATCCGATGATAAAAGATCGAAGGAAGCTGATTTCTCTTTCTTCATTGATCTGCGGATTTTTGAACATTTTGTCGATGAACAACAACACAATGCCGCCTAACAACAACGTGATGGCAACGGTTGTGGTACTTTCTAAAAGCGCATCAATTTTATCAGAAAATAAAAACCCTAGTATCAGTGCAGGAATCACCCCCACGGCTAATTTGAAATAAAAACGGATATTTTTAAAGTCAAAGAATTTTTTTCTGTAGAGTACCACCACCGCCAGTATGGCGCCCAATTGAATGGCTACGGTAAACATTTTGGTGAAGTCATTGTCTGGCACGTTCATAGCTTTAGAAGCGATGATCATGTGACCAGTGCTGGATATAGGCAAAAACTCTGTAAGTCCTTCTACTATGGCAATGATGATAGATTGAGCAGTGGTCATACTGTTGAGACGGTTTTAAGGTTCCTGGTTCAAAAAAAATAACTGTTCACGTTGGTTTTCTAACCAATCTATTATAAAACAACGGTTATAAAAAAAGCGCCGTTTGGTACAGCGCAGTAATATTATTTATAAAGTAGAAAGCATTAAGCCTGGTTTTGTGGTTTTTTCATGATGGCGAAAATTTCGATGATGAAACCTGCGATGATCAGAATGGGGGCCACTGTGATTCTGGTGTGACTGTACACTTCTTTGTCGTTGAACACATTGGGGTCTGCACTTTTACCGCCTGCCATTAAAAAAAATCCCAGTGCCAGTACCGCTGCTCCAATGAGCATCCATTTAAAATTTTCTTTTCCAAACAATGGGGTGTTCAGCGCTTGCGGGTTACTTTTTTTTGCAGTTGTTTCTTTAGTATTTGCCATGTGAATGATAATGAGTTTGCAATATAGTTTAAAGTTTAGAAGTAGCCAAGGGGCTCCCATTGCAATAGGAAGCGAATTAACTCCTCTTTGGTTCTACAAATACATCAATAAAGATCATCTAGCTTCATTTTGAGATATTTGATCACAGACCTGTGCGTGCTTACCAAAGAGATGGTCACCCCTAGTAAGGTGATGATAAAGAACAGCACAATTAAACCGGCATTATCGTGTAGCAATTTGAGTTCTGGAATCATGTTTTCAACCAGCAAAACTCCTCCCCAAACCGCTGCAATGGCGATTGCGGATGAAATAAGGCCGTTCATGATGGCTTTTTGGTTGATGGGTTTTGCAATAAACCACCTGGTAGCCCCCACCATTTGCATGGTTTTAATGAGGAAACGGTTGCTATACATGGCCAAACGGATGGTATTGTCTATTGAAAATACCACCAGGATGGTCAGCAATACCGCCCCGATCAGCACAAATATGGCGCCTGTTTTAACGTAACCACTTACTTTAGTCACGATTTCGGTCGGAAAATTAAACTCCGTGATCAAGCCGGGGTAAGTAGTTTGAAGTAAAGTAGAAAGGTTGTTGAGACTGTCGGCATCAACATGACTCGCCTTCACATAAAAATCGATGCTCTCTGGTAATGGGTTGGCGTCTATGATTTTTTTCCAGCTGCTGTCGTTTTCTAAGCTATATTTTTTAAGCGCTTCTTCTTTACCGATAAACTCTACCCTATTGGCATAGGGAATGGTGGTAATAAACTGGGTAAGGCTATCAATTTGCTTTTTTTGAGCCGTAGGGCTGAGATAGGCGTGTACCTGAATGTTTTCTTTAAAAGAATCGCCCATTTTGCGAAGGTTGAGGAAAAACCACCCAACGATGCCAAATAAAAACAATACCAGCGAAACACCAATGATAGCATAGGCGTAAGTAGGTTTTCCTCTTTTTGCTGATGCTTTTCCAAATTGAGCCATAATACAATTGCTGTTGATAAGATGATGCAAACCTTTTAAGAGGTGTTGCCGTAAATTATTTCATGTTTAACTGAGCTTTTGCCGGAGAATATAAAAGAAATTTTTACATTCAATTTCCGATGTTGGCAAAAATAAAGGTTTTTACCTGCTTTGTTTTAAATTTGCCCCTTGCTTAAAAAACGAAGGCTGGTCAAATATATTTTTAAATCGGGTTTAAACCGACTTATTAATTTGTTAAAAGATTTGCTGCCCGGAAATTTTCAGTCGAAGTAATAATCACCTGTACAAGTGTGCGACGCAAGTAAAGTTGAAAATAGTTACTGGCGCTGGCAAACAAAAAAAATGATACTATGGAATATGTTTTTAATGGCAAGGAAGGGATTGAACAGAAATGGCAAGAAAAATGGAAGCAGGCCCATGCTTATAGGGTAAACAATGTTTCGGATAAGCCTAAGTATTATGTGCTGGATATGTTCCCCTATCCGAGTGGTGCTGGATTGCACGTGGGCCATCCGTTGGGTTACATAGCCAGCGATATTTATAGCCGGTACAAAAGGCTGAAAGGCTTTAACGTGCTGCATCCGATGGGCTTTGATAGTTTTGGTTTGCCGGCAGAACAATACGCCATTGAAACGGGTCAACACCCTGCAGCTACCACCGAAAAAAATATTGAGACCTTTAAAAAGCAATTAGATAAAATTGGATTTTGTTACGATTGGGATCGGGAAGTGCGCACCAGTTCCCCTGATTATTACAAATGGACACAGTGGATTTTTTTGCAGCTCTACAACAGTTATTTCTGCAGCACTCAACAAAAGGCGAGGCCGATGGCAGACCTCCTACAACAATATGAAACCGCAGGCAGCAAAGATTTTACTGCTGCGGAGTGGAATGCTTTTGATGAAAAAGAAAAAAGCGAATGGCTCATGAAACGCAGGTTGGCTTATTGTGGTTATGGCGAAGTAAACTGGTGCGAAGCGTTGGGAACGGTGTTAGCCAACGATGAAGTGGTGAATGGGGTGAGTGAAAGAGGTGGACATCCGGTTGAAAAAAAGAAGCTACGCCAATGGTACCTGCGCATTACGGCTTATGCTGATAGGTTGTTGCATGGATTGACTACCGTAGATTTTAGTGATGCCATGAAAGAGATGCAAAGCAATTGGATCGGTAAATCATCGGGTGCAGAAATTGATTTTGCGATCAAAGGGTCCGATAGAAATTTAAGAGTATATACCACGAGGCCGGATACTATTTTTGGCGTAGATTTTATGGTGCTGGCACCGGAGTTGGATTTGATACAAGCTATTCAATCAGAAGCGCAATCGAAGGCGGTGGAGGAATATATTGCTTATGTAAAAAGCAGGAGTGAGCGGGAGCGGATGGCCGAGAAAAAAATCAGTGGTTGTTTTACAGGCGCCTTTGCCATCCATCCTTTTGATGGCCGTGAAATACCCATTTGGATCAGTGAATATGTGTTGGCTGGATATGGTACCGGCGCTATTATGGCGGTGCCTTGCGGCGATGAAAGAGACTTTGCATTTGCTCATTATTATGGAATTCCGATCACTAATATCATTGGTGATTTTTATACTGGCGAAGCTGCCAATGCTACCAAGGATGCAGTGCTGGAAAAAAGTGGTTTTTTAACTGGGTTGTTGATGCGGGATGCGATTGAAGTTGCCATTACTGCCATTGAAGAAAAAGGCATTGGAACCCGCAAAGTGAATTACCGGATGCGGGATGCAGCGTTTAGCCGTCAACGTTATTGGGGTGAACCTTTTCCAATTACCTGGAAAGACGGCATAGCAAGCGAATGGAAAGGCGACTTGCCGCTTAGGTTACCACATGTTGATAAGTACGGTCCGGGCCCCGACGGTGCTGGTCCGCTGGCCAACATTCCGGAATGGGTAGCGCAGGAGCTGGAAACCAATACCATGCCTGGTTATGCAGGTAGTAGCTGGTATTTTTTACGCTATATGGATCCACACAATGCAGCATCATTTTGCGACCGAAAAGCGAGTGATTATTGGAACCAGGTAGATGTGTACATTGGCGGAACGGAACATGCGGTGGGACATTTGTTGTATAGCAGAATGTGGACTAAAATTTTGTTTGACCTTGGATGGATAGGATTTGATGAGCCGTTTAAGAAGTTGGTGAACCAGGGCATGATACAAGGTAGCAGCAGGTTTGTGTATTCTATTTCTACTGTCGGAGGTACGCCACCAAATCAATTTCAACCATTCGAGTTTTTGATCTCTAATGATATCATTCAACAGTATGCTTCCCTTTTTGATAAAAACAAAGAAGAGGCCGTGGAGTTTATCAAAAACAAAGTAAATAAATTGAGTGTTAGCAGGTCTTTTACAGCTGATGATTTTTCTTCTATTAGTTTTACTCCTCACAGAGTTCCCGTTGAATATGTGGATGGAGTGAATCTGGATATGGCAGCATTGAGGAAGTTTAGAAACGATTATACAAAGGCGACTTTTGTAGTAGAAGACGGCGGAGAATACATATGTGGTATAGAGGTAGAAAAAATGTCGAAATCAAAATACAATACGGTTAATCCGGATGAACTCTGCGAAAAATACGGCGCCG
>Ga0105049_10005397_pt1 | contig 14891 bp, 13 predicted proteins | sample MAT06_FD_78087 | JGI IMG/M metagenome (GOLD analysis project Ga0105049, IMG submission 78087) | Freshwater microbial communities from Lake Fryxell liftoff mats and glacier meltwater in Antarctica - MAT-06 | ecosystem: Environmental > Aquatic > Freshwater > Ice > Liftoff microbial mat | place... | reverse complement strand
TTCGCGGTACGGTGCAATTACACCAGAGCTGATCCCTTCAAGTGATATTATTGCCCTATTCGCAATCATCCTCATAGATTATCGTTTTACAGATTCGCATTAAATGCACCTGGACACATGGTGTTGGCATAAGATTTTCGGCTAATATTTTAGATGCACCCCAGAAACAAAGATTTCACGAACGGTGCGAGAAATACAGGGAGACACGGGATGGTTGTCCGGTGGCGATAGCGAACCCGATGCAGTTGCCAATTTCCGATTTTCAAAGCCTTCCTTCGACGATGCAACGAAGAATACGATAGCCCACAAAGGTCATTTGACTCTGATGACTTCGAGGAATCCATTCGATATCGGAGTTGAAAAGAGGGACCTCAGAGATCTGCCTTATGAAGAAATTCATGATAGTCAAGTCTTTTCGCAGAAATTTCTACATGATAACAGAATAAGATGGGCATTGGAGAATCATATTTTTAACAGGATACCTATATGGAAACTGATAAATGATGAATTGACTAATTTGCCCCTGATGTGTATTCAGTAGATCAAACCAGTGTAATGAAAGTGCCGTAAACGATACTGAGGTATTTTTCTGGAATCGACAATGCCTTCTTGGCTTATGGTTTCACCAAAGATCAATATGATTTATTTTTTCATGATCGTAAAAATAAAATCATTGCAATGATTTTGATGCGGCGTCAGCCGATCCGCATGCTGCAATTCTGAGAGAAGATGAATAGCAATAGCCCCCCATCACCGCTCCTCCACCAATATTTCCCGTTTCCCCACATGGTTGGCCTGCGTGACCACCCCCTGATCCTCCATCTGCTCCACCAGACGCGCCGCCTTGTTGTAGCCGATGCCCAGTTTGCGCTGGATGTACGACGTCGAGCATTTGCGGTCTTTGGCCACGATGGCCACGGCCTGATCGTACAGGCTGTCATCGTCGCCGCCGCCAAGGCCGAGGACGGCGTCGATGTCGGCTTCACGCTCCTCATCCGGGGTTTCCAGCACTGACGACATATAGACCGGCGGGCCGAAGCTTTTCAGGTGGGTCACCACCTCCTCGACCTCTTCATCCGACACGAAGGGCCCGTGGATGCGGGTGATCTTTGCGCCGCCGGCCATATAGAGCATGTCGCCCATGCCGAGCAATTGCTCGGCACCCTGTTCACCCAGGATGGTGCGGCTGTCGATCTTCGACGTGACCTGAAACGAGATCCGGGTCGGGAAGTTGGCCTTGATCGTGCCGGTGATCACATCGACCGAGGGGCGCTGCGTCGCCATGATCAGGTGAATGCCCGAGGCCCGCGCCATTTGCGCCAGCCGCTGTATGCAAGCCTCGATCTCCTTGCCCGCCACCATCATCAGGTCGGCCATCTCATCCACCACCACCACGATATAGGGGATGGCGACCGGCTGGAATTCATCGGTTTCAAACACCGGCTCGCCGGTATCCTCATCAAAGCCGGTCTGGATGGTGCGCTTGAACATCTCGCCCTTGTCCAGCGCTTCGCGGACGCGGCCATTGTAGCCCTCGATGTTGCGCACGCCCATCTTCGACATCTTGCGGTAGCGCTCTTCCATTTCGCCAACCACCCATTTCAGGGCGACCACGGCCTTTTTCGGATCTGTCACCACCGGCGACAACAGGTGCGGAATGCCGTCATAGACGCTGAGTTCCAGCATCTTGGGGTCGATCATGATCAGGCGGCATTGCTCGGGCGAAAGCTTGTAGAGCAGGCTCAGGATCATGGTGTTGATCGCCACCGATTTGCCCGAACCGGTGGTGCCCGCGATCAGCAGGTGCGGCATCTTGGCGAGGTTGGCGATCACCGGTTCACCGCCGATATCCTTGCCCAAAGCCAGCGGAAGCCGCATGTTGCTGTCACCGAAATCGCGGTGCGACAGGATCTCGCGCAGCACGACCTTTTCGCGGTAGACGTTGGGCAGTTCGATGCCGATCACGGTGCGGCCCGGCACGGTGGAAACCCGGGCGGACAGCGCCGACATGCTGCGCGCAATGTCATCCGCCAGACCGATCACGCGGCTGGCTTTCAGCCCCGGGGCCGGTTCCAGTTCATACATCGTGACGACCGGGCCGGGGCGCACCGAGGTGATCTCGCCCTTGACGCCGTAATCATCCAGCACCGATTCCAGCATCCGGGCGTTTTCCTCCAGCGAGTCGTCGCTGAGCAGGTTGCGCTTGACCTCCACCGGGTTGGTCAGGAGCGACAATGGGGGAAATTCATAGGTCTGAACCGGCTCTTCAAACTTCAGCCGGGGTTGCTGCTCGGCCTGGGCCTGTCTTGAGGGGGTCGCCTTGCGGGCCGGCGGTGCCACCACCTTGCGCGCCTCGCCGGTTACCGGCGGATAGGAGGGCAATGAGACGGGCTGCAATGCAAAGGCATCCAGATCATCCTCCGGCATCCGGTCCTCAAACAGCGGTTCCAGCGGGCGGGAGTTTTCCGGCATCTCGCCATGGGGCGGCGTGGCGCGCAATTGCGGCAGGGCCGGGTGCGATGCGCCCTTCGGCCGGGTCAGCGGTGGCTGGGCCACATGGCGCGATGGCTGAGTGCCGGGGCGCAGAGCGCCGACGCCCAGCGCCACGGCGGCACCCGCGGGTGCTGCGGCGGAAAAGCCGCGGGGCTGGGTGTCACCCGGCCCGGCATAGCGCGCAATCGCCGCTTCAAACCGGGTCATCGGCTTTTGACCTGGTGAGGTTCGGAGCGGCGGCTCCGGCCTTGTCCGGGCAGCAATCGCATCGGAAATCCGGCTGCGGATGCGGTCTTCGCTGGGGCCTTCGTCGTCCCATGCGGCAGACAGAACCGGCTCCACCAATTCCGGCTCCGGTTCCACCACACGGCGCACCATCGCGGGCATCCGGGACAGCAATCCCGGTTTGGGCACTGCGGCGACAGGTTCGGCATAGCGGGGTTCGGCGCGCAGGGCCTGCGAAATACGGGTTTCGCGCGGCTGAACCTGCGGCTCGGCATGGTGCATGGCCACGCGGCGGCGCGGTGTCTGCACCGTCGGCGCCTCGTCCTGCTGCGGCATCCGGTCGGCGACAGCCTGAATGATCCGGGCTTGCAGCGACAGTTTCGGCTCCACCTCACGCGGGAACAGGCGGGCCTGTTCAGCGGCATAGGCGCGGGCCTCGGCGGCATTGGCGCGGCGCTCGCGGGACCGGTCGCGCGCCATGCGGGCACCTGATGCGGCACCGCTGGCGGCCTGGCCAAGCAGCGTCAGCAGGCCGGTATAGGTAACCACCAGCCCCACCATCAGAAACCGCGCAATCGCCCGTATTTCCGCGCCATCGAAGCCCAGAACAAAGGTTGCCATCCCGATCAGCCCAACGCCGACCATGACCGACATCAGCTTGAGGCCAAAGGTCGCCTGTACCGGTGCCACCCCCAGAATCGCCCCCAGAACCGTGTCTCCGAACAGCCCGCCCAGGCCAAAGGAATGGGTCCAGTCGATCCCCGGCACCAAAGTCGAAGCATAAACCGAGGCCAGCGCTACCGCGATCGGCACAAAGATCACCCGGCCCAACGCCTCATCCTCGCCGCGGTGGCTGATGAACCGCAGACCCCAAACCAGGAGCGACAGCGGCAGACCCCAGGCACCATATCCGGCGATGATGAACAGCGGCGAGGCGATCGAGGCCCCAAACCGCCCCAGCATGTTCTGCGCCGGGGCATCGGTGGCCGACATCCAACCCGGATCCTCTGGCACATAAGAGCCGAGGATCATCACCACCACCACAGCCAGGGCGATCAGCGCCGCCCCCAGCAACTCCTTGCCGCGCCGCTCCAGCACCGCCTGGGTCGAACTGTCCAGCAAAGGATCACGCTGTCTGATCTGATAGGAAGCCATCTTTGTCCCCGTCCTCATGCACGCAGGCAGTCGCGTAGCCGTATCAGCCCACGCTGCAACTCTTCTATTGGGGCAACAAGCGCCACACGAACGTAGCCGCTGCCCGGATTAACGCCGTTCACATCGCGGCCCAGATAGGCCCCGGGCAAGACCCGCACCCCGGTTTCGCGCCATGCCTTCAGGGCCGCCGCTTCACCGTCGCCCACCGGCAGCCACAGGAAGAACCCGCCTTCGGGGCAGGTACAACCGGGCATTCCGGCGAAAACCTGTGCCGCCATCCGGAATTTGGCCTGATAAAGCGCGCGGCTGGCATCAACATGCGTTTCATCCCGCCATGCCCGCTCTGCCACCATCTGCAGCGGCAAAGGCAAAGGCGCACCGGCATAGCTGCGCAGCGTCTTGATCCGGGCAATCGAAGCGGGCCCACCTGCCACGAAACCTGACCGCAGGCCGGGCAGGTTCGACCGTTTCGACAGCGACTGAAAGCTGAACACCCGTTCCGGGTCGGCACCAGCCTGATGCGCCATCTGCAAGGCACCCACCGGCGGCGTGTCGCGGTAGATCTCGGCGTAGCATTCATCGGCAAAGATGCGGAAATCGTGTTGTTCGGCCAGCGCGAGCAGGCCGCGCCAATAGCCGGGGCTGGCCACCGCCCCTTGCGGGTTGGCCGGGGAACAGATGTAGGCCACGGCCACCCGGTTCAGCACATCAGCCGGGAGGCTGTGATAGTCGGGCAAGAAGCCGGTTTCCGCTGTGGCTGCCACATAAACCGGCTCTGCCCCCACCGCCAGCGCTGCCACGGCATAGACCTGATAGAACGGGTTCGGCATCAGCACCACCGGGCGCTGGCCGTTCTTGTGTTCCGGGCACAGCGCCAGTGCTGCATTGAACAGCCCCTCGCGGGTGCCGTTCAGCGCCATGATCTGGCTGGCCGGATCCACCGCCACGCCGTAGCGGCGGCCGATCCAGCCGCTGATCGCGGCCAGCAGCGCCTCGGAGCCATCGTTGGGCGGGTATTTGCCAAAGCCCGCCAGATTGGCGGCAATCACTTCGCCGACAAAGGGCGGTTGCGGGTGAGTCGGTTCGCCAATGCTCATGGCAATCACGTCACCGCCCGGGGCATGGCTGTCCAGCAGCTTCCGCAGGCGCGGAAACGCGTATTCAGGCAGGTTCGAGAACCGCTCGGGAAATGCCATGCATGCCTCAACGTCCGGGATCATCCGCCCCGGTTTCCGCAACGATACTGCTGGAAAACCCATGGGTCCAGAACTACGGCGCTGCCCCGCAGCACAGGGGGCAAAGTTGTGGCTTTTTAGCCCTTTACCCCAAAGCTAAAGCAACGCCGCCTCTGCCGCTGCCCCGATCCGCAGCAGCCGCTCCTCGGCCATCGGGGCTGCCATCAGGCTGACCCCGGCCGAGGGAGTGCCGGTTGGCAGCGTCAGCGCGCACAGGCCCAGCATGTTGCCGATACGGGTATTGCGCACCGCCAGCAGGTTTTCCTGCACATAATAGGCCGGGTCGGTCAGCAGCCGCGCCGCATTGGGCGGCAGGATCGGCGAGGTCGGCAGGATCACCGCATCATAGCCCGCCACCGCCGCCAGCCAGCGGCTGCGGATGCCGAGCAGGGCCCGCCGCGCCGCCACAAAGTCGGCAGCGTTGATATCGGCGCCGGTGCGGAACCGCTCCAGTATCCGGAGGAACATCTTTTCCGGCGCGGCCTCGATCACCTCGCGCCAGGTACCATAGGCTTCGGCATTGAACAGGGTTGGCGTCAGGGCGATGGCCTCGGCCACCGTTGGTTGTTTACGGGTTTCGATCACCGCCCCGGCTTTGGCAAAGGCTGCCAGCGCGCGGTCGAACCCCGCAGCCGGGGCGGGGCGCAGATCATCCAGCGCCAGCGTATCCAGCACCATCAGCCGCACCCCGGCCAGCGATGCCCCGCGCAGATCAGCCGCCTTGCCGCCTTCCAGCACCGCCAGCAACAGCGCGGCATCTTCCACCCTGCGGCACAGCGGCCCGACGGTATCCAACGTTGTGACCAGCGGCACCACCCCCGCCAGTGACAGCCGCCCCGATGTGGTTTTCAGCCCGACCAGATCATTCCACCCCGCCGGTATCCGCACCGACCCGCCGGTATCAGACCCGATTGCCGCCGGGGCCAGACCGAATGCCACCGATGCCGCCGCACCTGACGAACTGCCACCGGGCACCGCTTCGGCATCATTTATGCAGGGCGGCGTGGCGGTGACCGGGTTCAGGCCAAGACCGGAAAAGGCCAGTTCCGACAGATGGGTCTTGCCCAGACAGACCAGCCCGGCACCGGTCGCCAGCCGCAGCACCTCGGCATCCTCGCCCGGCACCCGGCCCGCCAGCAGCGCTGATCCGGCCTCGGTGGCAACCCCGGCGCTGTCGAACAGGTCTTTCCAACTGACCGGAACCCCGTCCAACAGCCCGCGCCGCTGCCCCGCCTTGGCGCGCGCCGCAGCCGCCATCGCCTCGGTCCGGGCGCGGGTGGCGGTGGTGCGGGCATAGATGCGGGGGGCCAGCGGGTGCTGGCTTGCGGCGTCCAGGCAGGCCTCGGTCAGTTCCACCGGGTTGATCTTGCCCGCGCCGATCCGCCGCCCCAGTTCGCCCGCGCTCAGCCTCAGCCAGTCATTGCTCATCGCCCGCCCCCCGGTTGCCAATGCCAAGGTAGCGGCACCGGGGCGCATGGACAATCCCGTTGCCCCGGCGATAGTGGCACGATGGAGACGGTAGACGATATCCTGATTGTCGGTGGCGGCCTCAACGGCTGCTCGCTTGCGCTGGCATTGGCCGGGGCCGGCTTCCGGGTGGCGCTGATCGACAGCCAAAGGGCGGAACAGGCCAGCGCCGACGGCTTTGATGGCCGCAGCTATGCGCTGGCGCTGGCGTCGCAACGGATGCTGGCGGTGCTTGGCCTGTGGCCGGGGATCGCGGCAAAGGCGCAGCCCATACTGCAGATCAAGGCCAGCGACGGCCACGCCAATGCCGGGCCATCGCCGCTGCATCTGGTCTTTGACCATGCCGAGATCGAGGAAGGCCCGATGGGCTTCATGGTCGAAGATCGCCACCTGCGCCGGGCCCTGCTGGCTGCCATCGCCGCCACCCCGGCCATTCGCCATCTGCCCGGTGAAACCGTGGTGCGGCAAGGGGCGGCGGCGGCGTGGATCACGGTTGATCTGGCACTGGGCGGTTCGGCGCGCGGGCGGTTGCTGGTGGGTTGCGATGGCCGCGCATCGGGCACCGCTGCCCGTGCCGGGATCGGGCGCACCGGCTGGCCCTATCACCAGACCGCGCTGGTCTGCGCTGTGGCGCACGACCTGCCGCACCACGGCACCGCGCACCAGTTCTTCATGCCCGCCGGCCCCTTGGCGATATTGCCGCTGACAGGCAACCGCTCTTCGATTGTCTGGACGGAATCCGATGCTCAGGCGCAGGCCATTCAGGCAATGAGCGATGCCGACTATCTGGCGGTGCTGCGGCCAAGGTTCGGTGAGTTTCTGGGCCGGATCAGCCTTGCCGGGGCGCGGTACTGCTATCCGCTTGGCCTCAGCCTGGCCAATGCGATGACCGGGGCGCGGCTGGCGCTGGTGGGCGACGCCGCCCATGGGATTCACCCGCTGGCGGGGCAGGGGCTGAACCTTGGCCTGCGCGACAGCGCGGCCCTGACCGAGGTGCTGGCAGTCGCGGCGCGGCGTGGCGAAGATATCGGCGCGGCGGCGGTTCTGGCGCGCTATCAAGGCTGGCGGCGGTTCGATGCAGCGGCGCTGGCACTGGCGACCGACGGGTTCAACCGGCTGTTTTCCAATGACAACCCGCTGCTGCGGGCCGGGCGCGATCTTGGGCTTGGGCTGGTGAACACCTGGCCCACGCTGCGCCGTGGCCTGATCCGCGAAGCGGCGGGGCTGACCGGCGATGTGCCAAGGCTGATGCAGGGCAAGGCGGTGTGACCGGGATCGGGGCTGGTCATTTGGCCAGATATACGCCGCGCAAAGCCCGCCCTATTCCACCCCCCGCGCCTCATCCGGCAGCATGATCGGGATGCCGTCGCGGATCGGGTAGGCCAGATGGGCGTTGCGCGACACCAGTTCCTGCCGCTCGGCGTCATAGGCCAACGGGCCGTGCGTCACCGGGCAGACCAGCGCTTCCAGCATCCGGCGGTCGTACATCGGTTCGATCACTGCATCACCTCATCGCCATTGCCGCTGCGCAGGGCAAATTCCAGAAGCGTCACCAGCGTTTCGCGCCGGATGGTCAGCGTCGGGGATTCCAGCAGCGCCTGCTTGTCTGCAGGTTCGAACGGGCACAGCATCGACAGGGCATTTATCAGCATCTCGTCATCGGCATCTTTCAGGCTCGACCAGTCGGTTGCCAGCTTCTGCGCCCGGAAATAGCGGCCCAGCAGCTTGAGAAACCCCTCACGCCGGAAACCGGCATCAACCTCGGCACCACCCAGATCGCGGTGAAACTTGCCCCAGGCCACCTCGGCCCGGCGATAAGGTGCAAAACCGGCAATCTCGCTTTTGAGATGGAACCGCGACAAGCCGGTGAGGGTAATCATGCAGCGCCCGCCTTCGCCTTCGGTAAAGCCGGTTACCCGCCCGGCACAGCCGATGGCGTGCAGCCTTGGCTCTGCTCCCTGCGGCGTGTCTCGCGGCTGGATCATGCCGATCAGCCGGTGCGGGGTTTTCAGCGCATCCTCCAGCATCTGCAGGTAGCACGGCTCGAACAACTGCAGCGGCAGACGCGCGCGGGGCAACAGCAGCGCCCCGGGCAGCGGGAACAACGGGATCACATCGGGCAGTTCAGGCACAGGGGTCATGGCGCAACCCTAGCATAAAAACAGCGCATCGTCAGGCAAAGATCATCGAGCTAAGTCGGCGTCGACCCTTCAGCACAATTGGGTCTTGCGGTTTCAGCGCACCGAAAATGGTGAAAAGCTGGGCCTTGGCAGCGCCATCATTCCACTCGCGGTCAAGGCGGAACAGGTCCAGCAAGCCATCCACCGCGCCGTCGATATCGCCGGCGGCGTGCAACGCTGTGGCCAGATCGAATCGGGCCTGGCGGTCGGCCGGGTCGGCAGCAACGGCGGCGCGCAACTGATCGACCGGGCCCGCCTTGGCCGCTTGACGCGCCAGGTCAAGCTGGGCGCGCGCGGCCTCCACCTCCACCGCCTTGGCCAGCTTGGGCGTTGCGGCATTCAGCAGGGTTTCGGCCTGATCCAGTTCACCCAGCGCCAGATAGCTGCGCACCATGCCGCCATAGGCAGCGGCATTGTCGGCATCTTCACCCAGAATGGCGGCAAAGGTCTCGGCGGCATCCACCGCAGCGCCTTCGGCCAGCATTCCTTCGGCGGCTTCCAGCGCCTCGGCCAGACCGCCGTCGCCGCCCAGCGCCGACACCCGGTCGACAAAGGCCTTGACCTCGGATTGCGGCACCGCACCCTGAAAGGCATCAACCGGTTTGCCCTGCCAGAAAGCATAGACCGTGGGGATCGACTTGATCTGCAATTGCGCCGCGATGCGCTGCGCCTTGTCGATATCCACCTTGACCATCCGCACCTTGCCCTTGGCGGCGGCAACAGCCGCCTCCAGTTGCGGCCCAAGCGTTTTGCAGGGCCCGCACCAGGGGGCCCAGAAATCGACGATGACCGGCACCTCCATGCTGGCTTCGATCACATCGGCCATGAAGCCTGCTTCGGTCGTATCCTTGACCAGCGGGGCAGTGGCGGCGGCGGCGGGGGCCTTGGCTCCGAATTCCAGCATGTCAGCGCTCCTTTCCGGGGATCGGTTCAGCCGTTAGATGGCGCATCGGGGGCCGATCTGCAAGGGCAGGTCAGGTTCGCGGCGATGCAGAACCGGGGCCGACAATGCAGCCCTGCAATCCGGCAGGCAGCACGAGCCACGCCCCGGCATGGTATAGATCAGCCACCAGACCGGCATTGTCGCTGCGCAGGGTCAGGCTCAGCGCCGACCGCCCGGTGATCGCGGCACCCAAGGGCAGATGCGCCATCAGCCGGGACGAGGGGAACAGCACCACCACCTGTGCCGCCGCATCGGCATGGCGCGCCACGCCGGCCAGCAGCGCCAGCCATGCCGCCATCACCAGCGCCACCAGCGCCACCCTAGTAGTCATGCACATGTTCCAACACCAGACCACGGGCGGCAAGGCCGTTCAGCGTCGCGGCCAGATCTGGCACCCGGACCAGCATCAGATGGCGGTAGTCACCGCTGCCCTGACGCGCGATCTGAAAGATCTCGCCTTCCTCCCACGGTGATGCCGACAGCGCGGTGAACATGATATCGTCATTCCCGGCAATCTCGATCATCTGGCCGCCCTGTGCGGCGATCGCCTGCACAATGACCGTAAAGGCGCGGTAGCGCGGGGTTTCGATCTCGATCCCCCCGGGCCGCTCGCCGATCACCGTCACACCCGGTATCGTCGCCAGACTTGGCACATCCAGTCCGGCGACGATGGAACGGATCGTCAGTTCATCGCCACCGGTGGCGGCCACGGCTCGGGCTATCACCCCGGCATAGGCCGCCTTGGCGCGAAACTCCAACCCCAGCGCCAGCGCCCGTTCCCGGTCGCGCAGCGCCGGGGTTGCGGCTTTCGCCAATGCCGCCGCATCCTCGCTGAAGCGCCAGCGATACCACGGCACCTGCTGCAAAAAGCTGGCATAGTCGGCTGCCATCTGTGCCGACAATTCATCCAGCGGCGCACGGGTCGGGCCGCGCATCATCACGAACAGGCGGCCCACGGTTTCTTCATACAGCCCCTTCAACCCCAGTTCCAGCGTGAAGCTGACGCCGATCACATAGTCCATCTGCTTGGTTTCAGTGGGAAAACCGCCATGGGCACCGCTGGCCCTGGACAGGGCACACAGCGAATCCCAATAGCCCATCACGCTTTTCAGATAGGAAAAATCCTGCGGATCGCCCGTGGCCAGCACGGCGGCATAATCCTCATAGGCATGGACGATATGCCATTCGGGATAGGTCAGCAGCGATTGCGATTCGGTACGGTGTTGCGCCGGATCGGTGATGATCGGCGGATACTGTGATGGTACCAGGGTCGGGCGGCACTGGGTTTCAACCCAGGCCACCGGGGCGAGCAGCAGCAACACCAGCGCCAGCAGCGCTGTCAGGCCGCGCCGCAGCCACCGCGACACCCGGCCGATCACCCCCGCCCCCAGCGCAGCCCGGAAAACAGCGCCAAGCCGCCCAGCGAAATATGGGGCAGATTGGCCAGAACGCGGAACCCGAACGGCAGATCCTGCAGGCCATAGGTGAAGATCCCCAGATCAAGATAGCCCGATCCGGTCACCAGCCCCAGCGCCCCGTCGCCCAGATAGAGCGCGCCAAACACCACCAGGAAAAACCGCGCCGCCCGGTGCGACAGCAGGCCCGCTGCCAGCGCCCACAGGGCAGAGCCAAGGTGCAACGCGTCATCGTAGATATCGAGGGCAAAGATGCCGAAAGACCGGCCCTGCGCATCGGTCAGGCCGGGAATGTAGTTCAGACTTGCAGCACCCAGCAGCGCCACGAAATAGCCAAGGCAGATCAGGCGGATCAGGGTCACAGCTTCTCCAGATGTCGGTCCCACAAAGCGTTGCGCAAAACCAGCCCGGGGTCCAGCCTGCGTTTCAGCGCGGCAAAGGCGGCGGCCTGCGGATAGGCACGCAAGAACTGCCCCTGCGTGGCATGGGGGCGATAAGGCAGGTAATAACTGCCGCCGATTGCCAGAACCCGGTCGATCAGCCCGCGTGTCATCCGCACCATGTCCGCCTCGCCCCGCGCGGTCATTTCCTGGCTGAACAGCATCACCGCCGCAATCCGTGGCATCGGCGCATAGGCCAGCATCGCATCGGGATCGGCAGCGACATGGCGCAGGGTCACATTCAGAAGCTCCTGATAGCTTTCCGGAATCACCTCGGCGCAGGCTCGCAGGAAGCTGGGGAAAGCCTCGGGTGCCACGAAATATTCATGCAGAATGTCGGTGCGGCCCGGGTCACGGTCATCCAGCGTGATGACCGGTTCATTCAGCAGCGAATTGCGGGTGGCATAGCCGGCAATTGTCGGGCCGATATGGGTTTCAACCCCCCAGCGCAGGCGCTTGGCCCGCTCATTCCCCAATTGCGCCCGGAAGATCTGACGTGACACCTTTGATACAAAGCCTGATCCGGCGGCAGGTGGCAGGTCGGTCTGGTCAGCGGCAGGACGATAGGTGACCAGCAGCACATCCTGAAAGAACCGCGCCCGGTCGACATTCAGGCGGCCATAGGCCATCGGCACTGCCGGATCCGCAACCGCTGCCATGAAAGCCGGGGCAAAATCGGCGGCGGGCAGTTCGGCAAAGGCGGGGGTCAGGCGCTGGTTCGGCACCATCTCCACCACCAGCGCGGTGATCAGGCCAATCAGGCCATAGCCGCCCATCGCGGCACCGAACAGATCGGCGTTTTCGCTGCGGGATGCGGTGAGCGCGGAGCCGTCGGGCAGCAGCATATCGACCGACCGCACCGTGGACCCCATCGGCCCATGCGGCACCGGCCAGCCGTGGGCATTGACGCTGAAGGTCGCGGCGACGCCGAAATCATTGTTGGATTGCATCACCTTGGGTGAAAATCCGATGGCATCCAGCCGGGCGATCACCGTGGCCCAGCGCACCCCGGCCTGCACGCGGTAGGTCTGATCGGCGCTGTCGGCCGCTACCTCACCGCCCAAAAGGGTGATGGCCTGACCATCCCGCGGGATCGCCTGCCCCCCCATCGAATGCCGCGCCGCACCAATGTTCACCGCCCGGCCCGCCGCCGCCGCTTGCTGCAGCATCGACCGCAATTCTGCAACCTGTGCGTCCTGGCTGGTCTGGGTCAGGTTGGTATGGCTGAACACCGGCGTTTCGCTCATCCCGCTGGCGTCGTTCATCACCCGTTCGCCTTCCATTGGCACCACCGGCGCAATCCCGGCCATCGACGGATTTTGCGGCGACAGGGCGCGGGTCGCCAGACCGCCGACAACGGCGCCGGTTCCCAGAAGCATCCCCCGCCTTGTCCATCGCGCCATTTTTCCGCCCTGCTCTGGTTGAACTGACTGTCGTGACCATTGCCGGGTCATCCACAGACCAACAGCAGGGAATTCCGGCAGTTGCCACCCCGCTGCATTGTTACAGGTCAAATGTCGCCAATACCGGGGCGTGATCGCTGGTCTGTTCCCAGCCCCGCGCGGCGCGCAGGATGCGGCTGCTGTGGGCGGCAGCGGCAATGTCTGGCGTGGCCCAGACATGGTCAAGCCGCCGCCCCTTGTCGCCCGCTTCCCAGTCGGGGGAGCGGTAGGACCACCAGCTGTACAGCCTGCCCTGGGGAATATCCGCACGGGTCACATCCACCCATTTTCCGGCATCCTGCGTCGCCGCCAGATGCTCCACCTCGATCGGCGTGTGGCTGACGATTTTCAGCAGCGCCTTGTGGTTCCACACATCATCTTCACGTGGGGCAATGTTCAGATCCCCGACCAATATCGCCTTTTGCGGCGGATCGGCGCGGAAATGGTCGCGCATTTCGGTGAGGTAGTCTAGCTTCTGGCCAAACTTCTCATTCTGGGCGCGGTCGGGAATGTCACCCCCGGCAGGCACGTAGAAATTGTGGATCGTCACGCCATTGTCCAGCCGCCCGGCGATATGGCGGGCATGGCCAAGGCTGGCGAAATCATGGGCTGCCACTTCGCTGATCGGCAGTTTCGACAGGATGGCGACACCGTTATAGCTTTTCTGGCCGCGCGCCACGACATGGGGATAGCCAAGGGCGGCAAAGGCGGCCAGCGGCATCAGTTCCAACGGGCTCTTGCACTCCTGCAGGCACAGGATGTCAGGCAGTTCGTCCTGCATCAGCCTGGCCACCAGCCCCTCGCGCAGCCGCACCGAATTGATGTTCCAGGTAGCAAGGGTGAATGGCATCGGCATGTCCTGCAGTTGTCAGTGGATCTGGCGCTGATCTGGCAGGTTTTACCCGGCGCGGGCAAGCGGCATTCCGCCAGAAAAAAGGCCCGGCGCATTGGCCGGGCCAGTCCTACAGGGAGGTGGGGCAACAGGACTGCTGCCCACACCTGCACTTTGGCGCACAACCGGCATCCCGCCAAGGCAGGTTTGCCATACCATTTTCAATTATGAACCGTCAGCTGATCGTGTAGGATGAGGTTTCGCACAGGTTGATGGTGTCGGTCAGTACGTCGCCGTCTTCAAACACCATCTTCAGATCATAGACGCAATCGTTGGATTCGGTGGGAAAGTTCACCACGGCGCTGCTGCCCGTGGCCAGGGTGCCCTTGCCCAGCACGTCATTGCCCCATTTGTCGATTTTGGCCGTCGTCACATAGAATTCGTTCAGGGTGTAGCCGGATTGGTTTATAAGCCGAAAGTCGAGGTCGCCCGCGTTTGCGGAAAAACCGGCACCAAGGGTGGCGACCGCAAGGGTCAGGCTGCGTAGCAAAGAAGCCATCTGATTTAACTCCGTCAGGCAATCGCCGGGGTGCACCTTGCCCGGCTGGTTTGAATGAATGCGGCGAACGCCGCGCAGGTTCCCTTTGCGGCGGCGCAGCCCTGCCCCGGATTTGCGGCCCAAGGGACATTTCCAAGCATCCGCCATCATTGACGCACTCGCCGATACAATCAGGCCATTCGGGCCGAATTCGGGCGGAAACAGCGCAAACCAGTGGCGTGAAAATGCAGCCCCCACCGCCGCGCTCCTGCCGGCGCACAACAAAGGCCCGGCCCGCTGCAGCCCTTAACGGGCTGTCCCACCGGCTGCAGTGCGCGCATGGGGTCGGTGTGCCGGTCCCTCCAACCGTCCGCTTGGCCGCTCAACGAGGGGTTCGCAGGCCCGTGACAACTGAACCTGAACTTTCACCGCACAAACCTGTATGCTTGGTCTTGGCAGAACTGACTGCGGGGGGATGCGATGGCGCAGACTTACATCGACTTGCTTGCCGACCGGCTGGTTGCCG
>Ga0105049_10005395_pt1 | contig 14896 bp, 16 predicted proteins | sample MAT06_FD_78087 | JGI IMG/M metagenome (GOLD analysis project Ga0105049, IMG submission 78087) | Freshwater microbial communities from Lake Fryxell liftoff mats and glacier meltwater in Antarctica - MAT-06 | ecosystem: Environmental > Aquatic > Freshwater > Ice > Liftoff microbial mat | place... | reverse complement strand
CTCTAAGGGCATTTTTTTCTTTTAAGGTTTCGTCCAGCAATGCAACCTGTCTTTCAAGTGTAAGCTGCTCAAATAGTGCCTTTATCTATACATCAATTGTTTCGAGTCCAATGATTGCTTTATGATCTTTTTTTCCCTGCTCCTGGAAATAAGTATCAAGTTGAATTTCATTTGGATCATGCGGAAAATATTTTTGTTGGGTAATGGCAAGTGCAATGGTCATAAGGGTTACAGGATTCAGCTGGTTGAGTTGCATCAGATCCATCCCTGCCTCTTCTTTAAACCAGGCTGTCGCCTTATCATACAATGTGTCTGGCAAGATTTCTTTTAATGTAGTTCCCTTAAGCACAGAAGCATCCATCATTGGCGCCTGTATACTGCTGTCGATTACCAGTTCTCCGACAATAGCATCCGCCGATTGATAGGCTTTTCTGATATCAGACAGCGTATCGGTAAACGCATTGGTCAGCAAGTGGAATGTACCAAAAAGGTAAGAAGGTTTATTTAGAGTCTGTCTATAAAGTCTCCTGATGTCGTTGCACTAGTCTGAAAAATGCTCAATTACAAAAGTAAACTGCGCTTTTTCAGCCGTCGTGCGCCTAATCAGAAGCCTCTATAGTTCAGACTCCTGACTCTTTGGACAGACACTATTTAGTCCGTTTCCTGTAACTTCCCATAACAAGGAATTACCTGTTTCTTTTTGTTGGGCGGAAATTGAAGGGGAAATAATCAGGCATGACAATGCCATTAAAAAAAGGTTTTTCATTGTTTTGAAAAATAAGGATTAGAAGACAAGTATAAATCCTGCTGCGAGTGCTGTCAGGTGTGTGATCAGCCAAACCTTCTGATACATTGGCCTGTTCTGCCAATTTACCGATGGATCAAATGGATCAAAAATCAGCGCGATCCCCAGGTTGGATACCGCCCAGGTATAGTCACCAATTGTGAGCTGATAAATTACCAGCAACAGGTAGAGGACATAAGCCAGGCGTAAACCTTTAATCTGCGGGGCTTTTAAAATAATTGATTCCTGTTTCATAATGCGTTTTTCTTATAAGTAGCACAGGAAAATGATTTATTACAGAAATAGAAGGTTTTTTTGTTGAAGTAGGATCTTCTTTAAAAGTCTCGCTGGATTTTATTGATTTACAACGTTGTAGGTTGTTTGGCGGCTCTGTTCCATTCTGGTTCACCAAATTGAATTCATTAACCTACATTTGTTATCTGTGAAGAAGGCATCCATCATAGCGCTTATATTCTTGTACCTGATACCATCCATTGGTATTTCGGTAACATCTCATTTTTGCCGGGGCAAACTGGCATCTACTTCCATAGGGTTTTTAGAAGCAAATAATTGTGCATGTGGCAGCAAGAAAATGAAGAAAGGCTGCTGCGAGAACAAAACACAACTTATTAAGCTGGAAGATGATCAGCAAAAATCTCAGTTTGGTAGTTTAAATTTTATTAAACCAGTAAAGTATGTTCCTTATTTTATCAGGAGCATAAGCCCTCAGTTTGTCTCAATTGCAGTCAAAAGGAGTGGTTCCCGTTACCTTCATCCACCTGGTGATAAAGTAAAGCATGATATATATCTGCTTTACCAGTCTTTTCTTATTTGACTTTAGCTGCTCTCAAACAACCGACACTTTTTAAGTGCCTCGGCCAATCCTGTTTTGATAAAGGCATCATCACTTCTTTCCAAATAAAATTCAACTAATACTTCTCTAAAATGAAATCACTAATCCTTTCCTCGATTCTTTCGCTAACTGTCGTTTTTACAAACGCTCAGACTACAGCAATCCCACTTTCAGGTGTGGATTGTAACGGTGTTAATCATGACCTTTTTCAGGACTTAGATGCAGGTAAAGCTGTTGTCCTGTTCTTCTTTATGGCCAATTGCGGAAGCTGCCCGCCACCGGCTCAAAAAATCCAAATGATGGCCAACAATATAATGGAGACCCGTCCCGGAATGGTAACAGGCTATGCATTACCTTTTACAAATTCAACAACCTGTGCCTATACTGCATCGTGGGTTAGTAATAACAACCTTTCGTTATTCGCACCAATCGATAGCGGTGCCGCTCAGGTTGCACATTATGGTGGCTTTGGTATGCCAACAGTAGTTCTTTTAGGCGGTTCCGATCATCGTGTCATGTTTTCCACATTGAGCTTCAGCACGAGCGACACAACGATAATGAGGGATTCTATTTTAAACTTGCTTGACGGAACAACCGGCATCAATAACCTTAACGTTTCCCAAAGCTCAATTAAAGTTTATCCGAACCCGGCTTCAGACCTTCTCTCTATTAACGTAGACCTTAAAAACGAGTCAGATGTGGTTATCGAGATGACTGATCTAACCGGTAAAAGTGTCGGCATAATTTCAACGGGTAAAGTTGCCGCAGGAGTATTAAACAAAGAGTTTTCAACCGCGGGCCTACCTTCTGGCAATTACCTGTTGCGCACAACTGTCAATGGTATGCTTACCACACAAAAGTTCACCATTATTCATTGATGAAAATTCCCTTCTCATTTTTAATCCTGGTAGCTGTTATTGCAGCTACCGGTGTTTCTTCCGGACAAACCTATACGCTTTTGCCAAACGATACGGTAACGGTAAATGCTGTTATGGAAGATTTGCAGACGCTCAGTATTCAGCAGATAAATGTGAGTTCCGGGGTGGTTCAATTTAAGTGGAAGAAATTGAGTGCTACTGTCCCTTCAAACTGGGAAGCTTCTACTTGTGATAATAGGTTTTGCAACACTTCCCTTGCAGACAGTGGTATGATGGTTCCGGTTGACCCGGAGGATTATGGTTTTTTGCTGATTCATTGCACACCACATGTAAATTATGGTACTGCGGTGATAAGGTATGCTGTATGGGACGTTAGTTTTCCAAATGACCAGGATACCCTTACATATATCATAGACGCTTCTTCAACCGGAATTTTAACTTCTGGTTCGTTCAGGCCGATTATCTGGATGAGTGAAGATAAGATTCACTTAAAAGATTTGAGTGAGGATATTCAGGAAATTCGGGTGTATGACGTAAGTGGGAAAACGGTATCGCAAAGACAAGTTTGGAAGCAACAGGAATTTGATCTAGCTGGTCTTATTTCTGGAGTATATACTGTTCAGGCTTCAGGAAACGGAAAGCAGTATCAACAGAAAATGCTTTACAACAGATGAAAATGACGTCCTTGATTATCTTGTTTTTGCTTTTAGTTTTTGGAGTAGACATTTGCCAATCTCAGCAGAATGCATTATACATCCCTCCTGCCTTAACAGGAACGGAATTCAATCTTGAAGTACAATCCGGAACAAGGAATTTTTATGGTAATGTGGCTACTCCTACATATGGAATCAATGGTGGCTGGATGGCCCCTACAATTATTGTGAACAAAGGAGATAGTATTCAACTTAATGTAACTAATAATCTACCCGTACGGACAACAATGCATTGGCATGGAATGCATGTGGCCGCTTATAATGATGGTGGGCCTCATCAATCTATCAGTCCGTCAACTTCCTGGAATCCCGCATTTAAGATCAGGAATAATGCAGCTACATTTTGGTATCATCCTCATGGAGAAGGCCAGACCGAACAGCAGATTTCTAAAGGTCTTGCCGGTTTTTTTATTGTAAGGGATGACGCTGAAGCAATGTTAAATTTACCGCGAACCTACGGGATTGATGACATTCCCATAAATGTGCAGAGCAAAGCGTTTGATGACCTGCAGCAGATTGCAATTGTTTCCCATATGGACACAGCGATTTTTGTAAATGGAACGCTTCAGCCATTTTTTAATGCACCAGCTCAGGTTATTCGGTTGAGGCTATTGAATTCAAGTAGTTTACGTTCATTCAATATTGGTTTGTCAAACAATCAATCATTTTATCAGATTGGAACAGATGGTGGATTGTTGAATGCTCCAATTGAATTATCACGAATAGCATTATCTACCGGCGAAAGAGCAGAAATACTTGTTGATTTTACGGGAATGACGGGACAATCCGTTTTTCTTAAAAGCTATAGCTCCGAGCTTCCGCATGGAATTTATGGGGCTCCAACTATAGGAAACCAGACGGACTCAATTCATGATTATAATATGAATTACCTTAATGGTACGGATTTTAACCTGCTCGAATTCACTATCGAACAGCAAACAACTTCACCAGTTAATTCAATTCCAACTTCCCTCGTGCCGTTTGTTCCTTTTAATCAGGATTCGGTTACAGTTTATAGGCGGTTCGAATTTGGCACGTTGCGTGTTTTAGATTTTGACTCTCCAGGTTTAGCTGAAGGGCCTTTTGGAATTAATGACGAAAATTTTGATATGGATGTCATTAACGAAATAATCCACATTAACGATACTGAGCAATGGACGTTGATAAATAATACGTTGATCGCACATCCATTCCATATTCACGATATACAATTTAATGTTGTAGAAAAGGGCGGACTACCTCCTTCAGCAAGTGAAACAGGTTGGAAGGATGTTGTTTTGGTAATGCCTGGCGATAGCGTAAAATTCATTACCCGGTTCGAGACATTTGTAAATGATACCGTTCCTTATATGTATCACTGCCATTTATTGCATCATGAAGATGATGGGATGATGGGAAGTTTTCTGGTTATTGATACTACTTTATCCACCGGTGTTTCATTTCCGCCGGAGATAGCTTTTCACGCTTACCCGAACCCTGTTACCAGCATATTTAATATTGAATTCGAATCAGAATTAAAATTTGCAGAAATAAATGTTGTAAATGTCTTGGGGCACTCAGTGCAACGACGAAAAATAGCAAATACAAAATACCTGACAGTTGATGCTGAGGCTTTTTCAAATGGCATTTATTTTTTGCAGGTAATTACACAAAACGCTACTTCAACTCAAACTTTCATAAAACAATAACATGAATAGACTAATCACATTTTTTTTATTGCTTTTTTCGTGCGCTGCTTCAGCTCAATCCGGCATCACCTGGAATATGGCCATGGACGTTTCCGGCAATGCTTATGGGAACATGCATCCCAGAGTAACAATGGATCGTTCCGGAAACCCTATGCTCGTTTGGGGAAGAATGTCGGACGAATCTGTTTTCTTTTCCAAATGGAACGGTACTTCTTTTTCAACACCTGTGAAATTAAATCCAGAAGGTTTAACCATTGCAACAGCTTCCTGGATGGGACCTGATATTGCCTCACACGGTGATACCGTGTATGTAGTTGTAAAGCAAACACCGGAAATGTCAGACCAGAATCATATTTACATTATGAACTCTTACAATGCAGGAGCCTCGTTTTCTGAACCTGTTAGAGTTGATTTTATTGCAGATAGTCTTTCCCGTTTCCCAACTGTAACCACCGATAATGAAGGGAATCCGATAGTTGCCTTCATGAAATTCAATTCGTCATTTCTTGATTCAAGATGGGTAATTGCTAAATCAAATGACTTTGGAAATACATTCGCCACAGATATAAAAGCAAGTGGTTGGGGAGGTTCTAACGACGTATGTGATTGTTGTCCCGGTGCGATCGTTTCAAACGGGAATTCATCTGCAATGCTTTACCGGGATAATAACAGTAACATAAGAGATACCTGGGCAGGCATTTCAAATGATAATGCCGCTAGCTTTTCGTCAGGATTTAATGCCGATAATCATAATTGGATGCTGATGTCTTGTCCTTCCAGCGGTCCCGATGGAGTTATAATCGGAGATACATTGTATTCTGTTTTTATGAACGGTAGTGGAAGTTACCGGAATTATCTGAGTAAATCCTCTATTAGCAATTCAACAAATAATTCCGTTTCAGATTTAACGGGAACCATCACCGGACTTAGTCAGCAAAATTACCCCCGGATTTCGAATAGTGGAAATGAAGCGGCTATTGTCTGGAGACAAACGGTGAGCGGCGTTTCACAGCTACCAATTCTTTTTACCAATGATATCAATAATGGATTTCCTGCAACATTTGATACTGTTGACGTAGGAAACATCACGAACACGGACGTTGCACTTTCAGACGGGAAAATTTTTGTCGTTTGGCAGGATGATAACTCAGGAACTATAAAATACCGGTCAGGAAATTACACTCCTCTGTTCACAAATACAAAGGTTATTTCAGAAAGTACTTTTACGATCTATCCAAATCCAGCTTCCGAAATCATTGCTATCCAGTTTGATAACGCAGATGTAAACAGAGAATTAGCTGTTATAAATGTCTTAGGCGAAGTCGTTTTCACACAGAATTCGGCAAGCTCAAAAGTCAATGTTAATGCCTCATCTTTACCGGCAGGTATCTACTTTTTGCAGGTCAAATCAGATAATCACATCTTCACACAAAAATTCGTAAAAAAATGAAATATTTGATTGCTTTTTTTGCTTCTGCATTCATTATGTCGGCCTGCAATGATAATACAAGTGAAAGCAAAGATTCTGAAAAGGCCACAAGCACAGATAGCACAAAGACATTTGCTGCCTATGCCTGTCCGATGCATCCTGAAATAACAAGTGATAAGCCTGCAACATGCAATATGTGCGGAATGGATCTGGAAAAAACGAAGTAAACTTGAAACTGTACGTAAAAAATATGGTTTGTGACCGTTGCATCATGGCGGTGAAAGCTGAGTTAATCCAACTCGGTTTCCATCCTGTTTCTGTGCAGTTAGGTGAAGTTATAATTGACGAGGAGGCGATTGATCCGAAAGAAAACGAGCTTCTAAAGGCCAGGTTAGAAAAAATCGGGTTCGAAATTCTTGAGGATAAAGAGAAGCAAACAGTGGAAAAAATAAAAGCTGTTATAATCAATCTGATACACAACCATGATAATGAATCATCTATAAAATACAGTGATTACATTTCAGATCATATTGGTAGAGAGTACCATTATCTCAGCAAATTATTTTCTGATAATGAGGCCACAACGATTGAGCAGTATATTATCCATCAACGCATTGAAAAGGTAAAAGAACTATTGGGATATGAGGAATTAACCCTAAGTGAAATCGCATTTAAATTAGGTTACAGCAGCGTAGCCGCACTAAGTTCCCAGTTTAAAAAAGTGCTGGGAATTACGCCAACGGAATATAAGAAGATGATTAACAAAAGCCGCATTACCCTTGATAAAGTAGGTTTAATTCAAGGGTAATCCGTGATTTTGGTCGTCGGAATTTTGTAAATTTTTAATCGAATTCTGAAACTGCCGCTACCGGGCCTCGCTTAATTTTGTCATTAAATGATTGTATTATGGCAGACAAAATTATTTTACCATTAATTGACGTTGAAAGTGAGCATTGCGCGCTTATCGTCGATAAGGGTTTGGGAAATGTTAAGGGTGTAAATGCCCATAAGGTTGAGTTAAATAATCATAGGGCAATTATTGAGGTAGATGACAAGCAGAAAACTCTGCGTGAAGCTGTTAATGCCGTCAGGAATCTTGGTTACGGGGTTGAAACAATTAAGAAAACATTTCCGGTTACCGGGATGACTTGCGCTTCCTGTGCTTTAAGCGTAGAAAGTATGCTAGAATCGCAAACCAGTGTTATAAGTGCAACGGTCAATTATGCAAATAGCAATTCACAGGTCGAATATATTGCTGGTGGAGGAAATACAGAAGATTTTAAAAGGGCGGTTCAGTCAATTGGATATGATCTGATTATTGACGAAACAGAAGAAGCAAAGGAAAGTCTGGAAGTTCTGCAACAGGCTCATGCAGGGGCGTTGAAGAGAAAGACTATTTTGGCTGTAGCTTTTTCTATTCCGGTAGTATTGATTGGAATGTTTTTCATGAATATTCCTTATGCAAATTACGTGATGTGGGCATTATCTACGCCCGTGGTTATAATATTCGGAAAACAGTTTTTCATTAATGCATGGAAACAGGCCAGGCATCGTTCCGCAAACATGGATACCCTCGTTGCAATGAGCACAGGCATTGCTTACATATTTAGCGTTTTTAACACATTAAATCCTGAATACTGGCATTCACGGGGTTTGCATGCACATGTATATTTCGAAGCTGCCGCGGTTGTAATTGCATTTATTCTTTTAGGGAAAATGCTGGAAGAAGGTGCTAAAAGCAATACATCTTCGGCAATTAAAAAGCTGATCGGTTTGCAACCCAAAACGGTTACAATAATGGACGAAAGTGGACATCAAGTGGAAATTGCAATTGCCCAGGTTAAAGTTGGGGATATATTATTAGTGAAACCAGGGGAAAAGATTGCCGTTGATGGACAGGTCATAGAAGGAAGTTCATATATTGACGAAAGCATGCTTTCCGGCGAACCAATAGCGGTGTTGAAGCAATCTGGTGCTAAAGTCTTTGCCGGGACAATTAACCAAAAAGGAAGCTTTCAGTTTGTCGCTGAAAAAGTGGGTAGTGACACGGTACTTTCTCATATAATACAGGCTGTACAGCAAGCACAGGGAAGCAAAGCACCGGTTCAAAAACTGGTAGATAAAATCTCAGGTATTTTCGTTCCTGTCGTGATAGCAATTGCGTTGTTGAGCCTTATATCGTGGGTAATCTTTGGAGGAGAAAATGGATTTACTCAGGGAATGCTTGCGTTGGTCACCGTGCTGGTTATCGCGTGCCCATGTGCGCTCGGGTTAGCTACTCCTACGGCAATTATGGTAGCTATTGGTCGTGGCGCGGAGAACGGCATTTTAATCAAGGATGCAGAGAGCCTGGAACGTGCGGGTAAGGTCGACAGTATTATTTTGGATAAAACCGGAACAATCACTGAAGGAAAACCAGCAGTCATAAATGTGGAGTGGGAGAAAGGAATTGATAAAATAAAAATGATTCCTATTCTATGTGGCATTGAATCCTTATCGGAACATCCGTTAGCCGAGGCCGTGAGCCGATATTTTGAAAATGAGAATACTGGCAAGGTAGTTATTGAACAGTTTAAAAGCATCAGTGGAAGAGGCGTTTCAGCTGTTTTTGAGAATAGGGAATATCATGTCGGTAGTTTTCAATTTATCAGAGAATTTAATAGCTTAATTTCCGTGAATCTGGAAAAATTAAAGGAGCAATGGTTAAGTGAAGCAAATACTATTATTTTTTTTGCCGATGATAGACAAGTAGTAGCAATAATTGCGATTGCAGATAAGATAAAGGAAAACTCAGGAAAAGCAATTCAGCAACTGCATAATTTAGGTATTACAACATACATGCTTACAGGAGATAATTCACAAACAGCAAAAGCAGTATCAGAAAAGGTGGGTATAACGAATTACAAAGCGGAAACAATGCCAGAGGAGAAAGCAGCGTTCATAAAGCAATTGCAGAAGAAAGGGCATATTGTTGCAATGGTTGGTGATGGAATTAATGATAGTCATGCATTAGCTCAGGCCGACGTTAGTATTGCGATGGGCACCGGTACTGATATCGCAATGGATGTCGCAAAAATGACCCTCATTTCCTCTGATCTTTTGAGTATTCCTAAAGCAGTAAATTTGTCAAGGAATACTGTTAAGATTATAAAGCAAAATCTTTTCTGGGCATTCTTTTACAACGTTATCGGAATACCAATAGCAGCGGGGCTATTGTACCCAATTAACGGCTTTTTGTTAAATCCGATGATAGCGGGAGCCGCAATGGCATTGAGCAGCGTGAGTGTAGTTGGAAATAGCCTGAGATTAAAATGGGGAAAGCTCTGATTGAAATTTTATAAGACTTTCTGCAAATTTTATAATTCCCCACATCACGAAATCCTCAACTTTGCTAGAACAAAACACTTAATGAAAACGGTAAAATTCAAAACAAATATCAATTGTGCAGGCTGCGTTGCAAAGGTGTCCCCTTTTTTGAACGACCACGAAGGTTTGGAATCATGGGATGTCGATACTTCGAATCCTGATAAAATTCTCACCGTTGAACTCGAAGATTCTGACCCGATAACTATTATTGAAGCCATAAACAAAGCTGGATTTAAAATTGAGTCAATCACAGCTTTTAACAACCAATAAATGGAAACAATGGATTATCACAATTACAAAAGTTGCATTGATGCATGTGTGCGTTGTGCAACCATCTGCAATCATTGTGCAGCCTCCTGTTTGAAAGAGGAAAATATTAACATGAATCGGTGCATCCAGTTGGATATGGAATGTGCTGCCCTGTGTTACGCAGCAGCCCAATTAATGAGCTTAGGTAGTGACAAGGCTAAAGAAATTTGTCGGTTATGCGCCGACTTATGCCGCCAATGTAGTGAAGAATGCGTAAAGCATACAGCCATGAAGCATTGTGAAGAATGTGCTGAAGCATGCAGAGTATGTGCTGACGAATGTCTCAAAATGGCTTCTTAAATCAGCTAGGGTAAAGATGAACCGGCTACTAATTATTGTATTTGCATTTTTCTATCTGTGCGTGAGTACAGGTGGTTCCCTGCATTTACATTACTGCATGGGTAAGCTTATCGATATCAGTCTTTTTGAAACAGGTAAAGCGCATAGTGAAATTAAAGAATGCAGTAAATGTGGAATGCAGCAACAATCCCAGGGGAATGGCTGCTGCAAGGATGTACATACAATAATTAAAAGTGAAACTGATCAGGCCCTCATCAGTTCGATAGTTTCTCCTGGGTTTAGTTTGGTTTTACTCGCATTAACTGAATATCATCCGCTAAACTATTTAACTATTCAATTAACAGACAATAATTTATTTTCTCTTCCTAACGGGCCTCCAAAAGGATTGGGAATAAGGCTTCATATTCTTAAATGTGTTTTTCTAATTTGAGGTGAGATCTTTCCAGGTACACGGAATAGTTATTCATGTGTAAATAAATCTGTGAATCATTTAATAATCTCTAAAAATGAAGAATTCAATTATCATGGCAGTATTGTTCTGCTCAATTGCGATTTTCAGCAAAGCTCAAAACCTTAATCCTACTAAGTCTAAAAAGGCTGTTACTTCAGCCGAAAGTGGGAGCCACACATTGTTGACGGCATACTTAGATATAAAAGATGCGTTTGTGAAGTCTGATGCCAAATCCGTATCGGTTAAAGCAGAACGGTTTCAAACTACTGTTAAGGATTTAAATGTTCTTTTGTTTTCTAAAAATGAAAAGGTGGCATTTCTTCTTTTTAAGGATGAATTGATTGCATCGGCCGAAAAAATGCAACTAAGTAAAAGCATTGAAGATCAGCGCAACTATTTTGCCGGTTTTTCAATGCTAATGTCAAAGCTGGCTTCCGAATTAGACCTGGGAAACATGCGTGTATACCAGCAGTTCTGTCCGATGAAAAAGGCTTACTGGCTGAGTGAAAACAAGGTAATAAACAACCCGTATTATGGTGAGCAAATGCTTACGTGCGGGAAGATTTCGGCCACAATTAATTAATCATTCCGATAGATAGCCGCAGCTTAATAATCTTCGGTACTTTCTTCTTTTCCATCTTAACAACATTTCAAAATGAAAATCATATTTCTAGCACTAACACTATTGCTTTCTGTACCATCTTTTGGGCAGATCAAAACCGCAAATCTCACAGCCAGCGGTCTCACATGCAGCATGTGCAGCAAGGCTATTTATAAAGCGCTTGTCGACCTTCCTATTGTGGATACAGTAGAGGTTGATATCGAGAAATCGTCCTATCTCATAAAATTCAAATCTACACCAGATATCTCACCAGAAGATATTAAAAAGTCTGTAGAGGATGCCGGTTTTGCTGTCGCCTCATTAAAGTTAACGGCTAATTTTTCTTCGTCAGATTTTCTCCCGAACAATGAATTCAGAATTCAGGGTACCCTTTATCGGTTTATAAAAGGGCCGAAACATGGAGTGAATGGAATGCAATCGTTTACAATAGTGAGTAAGGGTTTCGTTTCAAAAAAAGACTTTAAAAAATATAGTAGTTTAAGTTTGGGTAGTCCACTGGAAGCTAGCGGTTATTCTGTTATATTCTGATTGACTTATGAAAAGATCGCTTTTTGCAATTCTGATCATATTCCTGCTTGCATTTAAATTGCAGGCTCAGGAGCTATTTACTTTTTCTGAACCGGCAAGCAACATGCCTGCAAATTCTTTGGGAATCAGGGTAAATAATTGGCTAATGAACGATCCGGAAGCCAACAAAATTAATTATCATATGGTTCCAGAGCTAATGTGGGGTGTAAATAAGAATTTCATGGGCCATGCCGAAGCTTTCATTAGTAACCGCGACAAAGGGCTATCAGTCGAAGGGGCAGCTTTTTACGGTAAGTATCGCTTTTATTCAAATGATGATGTTTACAGGCATTTCAGAATTGCTGCATATGGACGTGTCAGTGCGAATAGCGCAGTAATTCACCAGGATGAAATTAACATAAACGGTCACAACAGTGGTGTCGAAGCCGGGATGATAGTCACTCAGTTAGCCCATAAACAAGCGTTTTCTGCAACTGTTGGTTATGTGAAAGCAGTACCGAATGCCAGTGGAAATGATTTCCCTGCGTCTGGTGCAACAAGTGGCGTGAATGTCTTTCTTTCAACCGGAAGGTTAATTCTACCCCGTAAATATAACAGCTATAAGCAGACGAATTTTAATTTCATGTTTGAAGTCATCGGTCAGTATCAGCCAAAAACAGAAAAATATTATTTCGATGTTGGTCCATCATTGCAGTTCATTTTTAATAGCCAGGGCCGGATTGATATTGCATATAGAAGGTCTTTGCTCACTAATATGGATCGTACGGCACCAAATGGAATGTTCATAAGGCTGGAATACCTGTTCTTTAATCCGTTCAAGTAAAATCATGAATTTGCTTTCTAAATGCTTAGTATTTTTTGCATTTGCTTTGTAGAAGTGGGAAACGGAGAAAAGTATTTTAGACCTGATTAGTACAACTATTACCCGTTTAAGGAATATCCTGCCCCAAAGGTAAATCGGATAGTGTTTTTAGAGAGCAAAGCTTGATAGTACAGCAAAACGCTTTTAGTATGAAAGCAATTGATTATCAGATTGGTATTGGTGTTCATGAACTCAAGTTTTGATTACTTCAACCAAAAACGCCTCGCCTGTTTGTTTGCGGGACGGTCCCTGGCAAGGTGGGCTTGCATTTGCGGCACAACTAGTTGATAAATCGGGCGACAGCGAACCTGAAGAACGGGCAACAGCGCAGCTGACGACAATTCAAATTTAAAAAGTAATCAATATGAAAAACAAAAAAGTAATTTCTAAAGTGTTTGCTTCAATGCTAATAGTAGTGGCAAGTTTTACAGCGAATAACTCCTATGCACAAACCGAGATGGATCATTCAAAAATGGATCATTCAGAAATGGATCATTCAAAAATGAAAGATTGCTGCATGATGAAGGACGGTAAGATGATGGTTATGAAAGACGGTAAAGCGATGCCGATGGAAAATGACATGACCATGAAAGACGGAACTAAATGTATGACCAATGGAGAATGCATTATGAAAGACGGCAAAAAAATGCAGATGAAAGAAGGGGAATGCATGGAAATGAGCGGAAAGATGGGTAATTGCTCAATGATGAATGGAGAGATGAAGAGTTCAAAAGATAAAAAAAACGATAAAAACTAAAGAGCGAGTTATTCCTGTCCAATGCATCCGGAAGTTACAAGCGAAAAACCGGGCAAATGTCCAAAGTGTCCAATTGACTTGCGCGAGAAAAAGCGAATCATTTTAGTTCGGTCGGAAGTGATGTAAAAGTTGCTTTTCCATTGAGCAGGCAATCAGAAATTCGGAGCATGTATTTCTTGAGACAAATGCCAAACGGAGTAAGAGCGAGAGTTGTTATCTAGTGTCTGTCCACAGACTCTATCTGAGGGCAATAATAGTAACTTGATCTTTGGCAACAGGGTTGCGAAAACCGTAACCCTGTTTTTTATTTTAACCTCATTTGGTCGAAATAAATTCTTAAAATACTCTCCTTGCTTCCACATTCTGAAAAGTTTTGGCTTGCATAGATTGCAGTGGTAGCTGAGGCTTTATACCAGCCTGTTTATTCTCTTGATGTAAAAGACTTCAGTAAATAATAGAAACAAATGGAACAACATACTGAACATGACCATTCACAAACCTCAGGCAAACCACCAACGGGAATGGAACATCACGACCATCATAAAATGATGATAGAAGATTTCAAGCGGAGATTTTATGTGACTTTGGTTATTACGATTCCAGTCATGCTGCTTTCACCAATGATTCAGCAATGGTTTCATTTTAATATTGTATTCAAAGGTTCAAACTATTTATTGTTAGCTCTTTCAACAATTGTCTTCTTTTATGGCGGATTACCTTTCCTGAAAGGGTTAATAGACGAGATAAAAAATCGGGCATTAGGAATGATGACGCTAATTGCAGTGGCTATCACAGCCGCCTATTCATATAGCGTTGCCACTGTTTTTGGTTTGCAGGGTATGGATTTCTTTTGGGAGCTCTGCACACTTATTCTAATCATGCTTTTAGGACATTGGATCGAAATGAAATCCGTAGCAGGAGCATCAAAAGAATTGGAATTGTTAGTGCAACTAATGCCATCGGATGCACATATGATAATGCCTGAAATGGTCCATGATGTCAAAACAGATTCATTAAAGGAAGGCGATTTAATTTTAATAAAACCAGGAGAAAAAGTTGCTGCCGATGGAATAATTTACGACGGAGAAAGCTATGTAAATGAATCAATGTTAACGGGTGAATCGGTTCCTGTAAAAAAATCTAAAGACCAAAAAGTAATTGCCGGGTCGATAAATGGCAATGGTTCACTGAAAGTCAAAGTCACTCATGCGGCGAAAGATTCATATTTATCCAGGGTAATTAAATTAGTTGACGATGCACAAAAAACAAAATCAAAAACACAATTACTAGCAGACAAGGCGGCTAAAGTCTTAACAATCGTGGCATTGGTCGCAGGTTTTGCAACATTCTTTTTTT
>Ga0105049_10005390_pt1 | contig 14903 bp, 9 predicted proteins | sample MAT06_FD_78087 | JGI IMG/M metagenome (GOLD analysis project Ga0105049, IMG submission 78087) | Freshwater microbial communities from Lake Fryxell liftoff mats and glacier meltwater in Antarctica - MAT-06 | ecosystem: Environmental > Aquatic > Freshwater > Ice > Liftoff microbial mat | place... | reverse complement strand
TAACCCATGCCGGATCGCAGACCGCCAGTCAGCTGATACATCAACGGCTGCAGGGCTCCTCTGTAAGAAACGCGACCTTCCACGCCCTCCGGAACCAGTTTAGACTGGTCGCCCGTCGGAGCATGGCCCTGCCGGTAACGTTCACTGCTGCCTTTAATCATTGCTCCCAACGAGCCCATTCCACGGTATCGCTTGAAGCTCCGTCCCTGGTAAAGAATCATCTCACCAGGGCTTTCATCGGCCCCTGCCAGCAGACCGCCGACCATCACAGTCCACGCTCCGGCAGCAAGTGCCTTCGTAATATCTCCACTGAAGCGAATTCCACCATCAGCGATAATTGGTATATCGGTTCCCGCCAGGCCCTTCGCTGCATTCGCGATTGCCGATAACTGCGGAACTCCGATACCCGAAATAATTCTGGTAGTACAAATTGACCCTGGCCCGATTCCGACCTTCACTGCATCGGCCCCGGCATTCGCCAGAGCTCTTGCACCCTCAACCGTTGCCACATTTCCGGCAATCACATCGATCAGCATTTTCTGCTTGATGGCCGCAACTGTCTCAATCACATTGCGAGAATGCCCATGAGCGCTATCCACGACTAAAACGTCAACACCTTTTTCAACCAATTGGGCCGCTCGTTCAAAATCAAAAACTCCGATTGCCGCACCAACCCGCAAACGACCGCGCGAATCTTTGGATGCTCGCGGAAATTGCAGGTTCTTGTCGATGTCACGAATCGTAATGAGTCCCTTTAATTGATAATCATCGTCCACGAGCAACAGTTTCTCGACCTTGTTTTCCAGGAGAATTCGGGCCGCATCCTCCAGCTTCGTATTCTCCGGTGCTGTGACCAGTCCCTCCTTTGTCATGATCTCAGAAACCGGCCGATCTTTTGATTCCAGAAACCGCAGGTCCCTGCGCGTCAGAATGCCGACCAGCCGCCCGTTGACCGTGATCGGTACCCCTCCGATGTTGCGTTCGTCCATGATCCGCACGGCTTCCCCGGCGGGCGTTTCCGGCGGCAACGTGACGGGATCTACAATGACGCCATGCTCGCTGCGTTTCACACGATCGACCTGCATCGCCTGCTGCTCGATCGTCATGTTCTTGTGAATAATGCCAATGCCGCCCAATTGAGCCATGGCGACCGCCATGTCACTCTCAGTGACGGTGTCCATCGGGCTGCTGACGATCGGCAGATTCAGGGGAATGTTGCGTGTGAGGAACGAACTGATGTCCACTTCTGACGGAATCACTTCGCTGTAACCAGGTTCCAGAAGAACATCGTCAAATGTCAATCCGCGATAAGCAATTCGATCCTGCATCGTGATGGCTCCTTTAATTTGAGATTTCAGATTTGTAATTTCAGATTTGAGATTTGAGATTTGAGATTTCAGATTTCAGATTTCAGATTTCAGATTTCAGTTACCTGGTTCTGTTTTGCCCTTTTCCAGGATCGCAGCATGGACCCGGTTGGACAGTCGAATCAGTGTTGCAATTTCCATCTGTTCGGCTCGGTCATCGATCTTGTGTTCCAATTCTGCGAGCAGACAATCGACGTCCTCCTTGTCCAGTTGTCTGCGATACATTCCGATCAGTACGGGACGAATAAGTTTGCGGCGCTGTGAAAACGTGCGGCGCAGAAAATCCAGAAAGAACCTGCGGTCGTTGATTCTCGCGGCCGCTTCTTTGTTGCGCCAGATACTGACGATTGCCGAATCCACTTTTGGCCGCGGCCAGAAGACGTTCGGTCCCAGCCTCCGCAGAATGCGGATACTTGCCTGGGACTGAATCCACACAGACAACGCCGAGTATCCTGACGTGCCGTGTTCGGACGCCATTTTTTCGCCGAGTTCCCATTGAATCGTGCAGACCATGCGTTCCCATGGCAGATCGGAGGCGATCAAATTTGCAATGACCGGAGTGGCCACGCTGTAGGGAAGATTCGAGACCAGTTTCAACTGACCGTTGGGCAGTGAGGCGACCTGTGCGCGAATGAGATCGCATATCTCCGGTGCCAGTGTGTTCTTGTTTTTCAGGATGTCCTGGTTGATGAGCGTTACGTTGTCGCAACCTTTGACGGCTTCGGCCGCAAGGAGTGCCATGTTTTTGTCCACATCGACCGAGATGACTTTCCCGGCCTCTTCCGCCAGAAACGCCGTCATACCTCCCGTGCCGGAACCGACTTCCAGCGCCACATCATCTGGTCCAAGGTTTGCATGACGGACAACGAATTCGATCAGATTCACATCGATCAGAAAATTCTGCCCCAGATCACCGCGCGGGTTGAAGCCGTGCTGTGTGAACAGCTCCATCAACCATGACCGTGTCTGACGCTGAACATCTCTCATCGGGGCGGGGGACTTTCTGCGTTCAGTTGTGATCGCAGGCTGTTCGCCGTCTGCGGGGCCAGGGAAATCAGACCCTCAGCAAAGCGACGTTCCAGCAGTTGATCCACGTACTTGCCAAGAATGTCGTTTTCGATATTCATCACATCACCCACACCCACGGATCCCAGAGTCGTGACTTGCAATGTGTGCGGAATTAATGCGATAGAAAACCGATCGGCGGTGACATTGACGACCGTCAGGCTGATGCCGTCAATGGCGACGGAACCCTTGGGAACGAGCAATCGATGTTGTTCAACGGCAGGGCTGAACCACATATCGATCCAGTCACCGTTACGCACAATTTCGCTGACGGCTGCGACACCATCGACATGTCCCTGCACAAAATGGCCACCGAGGCGTGCATTCGCCGCGAGTGATCGTTCCAGGTTGACACGACTGCCGATCTTCATTTGCCCGAGATTTGTCTTTGACAGCGTTTCGTCACCTGCTTCAAAATCCAGCATTTCGCCGTCGATCGCGACGACTGTCAGGCAGCAGCCACAGATCGAAATGCTGTCGCCCAGCGCAGCTTCCGAAGCAGAAAAACAGGCGGCATCCGGAGCTATCGACAAGCGCAACCCTACCGGAAGCGAGGCGATTTGCCTGACAGTTCCCTGTCCTTCCACGAGGCCCGTAAACATAATTCTCAGCTTATTTGCAACGAATTTGACGCTCTACAAAAGGGGTCAGGAACCAATAGTGCGGAGCACCCTTTGGGCGATTTTGCTATTGATTCCTGTTTAAAAAAGGGGTCAGGAACCAATAGTGCGGAGCACCCTTTGGGCCATTTGGCTATTGGTTCCTGACCCCTTTTTTAAACCTGACCCTTTTTCTAGAGCCCGGAGATCACCAGGCGACACCCTTTGGGTCTGCCACCGTCGATCGTTGCGTGAGGAGTTTATCCAAATTCGCCGCGATTGCACTGCATCGGACAAAGTTTCCCAACGCGGTCGGGTTAGTGTCCCCGTGCTCTCAAAAGTGTGGTTCTGGGCTGCGCGGAGTGCAACCCGCAGCAAGAAATGGCACTCCCAAACGTCGAAATTGGGCCAAATCGTGCTCCTCGGGGGTTTCCGGCGATCAGAAAGGCCGTTATCCTCCGTCGCTTCGATTTGGGTTGGCTCATTCTGCATCTGCAACAATACAGTGAAGAGCGTGCCTGAACAGTGTCGATGTGGATTCGACCAAAACCAACACTCGTTTGAACATAATCAGGAACTCAGACAATGGCAAAAACCAATCGTAAACTCACCAAGGCCAACCATGGCCAGCGTCCATCCAGCTCCAAAGGTCGCCGTTTGAAACGCAAGCATGTGAAATTGTCGTGAACGGTTGACTCATACCTCACGCGGTCGAAAGTGACATTAACCCGCAGCGTCCGCGAGGGCCGCAGATACCAATCCCTCGCTGACGCTTCGGGTGACGACCCGGGCCTCACAAAAGTGTGATTTTTGGTCGCGAGGAGTATGACATATCGGTCAGGACCGCTTGCCGATCAGACTACTGCTGTTGAAGGTACTCTTCGACCAATTGCGCTTTGCGAAGCAGATACGGGATGAATTGCTCGTTGGATTCCGCAAACCGGCTGAGCGCTTTCATATTGCCTACGAACTCTTCCGAAAATCGAAGATGCTCCTGATCGCGCCAGGTTTGCCCCAGATGGCTGAGTTGCCCGGCGATGGCGGTCGTCTTTTCATTGAGTTCTTCATTGAAGCGTCGAAGCATTTGCGCGAACCGACGCAGCTCCCCCGGATCGACAATGGCTTGTGTCATAGTGCATCTGCTTTTGAAATTTGAGATATTTCCGGATCAAGGACGATTTGCAATCGGCGGAGCGACTGAGCTACGGAGTCAGCGACTACGATTCACAAACGCTGATCATGAACGAACGTCCGCAGATGTTTTCGGGATTGATCGAGTTTAGAGCGAACGCAGAAATCTTACTGCACCGTCATCAGCCAGGCTATCAAGTCGGCCATGGACTGCGGATCAAGATTTTTCTCCAGGCCTTCCGGCATCAGCGAGCGTCCAGTGTCTCGTAATGCGTCGATGTCGCTTCGCAGCACGCTGGTTTCTTTGGCTTCGGCACGGCGAAATGTCAGTACGCTGGCGGATTCAGCAATGAGCACACCGTTGTACGTCTGTCCGTCAGTCGTGACAGCGACATAATCTCGCCAGGCGGGATTGACTTCACGATTCGGGTCCAGCACATTTGTCAGAATCGCTTCGGGGCCGCGATTTTTCATGGTCGCCAGATTGGGTCCGACCTGAAAACCGACTGTCCCGATTTGGTGGCAGACCGAACAATGCTGCTTGAACAACGCCTGACCCTTCGCGCGATCGGGCTTCAGCGTCAGAGCGACCTGATAGGAACGCAGGACGTCTTCACGTGTGGAACTGGCCATGGTCTCCAGCAATCTGATGGCTCGGGAACGCACCGCATCATCGGGGACGCTCGCCAATCGTTGTAAGTCCGAGGGACTCAGCGTTGTCGGCGGAATGCGGCCTGCAGACATCGCATCAAGGAGCAACACAGCCCATGCGGTGCGTCCCAATAGTCCGTCCCGCACGTGTTCTGCGAGCTTCGGGGACAATCCTGACCATCGGTCCAGCAGCTGCAACGCCACTTCTTCGTCCGAAAACCGCAACAACGCCCCCAACGCCGCGTCCTGAACAGTCGGCGGCTGCACCGATTCGAGCGAACTCAACAACAGCTCACCGTCTGCCGCAAAAGACGACAGACTAAAGGTGCTCAATGCCGCTGCCCGCTGCTCGTCGGTCAGACTTGCGTCAACAGCATTTGTGCGAGCGGCCTCAAGCAATCCGGCAGTCAGCTTCGCGAAAGTGGGGCTGCTTTGAGCTGTCTTGTTTGCCGCGAACACCGCCTGCAGCAGTTTCACCTGCATCGCAGGGTCGTCGCGCCGTGCGGCGATCACAGCAGCAATCTGAGTCCATCCGTCCTCGTCTGACGTTCTTCGCGCCACGAGATCCGCCAGTTCGAGCAATGCCAGGCTGGCGACTGGCGACGCAGCGTCACGCGTTGCCGCAAGTGATTCAAATGCGTCGTCTGCTTCAGGGCCCAGCGACGTGAACACAGCCGTACGAATCCAGCGATCCTGACCCGATTTCGCCAGCAGCTCCTGCAAGGCTTCCTGTCGCACGGCAGAAGGTGGAAACTCACCGAGCGAAAATGCCAGTTGCATTCTGACACGTGCGTTTTCATCGCTGGCCATCGCAGCAAGCGCTTTGAGGACATCCCCGGACGGCGCAAGTTTTTCGCTCGCCAGCACCGCTCGTTCGCGAACACCTGCAACCGTATCTCTGAGTCCCACGACCACGTCGTCCGCCACCAATGAATGCAATCCTTCCAGGCTTCCAATTGCGTGAAACCTTCCTAAACTCGATTTCGAGTTCCTCAACAGCTGGCGAATTCCATCGGCTGCGGATGCATCCTGTCGCTCGAAGAGCAATCGTGATGCGGTATCGCGATGCCAGGCATTCGGATGTTCCAGCAGTGCCACCAGTTCGGCCGTTGTGGCCTTGCTGAGCTGCGGCACAGGCCGTGGTTTCCAGCCTGTCGGCGCGATTCGATAGAGCCGCCCTCGATCACGACCGCTGGTAAGATCCAGATGCTTCTTGATTTCCGGCGGCAGACTCGCAGGATGTTCAATCACTTCACGATACATGTCCAGAACCTGCAGGCAGCCGTCAGGAGCATTCGCGAACTGCACCGGACGAAACCAGATGTCTTCCGACGCAACCAGTTCGCGACCTTCGTCCATGCGATTGGCTGTCCAGATCACCCCATCGGTCGTCAGTCGTTTACGATGCACGATGTTGCTGCCCACATCGCCGACAATGGCCAGCCCTTTGGTGTCACCCGGCCATGCGTCGCCGCGATAGATCGTAATCCCGGTTGCCCCTGTAAAATATCCTGCCGGACGACCGCCGCCTTCAACGATTCCCTTCGAAAGCCCCGAGGCACGCAGTCGAGTTCTCACAATGCGCCACGGTTCGACAGGGCTGATGCGGAACACAGGCGCCTGACCTCCATCGACGGCAATGCTGACTCGCGCTGGTGCGGCAGACGGCAGCGGCGAACGGGCAAGATACTGGTCGCGATACACAATCATTTGAGCATGATCGCTGTTGGCACTGACGAAGCGATGTCCCCAGTCGTCAAAGCACATACCGTGCTGACCACCACCCGTTTCAGCTCGCAGATCCAATGTCTTCGGATCAAACGAAAAGTCGCGACCGCGACACTGCAGCGCCGCGCGGTCCGGATACTTCGGGCTGGTGATCGAACCGCCGACGGTGCTCGCAGAACCGTAGATCCGATTGTCCGGCCCCCAGTGAAAACTATTGATCAGTCCCTGCACATTGGATCGTTCAAAACCGGTAAAGACCCGTTCGTTCACGTCGGCCTTCATGTCGCTATCCGTATCCTTCAGAAAGAAGATATCCGGGGCGGCTGCGACAAACACGCCGTCGTTCGCGCAGATAATGGCCGTCGGCCAGCTTAAACCTGTGGCAAACAGATGACTCTGATCGAACCGTCCATCGCCGTCAGAATCCACGAGCATCCGGACGCGGCCCAGATGCTCCGTCGCCTGTTCAGAGTAGTCATTCATTTCGGCGACAAACAACCGACCGTCGGCGTCGAAGGACATGGCCACCGGATCTGTCAGCAAGGGTTCTGCAGCGGTCTGCTGCATCTCAAAACCATCGACCACCTGAAACGAGGCCATTGCCTCTGCCGGCGAGCGCGCAGGAATTCGGGGCAATTCTCCGGCAAAGTCCGGCTCAAAATCATTCGGCGTGTGTTTCAGGACGCGATCCATCACGTTGTAAGCCTGCAGACGCATGTCCGTAGGAAAATCGTGTTCCGTGTCCGGCGTTAACAACATCAACTCTTCGCGGGCACTGAACAGTGAGTAAATCGAACCGGCCACTGGCATCGCTTTACGGACGCCATTGACATCAAAGTTCGCATCCCGAATCGGCGATACGGAAACGAATGTCCGCGGGGCCAGTGTCGCAATCAATTCGTAGAAATCAAACGGAACTTTGTCAGGGTTAAGTTCATAGACATCCCGAAGTCGCGGCATGTAACGGTCACTCGTCCATCCCTTGATATCGCCGCCGTAGTAGTCATGAAACGGACACCAGCCGCAACTTGAGACGATCACTTTGAGTCGTTCGTCAAACGCTCCCAGAAAGATCGCATTGTGTCCGCCCAGCGAATGTCCGATGACGCCGATGCGATCCGCGTCCACAAACTTCAACGCCGAAAGAAAATCGACGCAACGACGATGATTGAAGATGCCTTTCATTGTGCCGGAGACGTACTTGTCGTGCTCGAAATCATATTTGTCATATTGACCGAACGACGGATAGTCCGGCGCGATCACGACGTATCCACGCTGAGCGAGTTCAAGGCCATATTGTCGCCCGGATTTCCCGCCTTCACCGGCCACGATGCGTTTCCCAGCTGCACCGGTCGGATGCAGAGCGACGACAGCGGCCAACTTCGACTGCGAACCTGAATTCAGCAGGTCTTTCACATCCACCGCGTCAGCAAGCGATTCTGGAAGATAAAGATCCAGTGGCAGTCGATCCGAATCTTCGACAGCAATTGTCATCGTCAGCCGCCGAACTTCGCCGATCCGAACATCTTCAGTCAGTTTGACATCAAACGTCGGTAGATTCTCAAACGTCGGCATCGACCCCATGGCGGCTTCAGCCCCGCCGATGATCTGCTTTCGCCGCTGAGCCCAGTCCTCAGTGGAGCGAATCAGTTTCGGCGTTCCATCTTCTGCGCGGTAAACGCTTAGGTCCGAATGGCGAATTTCTGTCGATGCGTCTGGTTTTTCGTCCGAGCAGGCATCTGATGTCCGTCCAGCAGCACCTGTTGCCGTGATCAAAAGCAGTATGCGGACTACTGAAGCCAGGGAAAGCAGTCCCCATCGAACCGTTTCTGGAACTTGACCATGAAGGAGCATAGCGGGGTCTCCGGATGTTGGCATCAAACCTGGTGCTTTGTCAGGCTTTAAAAAAGGGGTCAGAAACCAATAGCCAAATGGCCCAGAGGGTGCTGCGCACTATTGGTTCCTGACCCCTTTTTTAAAGCGTCAACCCAAAGACTTAATGTTGACAAAGCACTAGTGATGACCGCGATTTATAACCCAACAACATCGACTCGTGAACTGTAGTAGAGGTTTCTTCAACTTCCGATAATGCCGAACGATCTCATGTAGGATGGACATTCATGTCCGTCACTTCGCCATGAAATACTGTCAAAGCGAACGTTGTTGTGCCTTGACAGCATTACGACAATGCGACGATGTCTGGCCAGGTCCTCGGACATGAATGTCCAAGCTACGGGAATCGCAATCTCGGACATGAATGTCCAAGCTACGGGAATTGCAATCAAGCGATCTCGTCTGTCTTCTTGTCGTCCAGATGAAAGTCAATGTTGGCCTTCACTTCTTCGAGAGTCCCCTTCACTGTTCTTCCGGCCACCTTGCAGAAATACCGCTTGTGAATCCCGGGCGTTTTTCCACCCATCGCTCCGAACGAATGATCCTCCTTGATATCATGGTCACGATATGAAATTCCTGTCGGTTTATTCTTTGCCATCGATCGCATTTCCTGAAGTCGTCTCGCGTTGAGTTGTCAGCACATCGAGTATCTTATTCCCCCAACTCCAAATCGCAAGGACCAGTGACGAAAGCCATTGCTGTGCGATTCCTGTAGCTTGGACATTCCTGTCCGAGATATTGGCCAAACGCCTTTGCATTGTCGAGCGTCTGTCAAAACACAACAATATATGCTTCGACCATATTTCATGGTCATGCGACGGACATCAATGTCCATCCTACATACGATAATCTTGTTTTATGCCGGAACCTCCACCTTCAAAACGTCGAACTCGTGCGACGCAGGGTGCAGCAGGTCAGGCAGAAGAGCAGAAGAGTACCCTAGTTCCGTATGCAGAACTGCACTGCCGCACGAATTATTCGTTTCTGGAAGGTGCTTCGCACGCAGATGAACTTGCCGCGCGAGCGGTGGCGTTGGGGCTGAAGGCGATTGTGGTCACGGATCGCAATTCACTGGCAGGTGTTGTGCGGGCTCATGTGGCGGCCAAAGAAGCCGGACTGAAGCTGCTGATCGGCGCAGAGATTGTGCCGGAGGATGGTCCATCGGTTGCTCTGCTCGCAACCGATCGCGACTCTTATGGCCGTTTGTCTCGACTGATTACTGTCGGGCGCAGGCGAGCTCCCAAGGGTGAGTGTCGCCTGAAGGTTGCCGATATTCTGGAACATGCCGAGGGCCTTCTTTGCTGTGTGCCGCTTAGCCAGGAAGGCCGATTTCGGTTCGAACGGCGATACGTCCCTGGCATGAGCACCGACGTTGCGGCTACGCATCTGCAGTCGTTGAAAGGCTGCTTTGGCGATCGATGCTTTGGACTGGCTGAACTCCACTGCGGCCCCAATGATCGTGAAAGCCTCCAACGCTGGCGGTCGATTTGCAGTCAGTTCAACATCCCGATCGTCGCTGCCAACGATGTGCATTATCACGATCCCAGACGTCGCGCATTGCATGATGTCGTGACGGCGATTCGTCATGCGGCAAGTCTGCAATCGCTGGGCCATGAACTGTTTCCCAATGGCGAACGGCATCTGAAGTCAGGAGGTCAACTGCTGCCACTGTTCGCGGGCGATGCCAGCATCATCGCCCGATCGGTCGATGTTGCGGATCGCTGCACGTTTTCTCTCGACGAACTGCGGTACGAGTACCCGGAAGAACTGGTTCCGCAGGATGTCACATCGATTCAGCATCTCACGAACCTGACAATGCGTGGGGCGGAACTGCGATATCCGAATGGCGTCCCGATCAAAGTTGGTGACCTGATCAGGCATGAGCTGACGCTGATCGAAGAACTGCATTACGAAGCGTATTTTCTCACGGTCTATGACCTCGTGCGCTTCGCCCGCGAACGCGGAATTCTTTGTCAGGGGAGAGGATCTGCCGCGAATTCTGTCGTCTGCTACTGTCTGGAAGTGACGTCGGTTGACCCCAGCCGAATCGATGTGCTGTTCGAACGATTCATCAGTCGCGAACGCAATGAAGCGCCGGATATCGACATCGATTTCGAACACGAACGCCGCGAAGAAGTGCTGCAGTATCTGTTTGAGCGTTACGGACGCGATCGCGCGGGAATGACAGGTGCCGTGATCACCTATCGGCCTCGATCAGCGATTCGCGACATCGGGCGTGCCCTCGCGTTGTCCAATGACCGCATTGAAAAACTTGCCAACCAGATGGAACATGTAGATCACACGGAGCAATTTCCGGAACGCATGCGGGAAGGTGGTATTGATCCGGATTCATTGCTCGGCCGACGGATGCTGGAGCTGCTCAATTCGCTGCTGACGTTTCCCCGGCATTTGTCCCAGCATTCCGGCGGCATGGTGATGTCCCGGGGATTGTTGAGCGAATTGGTGCCGATTGAAAATGCTGCAATGCCCGGTCGTACTGTGATTCAATGGGACAAAGATGATCTGGATGCGCTTGGGCTGTTGAAAGTCGATTGCCTGTCGCTGGGCATTCTCAGTTGTATCCGCCGCGCGTTTGATCTGGTGAAGAAACATCACGGCAGAACACTGACGCTGGCAAATGTGCCGTCAGAGGATTCTGCGGTGTACGACATGATCAGTGCGGCGGATACGATTGGTGTGTTCCAGATTGAAAGCCGCGCTCAGATGAGCATGTTACCGCGTCTGAAGCCGCATTGCTTTTACGATCTGGTCATAGAAGTTGCGATCGTGCGTCCGGGGCCGATTCAGGGTGACATGGTGCATCCGTATCTCCGACGACGTGCAGGGGAAGAGCCGGTGGATTATCCGAATGCGGCGGTGCGCGCGGTACTGCACAAGACGCTCGGGGTTCCCATCTTTCAGGAGCAGGCCATGCGTCTGGCGATCGTGGCCGCTGGCTTTACGCCGGGCGAAGCCGACCAGTTGCGTCGCGCGATGGGAGCCTGGCGCAAGACCGGTGTCATTGCAAAGTTTCATGAGAAACTTGTGAATGGAATGAAAGATCGCGGCTACGATGCAGAGTTTGCTGAGCGTCTTTTCAAGCAGATCAGCGGCTTCGGTGAATATGGGTTTCCCGAATCGCACGCCGCAAGTTTCGCGTTGCTGGTGTATGTTTCTGCGTGGCTCAAACGCTATCACCCGGCTGTTTTTGCGGCCGCGTTAATCAATAGTCAGCCCATGGGATTCTACGCGCCGGCTCAATTGGTGCGAGACGCTCGAGAGCATGGTGTCGTCATTCTTCCGGCTGATATCAGTCACAGCGACTGGGACTGCACGCTGGAACGGATTGATGGCGATCCTGCGTTGGGACGATTTCGACATCACGATGAACGCTACGCACTGCGGTTGGGCTTTCGGCTGTTGCGAGGGTTCTCGGAAGATCACGGACGGATGATTGAAGTGGTGCGGCAACGCAGCGGAGAGTTTCGGTCGTTTGAAGAGTTCGCCCAACGGACGCAGCTCAATCGAGCCACATTGCAGCTTTTGTCGCGAGCCGATGCTTTCGCGTCACTGAAGATCGAACGTCGAGAGGCGTATTGGAAATCGTTGCCCGCTCGGGAACAACTGCCGCTGTTTGACGCATCGGAGGCCGCAGCGTCCGACGATCCAGTACCTGAGCTCCCGGAAATGTCGGCTCAGGATCAGGTGGTGGAAGACTATTCATCGGCGGGTCTGTCGCTGCGAAAACATCCCGTTAGCTTTCTCAGGGAGCAACTGATTCAATTGCGAGCCGTCACGGCAGAACAGCTTGCGGATTTGACGCCGGATCGGCGAGTCAAAGTGGCGGGACTTGTGCTGATGCGACAACGACCCTCAACGGCCAACGGGATTACGTTTGTGACGCTCGAAGACGAAACCGGCGTTACAAATCTGGTCGTGTTTCCGTCTGTTTGGCAGCACTTTCGCCAGACCGCCAGGTTTGCCACCGTGATGATGGCCACCGGTCGACTGCAACGGGAAGGCGATGTCATCCATGTGGTGTGTGAACGACTGGATGATGTGAGCGAGATGCTGGAACAGATTGATCCGCAGGCCAGGAATTTTCGTTGAACGCAAGTTGCTGCTTGTTACGCGAGAATTCCCTGAGAAACGCCGGATCACTCACAATCTCCTCACTGGCTTTCAAGGTCCGGTGAACTAAGATCATCCCTTCCGCCACTCATCCGGACAAACGGATTCCGGGTTTGGCCTGACTTTGCTTTGGATTTTCCTTCATGCACGATTTGTTTCAACTGGCCGCAGATACTCCGATGTTTTGGAGTCAGACGTTCAGTAACAAGGATCTTCTTATCGTCCTGCTGCTTGTGCTGCTGGAAGGCCTGCTCTCGATTGATAACGCGCTGGTACTTGGGCTTCTGGCTTCAAGAGTTCCGAAGCATTTGCAGGCGCGAGCTCTAACATATGGCCTGATCGGAGCGTTCGTATTCAGGTTTATAGCAGTCGCAACCGCCCAGTATTTGCTTGAATGGCATGTCGTAAAGCTCCTCGGCGGTGGCTATCTGATCTATATCGCTGTCAAGCACCTGTTCTTTGAGTCGAAGGAAGAAGGCGCGAATATTCTGAGTACTGACGCGGCGGGTGACCCACAACTGCGTGACGCTGAAACCGGTGAAGCACTGACGGCCGATCAGGAAATGCTCGAAATCAAAGAACGTGTTCCGGTGCCCATCCCGGACGCGCAACTTCGAGCGGGGAAAAGTTTCTGGATGACTGTTGTTGTTATCGAGCTGACAGATATCGCGTTCGCAGTCGATTCGATTCTTGCTGCTATCGGACTGGTCGGAGTTCCTCCGGAAGGTCATCCTAAAGATGCGTTCCATCCGAAGTTGTGGGTGGTAGTGATCGGCGGATTGCTCGGAATCATCTTGATGCGCGTTGCGGCGGCCATGTTTATCAGACTGCTTGAGAGATTTCCACGCTTCGAATTGTCCGCGTATCTTCTGATCATTGTGATCGGGCTGAAGCTTCTTGCGGATTGGGCATTCAATTCTATTGAGAATCCACATGTGGTGGATTTTCACAACTATGCCAAACCGGAGTTCTGGCTCTTCTGGATGTCGATGCTTGCCGCATTTGGTATCGGATTTCTTCCGGCGCGAAAATCCAAAGTCGAAACAACATAAACTCGCTCAACATCACCGTCATGGTGATGTTGTAGCGGGATTAGTCAGAATTCTGGACGTCGTGATCATGCTGCAACGCACCAGAGTTCTCATGATCTCTGCTACAGATTTTCTAAAACCGACTAAATCTGAGCCAAGCCAGGAGCACGGTCAGCCGGAGCACCAAACATTGAGCGATTCGATGGGAGTGGTGCACGAGTGTTGCGTGCTGTGGAAGAACTGTCACCAGAACGAGAATCATCCAGCGCACCAGACTGATTGTTGAAGTAGGGACGCCGCAGATCAAGATCGCTCCGGTCGTAGCGTGATGGGTACAGATCGTTCACTGGATTTCGCAGGGCCGGACGCTGAGTCCAGTTGTCACTTTCATTCTGGTATTCGGCCTGACGAAACGGATCAGCTGAATTCGACCGCGTCGTGCGAGGCGACCAGTTTCCCTGAGCTCCATAGTTCATGCCGGAATTGTAGCGGGCATTTGGATTCTGATTGAGTCGGCACTGGCCATTCGGGCAGTTTCTATTGTCACTCTGACCGCTGCCACACCGGCCGGCAGCACATTCTGCACATTGTCCGTTTGCACAGGTCGGACATTGTCCGCTGGCACACAGTCCACGCGCACAGGCACCATTCGGACAATTGCAGTTTCGACACGTTCCGTTTGCACAGTTGCCCATCGCGTTTCGACGGTCAGGGCAGTTACCTGTGGCACATTGGCCATTCGCAAATTGACCGGAATACTGATTCGACGCTGCTGGACGATTTCCGCTCCATTGTTGCGGAATCGGCAGACCCAGAAAGGAGCGTGGCTGGTTCGTATTCGCTGTGGGACCACTGTACGGAGATCGAAAGTCCTGAGCCTTTACAAATACTGGCGCGACAAGCAGGATGACAACACACACGGCTGAAACAAGATTCAAAGTCTTCATGGTAATACATTCCCTTGGTATCAGTTCTCAAATTGACTGTGACACGTCGATTGGCGACGATGTCAACGTTCGCTGGCGTCTCGATTCCACACCGAGTCACTCGAACTCTGGAAACCATGAATTGCGAACCCTGTGCCAGAATCGCTGCGAGCTGATTTCTTCAGAATATTCGCATCTTTCAGCTTCACAATGATGCGGATACCATTAAAAAAATTGTCAAAATGACGACAATAGATATCGAACTGAAGTGTCCAGCGTAGCTCAGTCGCAGACCGACCTTGTCGAGTGCAGTCACGGATGATTGTTAAAGTAGGTTCTTTCTGCCGGAAAGGACTTTCGCCGTAAGGCGAACCGCCATGG
>Ga0105049_10005389_pt1 | contig 14904 bp, 8 predicted proteins | sample MAT06_FD_78087 | JGI IMG/M metagenome (GOLD analysis project Ga0105049, IMG submission 78087) | Freshwater microbial communities from Lake Fryxell liftoff mats and glacier meltwater in Antarctica - MAT-06 | ecosystem: Environmental > Aquatic > Freshwater > Ice > Liftoff microbial mat | place... | reverse complement strand
TGTGCAGGAATATTCAATTGGTAAGCCTCTTTACGATGTAAAAGAAATTGGAACAACAGACAAAAGAGGAACAGAAATTCACTTTAAGCCCGATAATAGCATTTTTACTACCACAGAATATTCTTTTGACACTCTTGCTGCAAGACTTAGAGAATTATCATTCTTAAATAAAAAGATTAAACTAACGTTAACCGATAACAGAGAAAAAAACGATGATGGCACTCATCCAACAGAAACATTTTATTCTGAAGGCGGATTAAAAGAGTTTGTTACTTTTTTAGATTCAACAAGAGTGCAATTAATTGATGAGCCCATTTACTTGGAAAGTGAAAAATATGGCAACCCAGTTGAAATTGCTATGCTTTATAACCATTCTTATTCTGAGAATATTTTTTCTTACGTAAATAATATCAACACTCACGAAGGAGGAACCCACTTGGCAGGATTTAGAAGAGGTTTAACACGAACCTTAAAGTCTTATGCCGATAAATCGGGGATGCTTAAAAATGTGAAATTTGAAATTGCAGGAGATGACTTTAGAGAAGGATTAACATCTGTTATTTCTGTAAAGGTTGCTGAACCTCAGTTTGAAGGACAAACCAAAACTAAGTTAGGAAACAACGAAGTAATGGGTGCTGTGGATCAAGCTGTGAGCGAAATGTTACAGAACTACCTAGAAGAACATCCTAAGCAAGCAAAAATGATTGTTGACAAGGTAATTCTTGCCGCAACAGCTCGCCATGCTGCAAGAAAAGCCCGCGAAATGGTGCAGAGAAAAAGTGTGCTCACAGGTTCTGGGCTTCCCGGTAAGTTGAGCGATTGCTCAGAAACTGATCCTGGAAAATGTGAAATATACCTTGTGGAGGGAGATTCGGCAGGCGGAACAGCAAAGCAAGGTAGGAATAGAAATTTTCAGGCAATATTGCCACTTAGAGGTAAAATTTTAAATGTTGAAAAAGCCATCATGTATAAAATCTTCGAAAACGAAGAAATAAAAAACATGTTTACTGCTCTTGGCGTAAGCATTGGCACTATAGAAGACACTAAAGAATTGAACATCGAAAAATTGAGGTATCATAAAATTGTAATTATGACGGATGCCGATGTTGATGGAAGCCACATTACCACACTTATTTTAACTTTCTTTTTCCGATATATGACCGCTCTAATTGAAAAAGGTTATATATACATTGCCACTCCTCCGTTGTTTTTAGTAAAAAAAGGAAAAGAACAACGTTATTGCTGGACAGAAGACCAAAGATTATTGGCTGTTAAAGAATTAGCAGGTGATAAAGAAGGCAGCGCTAATATACAAAGGTATAAAGGTTTGGGAGAGATGAATGCAGAACAATTGTGGGATACAACAATGAACCCCGAAAATAGAACCTTAAGGCAAGTAACAATTGACAGTGCTGCCGAAGCAGATAGAATATTTTCTATGTTAATGGGTGATGATGTGCCACCAAGAAGAGAATTTATTGAGAAAAATGCTAAGTATGCTAAAATAGATATTTAAGCCATTGCAAAAATTACAAAAAGAAATGCCACTTAAATTGAGTGGCATTTTTTTTTAAATTTATTTTTACAATAAACCTTTATCAAGCAAAGTAACAATACCCTCTATTTCTTGTTCGTTGCCAACCGAGTCGTATTCTGCTTTTAGATTATTGTCGAACATTATCGAAATTGATTGCCAAAACATTGCAGAGAAAGAGCCTCTTAATTCCCTTACTAAATCGTATGCGGTAATGTTAGTTTCTCTGTCTATCAACTTTAATAAAATAGTTCCTTGGGTATAAGTCATATTTCGAATGTCTTTGGAGAAATCTTTCTTAATTTCTTGTTCAACTCTTTTCATCAAAAACTTTTTTTCTCCTTCAGTTTTATTTACCAATTGTTCGTTTAGTTGTTTGTATTTGTTACCAGCCAATCTTGCATACGGCAATACTTTTTTTACGTTTCTTACCAATCTCCAATATCTTTTTTCATCACGTGAATTCTTAAATTTATGTTTATCAATAATGTAACAAGTTGGAAGTTGTGCTAAGGCAATTGTATCGTTGCCTTCAATTTTTGCTCTAAATTTTTTTTGTTCTAGTAATATAGGAGCTTTCTTGTCTTCTCCAAGAATTTCATTTTGAGAAAAAGCCATCTTAAAAGTAAATAGACTTAATAAAACGGCGATAATCAGGGATTTCATATTATTTTTTTGTGTTCGATAGAATACAATCCTTGTGCCAAATTAAAAAAATATTTTTTAAACTACAAGCAGACAAATAAATAGCTTAAAAAAATAGTAAAATAAAAGATAGCATTCTTATCATTTAACAGATAAACTAATTGTAAAAATTTATATTTGAAGCCTAACATACACAATAGGCATGATTCGATTTATTTATATACCCATTTTATTTTTATCAACTGTTTTAATACAAAAGGTAAGCTATGCCCAACAAACAAATTACAGCTCCAACGAAATTTTACTTGGCCTTCAAAAATTAAACACAGTAGGTTCCGTATTATACATTGCAGCTCATCCTGACGACGAAAACACGAGGTTGCTTTCTTATTTAGCAAAAGAAAAAAAAGTAAAAACTGCCTATCTATCATTAACTAGAGGAGATGGAGGACAAAACTTAATAGGCACAGAACAAGCAGAACTATTGGGTTTAATTAGAACTCAAGAATTATTGGCGGCAAGAAGAATTGATGGTGCAGAACAATTCTTTTCAAGAGCTTATGATTTTGGTTATTCAAAAAATCCAGAAGAAACATTTTTGTTTTGGAAAAAAGACAGCATTTTGTCAGACGCAGTTTGGATAATTAGAAATTTTAAACCAGATATTATAATTTGCCGTTTCCCCACATCAGGAGAAGGAGGACATGGACATCACACGGCTTCGGCAATAATTGCACAAGAAGCTTTTGCAGCTGCTGCCGATGAAAACAGATTTAAAGAACAATTAAAATTTACAAAAACTTGGCAGGCAAAACATATTTTTTGGAATACATTTAATTTTGGAAGTACAAATACTACTTCAGAAAATCAATTAAAAGAAGATGTAGGAATATATAATCCATTGCTTGGAAAAGGATATGGCGAAATAGCCGCAGAAAGTAGAACCATGCACAAAAGCCAAGGATTTGGTTCGGCAAAAAACAGAGGAAGTTCAATTGAATATTTTAAACAATTGGACAAAGATTCAGTAAAAAATATTTTTGAAAACATTTCGCTTAAATGGGATAGATTTAAAGGAACAGAAAAGTTTCAGGAAAAGTTAAACAACATCATCACCAACTTTAACTATACAAAGCCTCAAGAAAGTTTACCCAAATTAATTGAACTTGTCAAAGAATTAAAACTGATAAAAAATACGGATGAAAATTTTATTTATTATCAAAAAATAAAATTAAAAGAAATTGAACAATTAATTATTGTGTGCTCTGGAGTATGGGCAGAAGTTTCATCTACAGATTATACATTAAGCCCCAATGGAAACGTGGCGATAAATGCACAAATTATAAATAGAAGCAATGCAAAAATTATCTTAGAAAAAATTTCATTTTGGAATAGCACCGACACTATTGTAGATAAAATTTTAAAAAATAATGAACTGAATAGTTTTAAACACAAAGAAATTCTTTCGGATAAAATTAATTTTAGTAATCCATATTGGCTGATGAAAAAACCTGTTGAAGGATTATTTTTTACTAATGATTTGCAGTTGATAGGTAAACCAGAAAATGATGAAGCGTTGCACGTGGATTTTTTAATTAAAATAGAAGATTATCCGTTAACAATTTCAAAAGGCATCATACATAAAACAACAGACCCTGTTAAAGTAGAAATTTACCGACCCGTAGAAATTTTGCCTTGCGCCACTCTAAATTTCGATGAGAAATTTTATTTATTTGATTCTAACAACTCAAAAAAAATAAAGTGTTTAATAAAAGCAAATCAAGATAAACTAAGTGGAAAATTAGAAATAAAAACCAATGGAAATTGGAAAGTAAAAATTAGTAATCCAGAAATTAATCTCACCAATAAAGGAGATGAGACAAGTGTAGAAGTTGAAATTTTTGCTGGAGATGGAAAAGAAATTTTAGAAGCATTTATAACCACAACCGATAAAAATATTTGCAACAAAAGTTTAACACGAATAAACTACGATCATATTCCTTCGCAATTTGTGTTGAGCGATTGTAAAGTATATGTGCAAAGAATTGAATTAAAAAAAGAACTAAAACCAATAGCATACATAGAAGGTGCAGGCGACGATGTTCCTAAATGTTTAGAACAAATAGGATACACGATTACAAAATTAAGCGACGAACAAATTTTAAACGAAGATTTATCTAAATATTCAGCAATTGTTACAGGAATTAGGGCTTACAACACCAATAATCGTTTGCAAGTTTATCATCAAAAGTTAATGAATTACGTTAAAAATGGAGGCAACTTAGTTGTGCAATACAACACCAACAATAGAATTGGTCCCTTACTTGCCAAAATTGGTCCCTACCCTTTTAATATAAGCAGAGAGCGGGTTACAGATGAAAAATCTGAAATTAATTTTTTAATTCCAGAACATGCTATTTTAAATTACCCGAATAAAATTTCGAAAACAGACTTTGAAAATTGGATTCAAGAAAGAGGAATTTATTTTGCAAATGAAATAGATTCCAACTATGTTTCAATTCTTGAAATGAATGATAAAGGAGAAAGTGTAAACAAAGGTTCTCTAATAACTTCAAAATATGGGAAAGGAAATTTTGTTTATACTGGTCTGTCTTTCTTTAGAGAGCTTCCTGCTGGTGTTTCTGGGGCATATAGACTTTTTGTAAACTTATTAAGCATACCTCAAAATAAATAAAATGGAAGAAGAAAAGCCGCCTGTTTTGGGTTCTTGGAAAAATTGGTATTTACTATTAATCGTGGTGTTGATACTTATAATTTTTCTGTTCTATTTGTTAACTAAGTATTTTGAATGAGTACCATAGATTGGATTATTCTATTTGTTACACTTTTTTCTATTGTAAGTTATGGAATTTACAAAAGTAGAAACAACAAAAACTTAGATTCTTTTTTGTTGGCCGACAAACAATTGCCATGGTACCACGTTGGATTTTCGGTGATGGCAACACAAGCTAGCGCCATAACTTTTCTTTCGGCACCAGGACAAGCTTACACTGATGGATTAAGATTTATTCAGTTTTACTTTGGATTGCCCTTGGCCATGATTGTTATTTGCACCAGCTTTATTCCAATTTTTAGAAACTTAAATGTTTATACTGCCTATGAATACCTAGAAAAAAGATTCGACACAAAAACAAGATTATTAACTGCCTTTTTATTTTTGCTCCAGAGAGGATTATCCACAGGAATTACAATTTATGCACCCTCGATTGTGCTTTCTACAATTTTAAATTTAAACATAAATTACACTACTATAATTATTGGTTGCTTGGTAATTTCTTACACTGTTTTTGGCGGAACAAAAGCAGTTTCTTACACACAATTGTTTCAGATGATAATTATTTTTTCGGGATTAATTCTTGCCGCAGTTATTGTAGTGTATATGTTACCACCAAACATTGGTTTTGTTGACTCATTAAGAATTGCAGGAAAACTAAATAAACTAAACGCTATAGATACAAGTTTTGATTGGAACAACCGCTATAATATTTGGAGTGGAATTATTGGAGGATTTTTCTTGCAACTCTCTTATTTTGGAACAGATCAATCGCAAGTAGGGCGTTATTTAACAGGGAAATCTACTGCACAAAGCAGATTGGGATTATTGATGAATGGATTAATAAAAATTCCGATGCAGTTTTTTATTTTGATGATTGGAATATTAGTTTTTACATTTTTTCAATTTCAAACGCCGCCAGTATTTTTTAATGAATCGGAATTAAAAAATTTAAAATCAAATGAGAAGTATGTTCAAAAAGTAGAAGACATAGAGAACAAATTTGAGGTAGTAATTTCAGAAAAAAGAGAAATAGTTTTTAACCTTATTAATTCAATAAAACAGAATGACAAAAAAGCAGAAAAAATAAATACTGAATATTTAATATTAAAAAACAAAGAAAGTGAAGCATTAAAAAACCAATCAAAAGAATTAATAAAACAAAATAATCCAAAGGCAGATACAAACGATTCAAATTACATTTTTTTGAACTTTGTAATGAATTATTTCCCAAAAGGATAAATTGGATTACTAATTGCAATTATATTTTTAGCTTCAATGGGTTCAACTGCAAGTGGATTAAATTCTTTGGCGTCAACAACAGTTGTAGATTTTTACAAAAGATTAATTAATAACAATAGCAACGAAAAACAAGATTTGCTTTTATCTAGACTTACAACAGCAGCTTGGGGTATTTTTTGCATTGTTGTGGCATTATTTGCAGCCAAACTTGGAAATTTAATTGAAGCAGTTAATATTTTAGGTTCACTTTTTTATGGCACTATATTAGGAATATTTTTAAGTGCTTTTTTTATAAAAAAAACCAAAGGAACTTCTATTTTTATTTCGGCAATAATAACAGAAATAATTGTATTTTATATTTGGTATAATCAAGCCGTTGCTTTTTTGTGGCTTAACGTATTGGGCTGTCTACTTGTGATTTTATTAGGAGTTACATTAGAATTAATTAATTCAAAAAAATCAAAAATTTAGTTTCCATTTCAATTTGCCATTTATTTTAAATCACCGTCACTATTAAAAATTGATGCAGAATTAAGATAGTTAGCAAGGTGAGATTATAGTAAAATAAAAAATCTCGCAAAAGCGAGATTTTTATGGCGGAGAGTTAGGGATTCGAACCCCAGGACCTGTTACAGTCAACAGTTTTCAAGACTGCCGCAATCGACCGCTCTGCCAACTCTCCGCCGCAAAAGTAGTATTTATTTGTACTACAAAAAAAAATTTCTGAAATAAATTAAAATTAAAATATAATTTTTTAGTTACCAGCACTTTAAGTTTAAATTATTTTATATCACTTAAAAATTAGCTATACTATTTAACCACCTATGCACAAATTAATGCCGTTTGGTAAGTAAATTTTTAATTAAGAAATAATAGTAAAGCCACAATTATTATTATACCTAAATTTGGTTTGCTAATTTTAGAAAAAATCAGATTTTAAAAATTTATGTCAAACTTTACAAAAACAGTAATTTTAGTTACTCTCTTCTTATTTTCTATGAGTATTGCAAACTCAAGAAACATTGAAGTGGCTGTTCAACTATGTAAATTCTATAATTCTCAGCAAGGTCCGTTTGTTGAAACGTATATCTCTGTAGATGGCTCTACTCTAGTTTGGACAAAAAATTTATCTGGAAAAATGCAAAGCTCAATAAATATTTCAATAATATTTGCAAAAGGCGATAGTATTTTCAATTTTAATAATTACACGCTATTGAGTCCAGAAATAGAGGAAACAGAAAAAAACAAACCTACTTTTTTTGATGTTAAAAGGTATTTTCTTCCTGCAAATAATTACACTTTAGAATTAACTATAAGTGATTTCAACAAAAAAGAAAATACTTTTTCTGCAAAACAAAATTATTCGATGGAGTTTAATTCTAACGACTCAAAATTTTCTTCCATTGAATTTTTACGTTCCTACAACAACAGCAAAGAAAATAAAATAACTGTAAAAAATGGTTACGATTTAATTCCTTTTATGGGAGATTTTTTTGGTGAAAAAATAAACGAATTATCATTTTATGGCGAGTTGTATAACACTGATAAAAGTTTAGGAATGCAAGAGAAATTCTTAATTAACTACTCCATCGAAAACTATGAAACAAAGCAAAGGTTTGATAATTTTTCGAAGTTTAAAAAAATGGAATCTAACGCTGTAGTTCCATTTTTACAGGTGTTTGATATTTCTACTTTGCCAAGCGGAAACTATAATTTAGTGATTGAAGCAAAAAATAAAAACAATGAAATATTAGCGAGTACAAAATTATTTTTTCAAAGAAGCTTACCGCTAAAGTTATTTTCAGAAGATTTTACTGCCAATCAAAGTTTAGAAAATACTTTTGTAGAAAAACTTGGTAAAGATACAGTGATTGATTTAATTAGATGTTTAAGACCAATATCTGACCGATTGGAAGTTGACTTTGCAAGAAATGTTATTGATTCTAAAGAGGAAGAAAAAATGAAATTATTTCTTTATCAATTTTGGGTTAAGAGAGATAAAAATCAACCTAAAAAGCCTTATGATTTTTATATGAAAGAAGTTGCAATTGCTGATCAATTATTTGCAACAAAAATATTAAGAGGCTTTCAAACAGATAGAGGAAGAGTTTACTTGCAATACGGCAAACCTGACGTTAGAGACCAACACGATAACGATTCAGGCGTTTATCCTTATGAAATTTGGCAATTCTATAAATTGAATAACAGAACAAACAGAAGATTTATTTTTTATAATCCCGAACTTGCTACCAATAGATGGATATTGCTTCACTCCGATGCAATTGGAGAAACAAGAGACGACAGGTGGCAATTAAAGTTAGAGAAAATTCAAAAAAACAGAAGCGACCTTCAAAGGAATTTGGATTCAGAAAGAGGAGTTGATTTTTTTGGTAACAGAATAAACGAAAATTTTAACACACCACGATAATTTTTCTGATGAGAAAAAAAGTTGCGGTTGTTATTTTAAATTGGAATGGTAAAAAGTGGTTAGAGAAATTTTTACCAATTGTTGTTAAAAATTCTTCAGTTGAAATTGCAGATGTTTATGTAGCAGATAATTGTTCCACAGATGATTCTATAAAATGGGTAAACGATAATTTGCCAGAAGTAAAAATTATTAATAATACTAGTAATAATGGTTATGCAGGAGGCTACAATCAATCTTTAAAAAATATTGATGCAGAATATTTTGTTTTATTAAATTCGGACGTTGAAGTAAGTGAAAAGTGGATAGAGCCTATTCTTGAAATATTTGAAAAGAATAAAAATATAGCTGCTTGTCAACCAAAAATTCTATCCTACTCAGAAAAAAATAAGTTTGAATACGCTGGCGGAGCTGGAGGTTTTATTGATAGAATTGGTTATCCTTTTTGCAGAGGGAGAATATTTAATTCCATTGAAATAGATACACATCAATACGAAAAAGAAGAAGAAATTTTTTGGGCGTCGGGTTGTTGTTTATTTATTAGAAGTGCAAATTTTTTTGAAGTTGGAGGCTTAGACATAGATTTCTTTGCCCACATGGAAGAAATAGATTTGTGTTGGAGATTAAAAAACAAAAATTATTTAATTTATTACTGTCCAAGTTCAGTTGTGTTTCACGTTGGTGGGGGTACGTTAAATGCAGTTAATCCACAAAAAACTTATTTAAACTTTAGAAACAATTTATACTTGCTTACCAAAAATTTACCCTCAAAATTTTTCTTTCGTACATTATTTTTAAGGATGACTCTAGATGCAGTTGCTGGATTTAAATTTGTTTTGCAAGGAGATTTTAATCATTTAATTGCAGTACTCAAGGCACACAGAGACTTTTATACTAATTTTAAAAAAATGTACTCCAAAAGAAAGGACAATAATATTGACAACAGAGAGAAAATTCTTTCTAAAGTATTTAATGGCTCAATAGTTTGGAATTATTATATAAAAAGAAATAAAACTTTTACGAGCTTAAATAAAAATAATTTTTATTAAATGGCAATTATAATTTCGGTTGATGAGTTTTTAAATCAAGCTAAAAAGCCCACTTTAATTGTTGATGTTAGAAGTCCTAAAGAATATAAACAAGGACATATATTAGGTGCTATAAATATTCCATTGCTTGATGATGAAAGCAGAGCAATTGTTGGAACTACTTACAAACAAGAAGGAAAAAACAACGCAGTTTTAAAAGGTTTTGAGTTGGAAGGAAAAAACTTTTCAAACAAAATATATCATTTATTAGACAACCAAAAAACAGGAAAAATATTGGTTTATTGTTGGAGAGGCGGCCTAAGAAGTAATATTATGGTTTGGCTTTTTGATAAGGCAGGATTTGAAGTTTCATTGTTAAAAGGTGGATACAAAAGTTTTAGAAATCGATGCTTAGAAGTTTTTAATTTCCAGTTTAAAATTTATATTTTAGGAGGACATACAGGAAGTGGAAAAACAAAAATTTTACATCAATTTATAGAGAACAACCTCCAAGCAATAGACCTTGAGAGACTAGCAAATCATAAAGGTTCAGCTTACGGCGGCTTGGGAATGAAGGAACAACCCACACAAGAACAATTTGAAAATAATTTAGCTTTAGAGCTGCTGTCTATAAATGTAAAAAAACATATTTGGTTAGAGGCAGAAAGTATAATGATTGGAAAAAATCAAATTCCAAATGCTTTTTTTGAACAAATGAAAAATGGAACATTTATTAATTTACAAGTTAACAAGGAGCAAAGAATTAAAAATATAATTGACGAATATTCTTGTTTTGAAACTGACTTACTTATTGAATCTACAAAAAAAATAGAAAAAAAATTGGGTGGATTAGCATTTAAAAATTCTATTGAAGCCTTAATAAAAAAAGACTATTCTCTTTGGATAGAATATCTTTTAGTTTATTATGACAAGGCTTATTTAAAAGGTTTAGAAAATAGAAAAAAAGAGAATGTAGTAAATTACACTCTTAAAGACAACAATAATTTGGATTTTATTAATTATATAAAATCAAATTTTGGTAAATAGACAACTACTTTTATTCCTTAGTTTTTTCACCTACAAAAAAGTCTTCATTGTTTTTAAATAACACATTAAATGTTGTCATAGAACCATAACATCGTGTAATGTATTGTTGCATATTTACTTTGTCTTCGTCAGTGAGTTTTGCGTGAGAATTTATTTGTTGTTCCAAAACTCTTAGTCTATCTCTTAACATAACAATTTTATGAAAAAATGTTTCAATAGGAATCTCTTTTGATTTTAAACCAGAAGAACCAGGTTGAAGTACCAAGGTTCCTCCTTGCCATTTTTCGCCGAGAGAAACTACCTCAGTAATTCCTAAATATTTATCTAAAATTTGAGTTAAAGTTTTTTCCAATTTGTCCATTGGAACATCTTCTTCGCCCATTACTGATGGTTCTTCTAGCACTTTAATTAAATCTTCGGCTCTCTTAGAAATGTCAATAACTCCTTTTGCACCAAAATCTATTTTATAAAACAAATCTTCAACTTTAACAACTTTTCCTTTGCCATAAACCTCATGACGAATTATACTTCCAAAAATTATTTCACTCATAAATTAATTGATATTTATTTTAATTAAGCATGTTGATTTGGAATATCTGATTTTGATAAAACAAATTTATCTTCGGTTTCTTTGTACTTCATAATTTGTTCCAAAGCGTCAGGAATAACGTCGCTACAAATAATAATAAAACTTCCCTTTTTTGCATTTTTAATTGCATAATCAATAGCTTCCTTTTCATTTGGAATTGCTCTGTAATTCATAGTTGGATTTACAGATTTAATTCCCTCTACCATTAAATCAATTATTTCTTGATTGCTTCTTCCTCTAAGATTTTTATCCTGACGAATTATTACTTCGTCAAACATTTTAGCTGAAAGTTTACCCAACTCAATAATATCTTCGGCTCTTCTATCTCCTACTCCTGCAATAATTCCAACTTTGTGCGGACTTTCTACTTTCTCTAAGAATTTGCTTATTGCTTCAAATCCTGCAGGATTGTGAGCATAATCTATCATTACTTCAAACTCCTTAAACTGGAACAAATTCATTCTGCCTGGCGTTTGAGAAGGACTTGGAATAAATGTTTCCAATGCCAATCTCATGTCTTCAATTTTAAATCCTTGGATAAAACCAGATAAAACCACTGGCAAAATATTTTGAATCATAAACGAAGCTTTTCCTCTGTAAGTTAGTGGAATGTTTACAATTTTATCAACCCTTATTCTCCAAGTTCCTTTACAAATTGTTACGTAGCCATTTTCGGCAATACACGCCAATCCACCTGCGTTAGTATGTTCTATAATTCTGAGATTATTTTCTTCCATGCTAAACAGTGCGATTTTACATTTTAAACCATTTTTCATGTTATAAACCAATTCATCGTCAGCATTTAAAATTACTGTTCCTCTTGACATAACTGCTTCTGGCACCACACTTTTTACACGAGCTAAATCTTCTAAACTATTTATGTCTTGCAACCCTAAATGATCGGCGGCAATATTTGTTACTATTCCAATATCACATTTATGAAATCCTAAGCCTGCTCTTAAAATTCCACCTCTTGCTGTTTCCAATACTGCAAAATTTACAGTTGGATCTTTAAGAACAAACTCTGCACTCATTGGTCCTGTGCAATCGCCACGTTGCAACAATCTGTTTTGAATATAAATTCCATCAGTTGTTGTGAAACCAACTTTGTATCCCATAGTTTTTACCATGTGAGCCATAAGTCTTGTTGTAGTGGTTTTTCCGTTTGTTCCAGTAATTGCAATAATTGGAATTCTGCTTGACGTTCCAAGAGGATACAACATATCCATAACCGGATCTGCAACGTTTCTTGGCAAACCTTCGGTTGGTGCAATATGCATTCTAAAACCAGGCCCAGCATTAACTTCTAATATTGCACCACCGTTTTCATTTATTGGAGTGGTTAAATCTGAAGCCATAATATCTATACCGCAAATGTCTAAACCGATAATTTTTGAAATTCGTTCTGCCATAAAAACATTGTATGGATGAACCAAATCAGTAACGTCGGTAGCAGTGCCGCCAGTGCTTAAATTAGCAGTTGTTTTTAAAAACAATACTTCATCTTTAGGAACGATACTTTCTAAAGTCAACTCCTTTTCTTTAAGTATGTTTAAAGTCATATCGTCAACTTTAATGGCCGTAAGCACTTTCTCATGCCCATAACCACGGCGTGGATCAGAATTTACTTTATCTACTAATTCTTGAATGGTAGATTTTCCATCGCCAATAACGCAAGCGGGTGTACGACGAGCTGCTGCAATTAATTTATAATTAATGACTAATAATCTAAAATCATAACCAGTAATGTATCTTTCACATATAACTGCTCTAGAAATTTTTTTGGCTAATGCTAAAGCCACAACAGCTTCATCCCACGTTTTTATATTTGTTGTAATTCCTCTGCCATGATTTCCGTTTACTGGCTTTAGAACTACTGGATATTCAATATAATCAATTGCTCCTTGCAAATCATCTTCGTCATATATAATTCTACCTTTTGGAGTGGCAATTGAAGCTTGCTCTAAAAGATTTTTAGTTTCTTCTTTGTCGCAAGCAATTTCAACTGCAATGTTACTTGTTGTGCTAGTAACGGTTGCTTGAATTCTTTTTTGATTTACACCATAACCTAATTGAACCAATGAATGGCGGTTTAATCTTATGTATGGAATTCCTCTGCTAATTGCCTCATCTACTAATGAACCAGTTGATGGACCTAATCTTTCTCTCTCTCTCATTTCTCTCATGTCCATTATGTCTTCGGCTAAATTGTAGTCTTTGCCTTCAATTAATGAATTACAAATTCTAAAAGCAGATTTAGCAGCATAAATACCAACTTTTTCTTCCATGTATGAAAATACAACGTTATAAATTCCTTCTGTGGCGGTAGAACGAGTTCTTCCAAAACCACAATCCATTCCTGCAAGAGTTTGAATTTCTAATGCAATATGTTCCATAACGTGTCCCATCCATGTACCAATTTGCACTCTATGAAAAAAGCCACCTTCGATATTTTCGCTGCAACGGTGAGATTTCATACTAGGAAACATTTTTTCTAACCTTTCAGAAAATCCTTCAATTTTATCTGTTGGAAGTTTTTCTAATTCTTCTAAATCCAACCTAAGCACAATTAATTTGTGTCTTCTAATAGACCACATATTAGGGCCTCTCATTGCTTTTATATCGAGTATTTTCATATTGAAAAAATTTTAGTTGTTAAAAATAATTCCGCAATTTAATAATTGAAAAACAAAATACAAGATTTGAAGCATAAATTATTTTGTTTCTTTTTATGTTGCTTTTCAGAATTTATTTACAATGTAAATTAACTACAAGAATATAAAACGTTTCTATGTTCTAAAATCATTTTTTTTTGGATAAATATTTTTGTTTAAAATATTTACTCGACCCTCAAAAATTCTTTTATGATTTTCTTAATTGGGCTTTGCCCAAACCCATTCACTTTTTTTTCTTGATAAAAAAAAGTAAACAAAAAAAATCAAGGCTTCATTTTACCTTTTCCTCCTATCGTCGGAATTATTTTTACTTGCAAAATTGCGACCTTTTGGGTGATATTCGAGCCAAGCTCTCATCTTCCCAAAAGGTTTTCGCATTTTGCTGCATAAAAATAACCTGATAAAATGATGCCGTTTATCGCTTCGGAAAATACATCCTGTTATCTTTCGTTTCCAGAAGTTTTCGGTTAAAAAAGTTGTACTTTTTTCTGATTAATTGCTTTTAAAGGATTGTGGAGGATTTGAGGGTTGACTAATTACCATTGTTTTGTTTTACTCTGGCGCTGATGTTTGTGTCTCCACAAACATTTCTTTTAACTGCATAAGTGAACAAGCAATTAGATTAGTGACGCTGTTTGAGAAGACACAAGCAATGCAGCATAATACACAAGCAGTGCTTTAGTTTTTAAATACTCGACCCTCAAAAATTCTTTTATGATTTTCTTAATTGGGCTTTGCCCAAACCCATTCACTTTTTTGCCTTGACTCAAAAAAGTAAACAAAAAAAATCAAGGCTTCATTTTACCCTTTCCTCCTATCGTCGGAATTATTTTTACTTGCAAAATTGCGACCCCGTGGGTGATATTCGAGCCAAGCTCTCATCTTCCCAAAAGGTTTTCGCATTTTGCTGCATAAAAATAACCAG